>Ga0123353_10017850_pt1 | contig 10458 bp, 14 predicted proteins | sample TergutLab28metaG_3_FD_92763 | JGI IMG/M metagenome (GOLD analysis project Ga0123353, IMG submission 92763) | Labiotermes labralis P3 segment gut microbial communities from Petit-Saut dam, French Guiana - Lab288 P3 | ecosystem: Host-associated > Arthropoda: Insects > Digestive system > Gut ...
AACAGTTATATCATGGAGATAGCCATCCCCTTGCCCCCTCTTTCAACACCCTCTTTCTATGTTCTTTTTGTTTGATTTATTGTTTATGCATTGTAATAACAGGGTGGTAAGCCAGTCAGTGTGGGATTTGTGGTGGACAAAGTGTCATGGAAATTGGATTTTTTTTCAATTACATGTGTTTTCCCCCGTCAGTATTATTCCATTAGTGCTCCTTACTCATTATTTCATCAATTGTCAGTGCTGTATAATCTTATCAATTGACAGCGTTGTTGAATAACCCACTTAAAAAACAGAATAAGCTTACACTGCCTCCTTGACTGTACTCATACTCTTTGACCTGTAATTTTGTAATATTATGCTACTGTCATAATTCATTTAACATAATGCCCTGACGTGCTTATAAGAAATAGAAAACTTGAGTCCAAACGGTTGGTTCATTGATTATTGTGTCATTTAACAGCACTGTTTAAGTGCACTAGTTAAAAAACTGGAGTAGATGATTGTGAATAGGAGTATGTCATGGCTTATTTTAAGGTACATTTGCAGCATTCCCCTGAAGACAGTAAAGGAAAATACACAGAATATTCTGACAAGTTAGCATATAGTAGTAATCTGTCTGATATTTGGTTGGAATAGTTTAGTTTAGTTTGATTTATTTTAGTTTAGTTTAGTTTATTAGTCCAAAATATCATACATATGATTGTGGACTCGTCAGTTTCTAGCACTATACAGAAGTGAGATAAGTCCAATAGCAACAAACATAGTATTCTACAAATGATTTCAGGACCGCTTATATATAATGTAATAAAACTTAAATTAGATACAGAGCTAATGAAGTTACATAGTTACAAAGTATTCTAGTAGTTAATTTGCCCCCTGCTCTCCCCCAAAACAATATACCAAACCGGAGAAGTGAGTGAAATTTTGTAAAGTAAATGTTTCGAATTAAATTCAGACTCCAAACTTCCTTAAGAGATTTTATCATAAAAGCTACCTTACACAATTTACCTGCTAGCAACTGTACATGTGAGTGCCATTTTAGTGTGTCCGTAATTTGAATGCCAAGAAATTTTATTTTACCTGTGTAATCCACGTTCATGTTGTTAAAAGTCACTAAAGGTTTTACTAAAACATGTGTTTGTCTGTTATGAAACAACATTACTCCTGTTTTTCCTGCATTTATTACGAGGTTGTTCATGTTAAACCAAGTTTCTAATTCTGCAACTACCCTATCAATTTTGGTTTGGAGCAATCTTTCGTCACTGTCTGAAATTAACACATTAATATCATCAGCAAACATAACTAAATTTGCATTGTGGATATTTACAGGAAGGTCATTTATATATAGAAGGAATAACAACGGACTAAGTACCGAACCCTGTGGCACACCTTGATTTATTTCCATGGAGGAGGACCTATATCTGTTTACCCTCATACTGCTTGAGTCACTTTGACAAATTTCAATAAATTGTTTTCTGTGTGTCAAATAAAACCTAAACCATAAGTTAGTGGAGCCCCTTATACCATAATAAAATAGTTTCTCTAGTAATAAATTATGATTTAATACATCGTAGGCTTTTGTTAGATCAATAGTATTCCATTGGTGTGAACTCATTTATCAAGGGCCTTTTGAATCCTACCAATAAATGAATGAACCGCTGTATCAATGGATATTATCCTATTATACATCAATCCTTCTAAAAGTTTAGCGAAAACAGGTGTTATTGATATTGGTCTATAGTTCTTCATGTCATACTTATCTCCCTTTTTGTATAAAGGTTTCACTTTTGCTGTCTTCCATATATCTGGGAAGACACTTGAGATCAGTGATAAATTGTAAATATGTGCCGAAGGTCCTTTAATTAGTTGCATACATTGTTTAACTAGATTCTCAGGTATGTCATCATCACCTGCAGTGGGCTTCCCTTTCAGGCTCTTAGTAAGACTAATAACTTCTTCTTCTGTTACAGAGTAAATAAATATGGAATTAGGACTTTGTTTTATCTTTAAATTATAAACACTTCCATTGTTCTTTTGTTTTACCAATTCTTCCACAGTGCTCACAAAGTGTGTGTTCAATTTATCTGTAATCTCAGTAGGGTTTGAAATTAATTTATTTCCAATTCTCAGTTCCAGTTTTTCTTCATTTTCTGGGGCTTTACCAATTTCTCTGTTAATTAATCGCCACATGGCTCTTGTTCTATCTGTTGACTCTATAACATATAACATTTTCTCGTTTTTTAGCTTCCCTTAATACTCTTTGATAATTTTCTATATAGATTAGATCCTCCCTCGTGAGGGTAAATGTTCTTTTCAGATTATTTAGTGTTTGCATTCTTTTACTTGACACTATTTGTCCCTTTGAAAGCCACCTTTTATTTGATCTTTCCCTTAAGTTTACTGTCTTATATGGGAATGCTATATTAAAACAGTGTAAAAATGTACCTAAAAATGCTTCTAAAGAAGAGTTTACATCTAAGCAGTTATATACATCATTCCAAACTTCCTTAGATAGTAGATGTTTAAATTCTTCAATATTATTGTGCATGAACTGTCTTCTTACAACAGTTTTTGTTCTCCTATTTTTTTACCAATATTTATTTCCACAATTTGTGTGAGGTGGTCAGAGAGGCCCAAGTCTACAACAACTGTACTTAATACTAGAATATCTTTTTATGTTATGATAACATCTATTAGATTCAGTGGAGGGGGTAATTCTGGTCAAGGATCTTACTGTATTCGTCATATTATAGCTAATAGATTTTGTAGTTCTTGTAATTTTTTGTTGTTCACCATAACGTTTATGTTCCAGTAACCTCATAGTAGGGACTTTTTATTTCTAGACTGTATTTTCTGTATTATTAATTCAAGGTTTTTTAAAAATTTCGAAAAATTGCCATCAGGTGATCTGTAAATACATGCAATAATGTAACCATAGTCTACTAGTTTGGTCATGGACACCTCAAAATCCTTCTCTACACTAATATCCTGAGAGCAGTTTAGGTCTTAAGTACAAATGTTTTTTTTTCACATATATACATGTTCCACCGTGGTTATGGTTTTTCCTGCTAAAGTAACTCACTACTTTGTACTGATCTAAATGAATTAATTTCAAATAGTCCTCCTTTAACCAGTGCTCTGTAAAACACAGAACATCAGTGTTATTCAGATTTAACTTTAATGCCAAATCAACTTCAATTTGTTTGTTACCTGTACTCTGAATGTTCCGATGCAAGACTGAGAGATATGGTTTCATAGTACTAATTTTATTTCTACTATTCCTTTCACCTCTTGCTAGCTCTTGCTGATGTCTGTCCATAAAAAATCCTTGTTCCTGGTTACAGGCTGCCTTCTGGGTATTTTAGGAGATTTTTTTGTCTGCTATGACCAAGATATTCTCACAATCACACATTTGTTCAGGGTCTTGTGCCTTTAAAGTATCTACTACACCTGATGTACTGCTGCATTCCTTGTTCCCCCCTTCAGGGTTGTTTTCTATCTTTCCCTACACTGGCTGGTGGTCTAGAATACCCATTTCATTCTTCAGTATACCACTTCCCCCTAATAGGCTCCACTTTCTTGTTGAACAAACACTCTATAGTTGAGGCAATCTTCTTTGCCATGCTCTCTTTAACCTCTGAGTTTAGATGCTGGCCATGCTTTGTGTACAAGTTTCTTTCACTGACAACCTCTGTCATTTCCACTTTTACACAGCTTCCTATTAAACTTCTCTACCTTAATATTGGCACATGAGTTGTTCATTAAGTCATACCTATGTGGTGCACTTATCAGAATTACGTTGGTGTGGTTTGCATTTGTTACAAATTCTAATAGATGTTTCATACCCGCTGTCGAGTTGTTCCTCACAATGTCACTAGAGTCCCCCCCCGCCCATAGCACCACTACATCTTTCTTTGTTAACTGTTGAAGCTTCACCCTGGATGTGTCTTTTATGTATTTCATCCCTGCTTCTGGATTAATAAACCCGACCACTTCAAAATCATTATTTAACAGATGACTTACTTCAGAGTCACATCCTCTGGCATGACTATCCCCCAAGATAATAACTTTATGTTGTTTTTTCCCCACCATTCTTTTACAATCCAACTTGGGATTCCTTACTTGCTTGGACTCTACCATTCTTGAAATTCCTGTACTTACTGGGGTATTGACTACTTCCAAAACATTACACAAAGTGTTATATCGGTTCAATGATAGTGGGAATGTGTCTGTAGACCTTTGTTCTGTGTGTTTGTACCACATGTGCTTCGTGGCCGTCATTCTGGTGCATCGAATTTCCTTCCATGCACTGTTCTTATCGCTGGTAGGATGAGATTCATCGTGGGATTTATACTCTGCACCGTTAGTGAAGTTATCTTGATTCTTCGGAATGGTGGAGGTTGATTTTATGTCTTCTTGAAGGATCTTGATTATCAGTTGGGAAGATTTTAGTTCATTGATGAGCAGTTCTAGGTGATCTTTCATTATACAACACTTTGCGCACATATTTTCACCACTTTCACTGTAATTTTGATCTACAAAGCTAGTGTAAATACTGTGTACTGCTTCTACTGACGTTATCTTATGATATCATGTGGAAGAATTGGTAGCTTTGTACCTACGTAACTTCATTAGCTCTGTATCTAATTAAAGTTTTCTTACCCTATATATAAGCAGTCCTGCAATCATTTGTAGAATATTATGTTCATTGCTACTGGATTTATCTCACTTCTTGTATAGTGCTAGAAATTGACGAGTCCACAATCATATGTATGATATTTTGGACTAATAAACTAAACTAAACTAAACTAATCTAATAAATAAGATACTGAGATTAGGATTCTTTGTGAAAGTGGATAAAAATGGCAGTTGTTGGTTTCCAATGACTCCAAAAATTTACCACTTTTCTCCTCATGCATGATGAAAGACCCTACTATTTATAGTTCTAAACCTATAAATTTCTGTGTGTAAAGCAAAATTCATTTAAAAAGGGCTGTCAGCATCTCTTTTGAAAATTGTCTTTTTATACTGTACAAAATTAGTGCCTCTTTTATTGCCATTTCTATTAACAATGCAAATGTTATTGAAATGGTCAACGTATCAACAATAGTATTACCATGCTACCCAAGACAACTTAATGGTAAAACCATAACACAAATGTATCCCTTCCTGTAATTCAGCACTACATCCTTAAGGATGTGGAGGGAATGGTGGTTTAACAGTGCACACTCCTAACCTTGACATAAGGTGATATTTGGCTTCACATTCCAATTTCATTACTCTTGGGAAAATGTTTCCCAAAATCCACTGAATAGAAGTTGGTATGAAACACAAGGAAATAATGGAAAATGGAAGTGAAAAAACAAAAGGAACAGCAAGTTGTACACCTTTATGTTTAGTGATAAACATAATTACACTTTGTACATAAAATATACACAACATGCACACCTTTCACACATGAACTGACAAGTAGTAGTTATAATACATTAGGTTACACTGGAGGAGGGAATTCATGTGTCTCAAGCTACACAGCAGTATAGGATACAGACATCCTCTCTTTTTGTGTCAGCTTGTTTACATGAAGTACACAGGACAATTATACAAGATGTAGGAATATGATATCAAACATTAGCACATTATAATACCACTAGTAACAGTGAATGGAGTTAATAACAATACTACTGTTCTTATTACTAGTAGCAATAATAATGTGATTGCTGATTTAAGGTTGTTGTAACAAATGAATATGAAAATGCAAATTACACTGCAACTAAAGAGTTACGAATTACACTGATAGTAATACCCGTTTCAAATGTGTGTGAATATACTGTGAATATACAATACATACACTTGAAGAATAATGATATTTCTGTTAATGATGCTATCTCCCAGTGACTCATTATTATAATGAGATATCAGTTCTCATAGAAATTAGTTCATATGATGCGACACAACATGCAGCTTGTTGCTGAACATGGTATGCAGATACTTGGCATCGTGGTAAAGAGGGCTATATTAAAAAAAATTACCTTATATCCAATTGAGAAACCTACATCACATCCAGTTATCTGTTTCCGTAACAAGTGCTCAAGTCTCGTATTTTATCCAGAAACAATTACTGGACACGTTTTGAAGCCTGTGTGTTCCAGCGTTATGTCAAATGTCGCAGAACTGGTAATTGTTGCACCAAAATGATACACCATTCTTTAAATTTATAACCCCTCTCAGTAACATCCAATGTGGCACCATCTGTACTTGTAAAAGTGTTTTTCAAGGCAATAAGATGCCTGAATAATTGTGACATATTAGAAGAAAGGGTAGCAGATCCCACACTCTGGAAACACAATTGTAAGTTCATCAGGCCACACAGTAACATTTACAGGTGATTACCATACATATTGTGATTTCTGTCAATGTAGATTAAATTCATAGCAAACGAAAGCAACTTCAGTGTTTACTGTGTAGCTGTTCTGAGGGTTTACATGACACAAAGATTTCAGGTGGCTTTTACCTTCAACATACACATTAGTGGCACCTCTTCTCATGTAGTCTCCATTTCAGGTGCTAACATATATAGACCTACAGTGAGAAATGTTAATTGCAATCCACTGATATATTATATGGTTGAAACAAAATATTCCAGTATAACCAATTATAAGCTGTAATTTCTCCATTATATCATAATTCATGATGATGTGTGTTTATGATGAAACAACCATCTGTTGATTTACTTATTGATGATCAGAAAACCACAAAGTCCTTAATGGCAGTAGCATTGTAAGACAGACACTCTAAAACTGGTATTTTGCTGTGGACAGAGAGTTGAACTATGGGGATCCACAGTTCACAACATGTTTGACCTAGTTAACATGTGATTAGTATGTAAGAAATTATGCTGTCTACTAAGTTAGACAGTTATCACTTGAGGATTCTGTTCCTCTGTGTATGATACCACATCATTGAGTAATCAGTTCCTCATAATGTCTTTGCAAAGTTGGAAAATGATTACTCAGTTATGTGGTGTCACATCCCAGAAGAATTTAGTCCACAATCACACCTCTGTGGAACATCAAGACTTGCACAACAAAGAGGCTATTTTTAAGAGTAACTTCTCCCACATATAATAAGAAAATAAACCCAGAAAGTACTTAAGGTATATGTCCTAACTGAGGCACTGAATAGCCTTGGAATATTCTTTGTCTACTGAATAAAGAGATTATACTTTTAAGTTATAGGATCTGTTAAAAATGCAACTTACATTTCCCTGCCAAAGTTATTGTTCCCAATTATAAAAAATTCATGTTCACATGACAATAATAATAATGAATGCAAAAAAAATGATGGTTTCCTATCAACATAATTTTTTCCTTCTTATTTCTGAATTGTCCACAAGGCCTTTGTTGAGATGTTGTTTGAACAAATTTAGCAGTGGAACCACAGTCAAAACACAGGTAGAGCAGCATGCATTCTATCAGCAAGGTAACCCTGAATGGAGAATGAATATAATCCAGTTACTGCACCTTGTGCATTTGCTGTATACTGAGAGCAATAAGAGTAGCTGTATACAAAAGGACATATGTTCAGAGCAGGTTCAAGATGGCTGCTCCTTCATAAAAACTCAAACAATTAAGAAACCATTCTGAACATAGCACATGGAAAACCGGTAAGCTATTTGCACAAATCGTGATTTAAAATGCACTGAAGCATATTTTATAAGAATCACTATGCATGTATTATTACAGTTTCACATATTTGTAAGAGAATATGTCACTTAAAAATTGATTCTGCAGATCGTATCTGTAGATTACATTTTTGGAATGTTGTTATTTACTTTCACGAGTGAGAGAGGTGGAAATGTTTATAGCTACTCAATTCTTCCATATTATTCATCTGGGACGCTGAGAAAACTGTAATGGATCTAATAGACTGGCCAGGTTCACTCAAAATATGAATTTTCTCATTTGTTTCAGGACATAAAAAGGACTAAAAAACACCCCACTGCTGAAACCAGCGCCAAAATACACTCATGGAAAGGAACTCTACATGCACGGCCCAGTATCAGAGAGCATGTCATTAGTCCATCCTGATGTTAGTAGGCCAGTATATTACATTCATATAGCTAGACAAGAAACTAGAACTAAATATTGTTTTCAAAACAATAAACTTTCTGTATAGCATTGTTGCCATTAATGTGTACTTGCCTAATTAACATTCCTCATGATGGAATTGTGGAATCAATATATGTGGAATTGTGGAAGTTTTTCTTCTTGTCCATTTCCAGTTGTATTACAAGTTGTAACTCACTGTCATTGCTGAAATAAAACAGTCTTTTGCATATTATCAGCATAATGAAAAACAGTTCTGCGTGCAGAACTAAAGTAACAGAGAAGAGAAACGTGTTCCCTTCATCACTTTCAGCAGAAGCAGTGGAGGTCACCTGGAATCAGAACCCTCATTACCCTGGTCGCTGTCATCACCCATGAAACTGTGGTGGTACTGTTGGGTGTTATTGTTTGAGGGCGACCTACCCCTGTCAGACCCAGGCTCTGGGCCACGAGTCCCGAGCTGAGAACCGTCTGAGCCTCTTCGTCTTGACCAATCACGATTTTCATTCGTCAGTTTCTTAGCACAGAGACACCTGCAGATGATTCTTTTGAAGGCGAACCTGAAGTCTTTGCTGAAGAGTGCGTAGATGCAAGGGTTGATAGCTGAGTTACAGTAGCCGAGCCAGAAGAGGATCGAAAATACGACGCTGTGGATACAGTCCTCACAGAAGGCGCGAACAAGGTACATGGTGAAGAAGGGCAACCAGCACACAATAAAGCCTCCCACTATTATACCTAACGTCTTAGCAGCCTTGGTTTCCATCCGGAAACGCTTCACTTGCGCCTTGATATTGCGCTTTCCCATTTTGGAGATGAGCTTGGGCTTACTGGACGCGTTGCTTTCGTCAAAGGTTGGTGACGGTGACAGGTCCTTGTCCTCCAGCAGCTGTTGACTAGATCCTGGTGCCAGTGTGCTGTCTGTACTGCTCTTGCGCCGGCGGTTGTGTGAGGCCAGTCGTGACCCAGGCGACCCTGTCACCCGCAAGTGACAGTTGGTGTCGCGGTTGCTCCGGTACACACTCGACGTGGAATCCCGGCTTCCATTGGAATAATGGACAGCGTACAAACCGGGGGGTGGGGAGGATGAGGAGAAACTAGACTTCTTGGAGCTGCTGGGGCTCGGAGAGGAAGATTGTGGCACCCCGCCGTTGTTGTTCGTGCTGGTGCTGATGGCGTCGCTGCTGGGGTAGCTGACGCTGATCTTGATGGGCCTGTTGCTTCGCCGTGTGGACGAGCGATTTAGACGCTGGCATTCTGGTGACTTCAGGCTGGTGGCGCCACTGCTGGGCGAACCGCACGCGCTGCTGGTCAGGCTGGTTTCCGTTACACTGCCGTCCGCGGGCGGCCCATGCCGCATCACCGAGGAACCACGCCCCCTGCAAAATTATGAAAATGAATTACGGACGACTTTCCATTTTTACAAAATGATGTTTGAAATGACGTCATGCATTACCGACAGGCACATAGTAGGTATCTATTCCTCAATTTATGTTCACAGATCGGACTACTTAATCCGTGGCATACTGGGCTGCAGAGACCCTGAAAGTGGGGGAAGCAGGCTCATCTGTAACGTAGCCGATCAGCAAGGAGTCATATTCCGGCAAACTTGACTCTTCAATAACACCGCTGTAAGAACACTCAGACCTCAAAAAATCTAATAACCTTCTGTCGAAGACGTAAAGAACCACGTCACTGTCTCACGACTCACTGTCCAGAAGGTTTCAGTCTGACTCCGAATTGGTTGGCTTGTCAGTCCCGTTGTTTTGCAACATATATGTGACGCCATGCACTATCGTGATTACAATATACCACATGATTTAATATTTTATATATTCCATGTAACTATATTACGTATGTAATACTTAATACCAACTTGTAATACTCGTATGTTTTGCTCCGACATGTTTCATCCTTAGTTCTCGGCTACCCTCAGGTAACTCGTGGATTTTGTATAAGCTGCACAAATCGAAAAAAATCACAAGGTTCCTGAAGATAGCCAAGAACTAATGACGAAACATGTGGAAAAAATAAATAATAAATAAAAACAGTGTGTAACAAGACGGTATTACGTACGATATACGTGTACCGCTTGTTTTTGTGAGTTCCAATAAATATTAATCTCTTCCCTCCTCGGCCACACACACATACACACACACACACACACACACCACAAACACACATACACCACACACACACACACAAACAACACACACACAACACACACACACACACCACACACACACACACACACCACACACACACACCACACACACACACCACACACACACCACACACACACACACCAAACCACACACACACCACACACACACACACACCACACACACACACCACA
>Ga0123353_10017851_pt1 | contig 10458 bp, 8 predicted proteins | sample TergutLab28metaG_3_FD_92763 | JGI IMG/M metagenome (GOLD analysis project Ga0123353, IMG submission 92763) | Labiotermes labralis P3 segment gut microbial communities from Petit-Saut dam, French Guiana - Lab288 P3 | ecosystem: Host-associated > Arthropoda: Insects > Digestive system > Gut ...
CCGCCGGCGTTCCCTGTTGTACTGAAGTGTGCGAGCCTTCGGGAAGCTTGGATCGCTGCCATGAGACTTTCTTTATTACTCTTATTTTGTTGTTTTTGAATTGAAGAGCGAAGGCTCTTTTGTTTGTTTTTTTTAATGAACAGAGGGGTTGTTTTTGATTGATTCGATCGAATAGCGTAAGCTCTTTTATTATTGATTTGTGGAAAAAAAGAGGATGCCTTTTTGAATGAGATTTGTTTGAAAATGTGTGCGGGTCGCGCGCGCGGGCTGCGGGCGAGAGCGGGCTGACCGCATTTCGGCGCGTTGCCGCTAAAAGCTGCAGGTCTTTGGGAATTTCTGTTTCTGAAATTGAAATGACAGAGAACTGAAACACAACAATTCATTCAGCGCTAATTTTTTCCGAAAGAGATAAGAAAGAAATAAATCATAACAGAATGCATTAATGTATTACAAATCGTTTGAAACAGTAATCATTTACCAAAAAATCGGAATCAATCGGTCAAAATATTAAAAAGCGGGATCTTATGACGATGAAAAAGAACATAATTGTCGAAACGGAAGAAACGGAACAAGAAAATGTTTTGCGACCGAAATCGGAACAGAGAAAAATAATTATGGAAGAATTGACGCCCGATAAGAGATCTGCGGCCCGGCCGCCCAAGCCGGAAGAACTTCAGATGGAAGTTGAGAAAGTTTACCCGAGCGATGATTATGGCAAAGGTATCATTCAGCTGACGCCGGAAATCATGGAAATGCTTGACATCGGCATTGGGGAAATCATTGAAATCGAAGGAGAACGGAAAACAGTTGCCCGCGTTTGGAAAGCAAACATATTGGACGGGCTGACGGAAGAGACCGTCCGCATCGACACATTCATCCGCTACAATGCAAAGGTGACCGTTGGCGATAAGGTAACACTTCGAAAAACCAAAGCCGTTTCCGCAAAAAAAATAACCGTTGCCCCGCTTGAAGAAGAAAGAATTACACTGAACAGTGAAATTGAAGACCGCATCCGTTACAATTTAAGAGAACGCTACTTGGTAAAAGAAGATATTGTTCCCGTCAGAAAAGACCTGCTGGGACTGAATGACGTCTCACAGCCCGAGATGAAAAAGCAGACGGTCGAGTTTATGGTGACACAGGTGACCCCTTCCAAATCGCCGGTGATGATTACCGATGAAACCCAAATCTCGTTTGAGAAAAGCGCGGGCGGATTTCGTAAAAAACATATCTCGTATGAAGATATCGGCGGCCTCGGCGACAAACTGGCAGAAATCCGTGAAACCGTTGAACTGCCGATGAAACAGCCGCGCCTTTTTAATAAATTAAAAATCAGTCCTCCGAAAGGGCTGATTCTTCACGGCATCCCGGGAACAGGAAAAACAATCATTGCCCGCGCCGTTGCCGATGAAATCGGCGCCAACTTTTATTACATAGCGGGCCCCGAAATCATGAAAAGCGGTTACGGTCAAAGCGAAGAAAAGATTCGGGAATTGTTTGCCGAAGCCATGAAAAACGCGCCGGCAATTATTTTTATTGATGAAATCGATTCGATCGCCCTGAAAAGAGAACAGTCGGGAGAAGTTGAGAGGCGTATTGTTTCTCAATTGCTGACGGTTATGGACGGCATGCTGGATACGTCACAGGTTTTTGTAATTGCGACAACCAACCGCATTCATTCCATTGACCCGGCCCTGCGCCGCCCGGGACGTTTTGACCATGAAATAGAAATCGGCGCGCCGGATGTTGCCGGCAGGGAAGAAATCATCCGAATCCATGCCCGCGCCATGCCGCTTGAAGGATATCCGAAAATCAAGAAGATTGAAACCGCTCTCCGAAAAGAAAAGGAGACGGCAAAGCGCAATGCCGAGTCGGGCAACAAAGATGCGGCGGTATCCGATAAAGCCGCAATCGCCGACCTGACAAAGAAACTGGCGGCAGCGAAGGACCAATACGAAACAAATGCCAAAACGCTGTTCAAAGAAATGGCGTCACAGACACAGGGTTACGTCGGCGCCGATTTGGCCGCCCTCTGCCGCGAAGCCGCTTTAAATGCCGTTAAAAGAATCGCGCCAACGGTTGATATGGATGAAAATTTGAGTGACGAAGTGTTGGACGCGCTTGTTGTTACCAACAAAGATTTTGAACGCGCGCTCAAAAACAGCGAACCTTCGGCGCTTCGGGAGATTTATGTTGAAATTCCGGAAGTGAGCTGGGAAGACATCGGCGGCTTGGACGCTGTCAAGCAGCAGATTATCGAAACCGTGGAATGGCCGCTGAAATACCCCGACAAATTCACTCAATTCGGTATTGAGCCGCCGACCGGCATTCTGCTTTACGGCCCGCCGGGAACGGGAAAGACAATGCTGGCGCAGGCCGTTGCGCACGAATCCGAAGCTAGTTTTATCAGCATCAAAAGCACGGAACTCTTATTGAAATGGGTCGGCGAGTCCGAAAAAGCAATGAAAGAAGTATTCAGAAAAGCGAAGCAGGCCTCTCCGGCAATCATATTCTTTGACGAAATCGATGCTTTCGCAACCGTCCGCGAAAGCGGATCCATCGGAACACGATCGGTTGCGGAAAGCACGCTCAATCAAATGCTGGTGGAGATGGACGGCATAGAACGCTTAAAAGACGTTTTCATCATTGCCGCAACGAACAGGCCCGACACGCTGGATTCAGCGCTCATCCGCCCGGGGCGGCTGGACCGCTTAGTCTATGTCGGTCCGCCTGACCTGCCCGGAAGAAAAGCCGTGTTTGAAATATATTTAAGAAAGACACCGGTTGCGGCGGATGTCAGCATTTCGGAACTGGCCGAGAGAACAGAAAAGTACACCGGCGCGGACATCGAAGCCGTCTGCCGTGAAGCCGTGATGATGGCGCTTCGCGAAAATATGGATACGAAAGAAATCACGCGCGATGATTTTGAAAAGGCGCTTGATGTCATCAAACCGTCCGTCGGCGAAGAATTGAATAAAACATATGAAAATATGGCGGACTTTATCAAAAACAAAGACCGGCCGGATGATGATTACTTCATGGCGTATAGATAACATAAACCTAACGTAAAATAACATAAATTAACGTAAATTAACATAAAATTGAACTTTCGATCAAAATCCGGTACTGTCATGAAAATGTATATAAAATAAAAGCGATTTAAATAGAGAAAATAACAAAAAGAAACGGACCAAAAATCCGTTTATTTTACTTAAATTTCACACAATTCAAAGAGGAAACGACAATGAAATATTATGCAAAGCGCCTTTTCGACAACAAGAAAGTGATGTCGACCGACGCGAAAGAAATCGGTATGTTAAAAGACATTCACATTAACGCAAAAAACGGAACCATCGTGGATTTAGTCGTCCGCCCCGCTGAAGGTCTGGACACCGCCAAATACCAAAAAGAAGAGGATTATATTTTAATTCCGTTCAGCTCTGTCAGCGCCGTCAAAGATTATGTCATTGTCGACAAAGATAAAGCAAAAGTATTCACGGCAAGGTAATATTGCCGCTTTTTTTTCATTTTACGGTTTTCTTTTTACAATTTTCTTTTCAGTTTTCTTTTTAAGTTTTTTTTTAAGTTCTCTTTTAAGTTTTCTTTTTTGAACAGTTTTTTACAGTCTTCTTTTCTTTTTTTATCTTCCTTTAACTGTTTCAAATTTTTAACTGTTTCAAATTTTTAACTGTTTCAAATTTTTAACTGTTTCAAAATCAAAGCTTAATATAAAAATCCCTTTTTTCATCGCTTAATTCAAGCAGATCGTTTTTCAGCAAATAATCGACTGCTTCTGAAAAACCATCTCCGAAACTGTTTTTAAGGACAATGTCCGCTTCTTTTTTGACATGAGCGGGAGCGTTGGCAACGGCAAACGATAGACCGGACGCCCGAAACATATCAATATCATTTTCGGAGTCGCCGATTGTTACAAATTTTTTTGCGGACGCGCCCATCATTTCGGCCAAATCCATTAAAGCCGGTCCCTTGCAGATGTTTTTATCGGTAATATAAAACGCGGCCTCGGTATCAACCAATGAAATATTCGGAAAATCCGAAAGATAAGGAAGAACATCTGCGGCAGAGACCGTTTTTGAAAAAGAAACATCTGTCAGACGTTTGGAGGAATCAAAAGCCCTGACCGGCAGATTTTTCAGAATTAAAGACAGAGCGGCTTGAATTTCGTTCATGCAAGACTCAACGATGACCGGCGCGGCGTTATCGTCCGGCAAAAGAATCCCGCCGTTTTCGGCAATAATCGGAGAGCGCGTGCCAAGCGTTTTGGAGAGAGTTCTTGAAAAACACAAACTGTTGCCCGTGACCAGAACAAAGGGAATCCGGCCGGACAGAAAATGAGCGGCGGACAGAGCGGCTGCCGACAAGCGGCTGTCATCATGCGTAATTGTTCCGTCAATATCGGAAGCTATACCAAAAAAACGGTCCATGAATTGAAAATGAAACGAACAAATATAGAGTTAGCTGTGTCCGGCAACATATATCGGCAGGCGGCTGTATAAAGAGAAGTGGATTAAAATGGGTTTTGATTTCGAATGCTTGTCCCTGATAAAACAATATAACTGATGCAGACGAACAGCTTAATATATGTTAAAATCCAATTTTATGAAAGATATTCCATGACCGATAAACCATCCAACCCGCTGAAAGACCACATACAAACCTTTCAGGGTTGTCTTCACGGCGGGCTGATTAAGGAAAGCGCCGAAAAATACGGATTAAAGGAATCCGATATCTTAGATTTCAGCGCGAACTTAAATCCTTATAAAACGCCCTTCGATCATCCCGAGTACGGTTTAGACTATACGGCCATGGCAAAGGAATCCTATATTGAATCTTACAATTACCCCGACAACCGGTATATAAAATTCAGAGACGCGGCTGCATTCTTTTTAAATTCCGGTCTGGCTGAAGGCTCCAAAGGTTCCAAAGGCTCCAAAGGTTCCGAAAAACTGACAAAGGAACATATCGTTCCCGGAAACGGGTCAACGGAAATCATCCGCCTCTTCTGTCAATGCGTTTTAGACGACGGCGACAAAGTCATCATTCCGTACCCGACATTCGGCGAATATGAAATTCAATGCCGGCTTCAAAACGCCGAAATTGTTTCAATCCCGCAGGAAAATATTGAAACAATAACGGAAGAGGAGCTGAATGAAATCGGCGCCAAAATCTTTTTCGTCTGCAATCCGAACAATCCGACGGCAGTTCTCCGAAAAAAGGAACAATTGATTGAACTGGCGGAAAAATGCCGGAAAACGGGAACGGTTTTATTCATGGACGAAGCCTTTATAGAGCTTGCCGATCCCGCCCAAAGCATCTGTGAATTGATTCATGACAACAAATATCTGTTTATCATGCGGTCTTTGACCAAAGACTTTGAAATCCCGGGCATCCGCCTCGGCTTCGGCGCGGCGCACCCGGAAATTGCCGGCGCGTTAAACAACGCCCGCCTCTCTTGGAACTTAAGCCCGCTGCAAGAAAATGTTGCCGCTGCATTGCTGTCAATGGAGGGCGGCATCCACAGCGATTACCTTCAAAAATCACGCGCGTTGATTTTGACCGAAGCGAACTTCCTGAAAACAGAACTGTCTAAAATCTGGGGAGTCAAACCGGGCGCGGCAACAACGAATTTTTTGCTGGTTGACATCAGTGAGCGGACGGTAAAATCCACGGAATTGGCCGAGCGTTTCGCTAAAAACGGCATACTGATCCGCAACTGCATCTCATTCAAAGGGCTTGGGGAAAATTATATCCGGATTGCCGTTCGGACCCGCCCCGAAAATGAAAGATTCATCAAAACCGTATCCGTTGTCTTTAGCGAATGGGCAAAAGATTTTGCCGACAGCGAATTAAAGTCAGCCGTGACAACGCACAAAAGCGGGCAGCAGCAAAACAAAAGAGAGACATGCGAATATTATCCCTGCCACTTCAGCGGACAGGACTGTACTTTTTGTTATTGCCCGTTCTACCCGTGCGGAGATGACAGAGGCGGCGGCAAATGCATCCAAAGCTCCAAGGGCGGACAGGTGTGGAGCTGTGCCGGCTGCTATATCCCCCACATTCCGTCTGTTGTTGAAAGAATGATGGAAGGATTGCTGGCCGACGGAGGGGGAACGGAAGAAACTCTAAAAAGAGAATGGGAAGAAATAATCCTTCCGATTATGGAAGAAAAGGATGAAGAACAAATCCTTGCCTTATGCCGAAAAATAAAAGAAGAAAATGATAGGGACCCCCGGCCGAAAAAAGAAAAGAGGGGAAAAAACGTGCCGATTTAACGGCAGTGTCTGAAAAAAATGGCACGCCGTGTCTGAAAAAATGACTTGAGATGAACCGTAAACCCGTTCGGAAATTTTCAGGGAGCCGACTGTAATGGTTATAGAATTACCGGAATTGCTTTTAAATACATTTACATTCACTTCAACAGAATTGATTTTGGTTTTAATTCTGGCCGTCCTGTTAGACTTACTTTTCGGAGAGCCACCGGCTGCCCTGCATCCGGTTGTTTGGATCGGAAAACTGATCGGCTTTTTAAAAGAAAAAGCCCCGAAAAGCAATCAAAAACTTTATGGCATATTGATGGCGCTGACCGTTATTGCATTTGCCGTTGTTATCGCTCTGACCGTTGTTTTCATCGCTCACTTGGAGTTTATGCCCCTCGCTGCCGGCATTTTGATCCAAGCGTTTTTCCTGAAAGTCACTTTCGCAATCAAATGCATGGTTCAGCCGGCCAGGGAAATCAAAAAAATCTTGGACAAAGACATTGAAACAGCGCGGCAGGAACTCATTACTTATGTCAGCCGCGACACCTCAAAACTTGAACGCCACCAAATAATATCGGCCGTGACGGAATCTATTTCGGAAAATTATGTCGATGCTCTGTTGACCCCGATTTTTTTTTATGTCATATTCGGGCCTCTCGGGCTGCCGGCCGCCTACCTGTTCAAGGCCGCCAGCACGCTGGATTCGATGGTCGGCTACAAAACAGAAAAATATATCCGCATCGGATGGTTTTCGGCGAAATCCGACGACCTTTTGAATTGGATTCCGGCGCGATTATCGCCGTTCTTCATTGCGGTGGGCGCCGCGGTTTCAAATTTACTCAGAGGCGATCTTGAAAAATTTAAACCGTCTGAAGGATTGAAGCGGGCGTTTAAAGAACATAAAGCAACACCGTCGCCGAATTCCGGATGGCCCATGGCTGCCGCCGCCGGCGCGCTGCAGGTCCGATTTGAAAAGCCGAACACATATATCATCGGAGACGCATACAAAAATCCGGAGCTTTCCGATATACCAAGAGTGTCTATACTTATCATTATCACATCCGTATTGACGGGAATCATCGGATGCCTTGCGATCAGCGCCGCGTGGTATGCCGTCTCATTCCTTTAATCAATAAAATTTCGGGGAAATAGAAATTCTGAAAAAAAAATAAAAATTCTGAAAAATAAAAATCCCGGAAAAATAAAAAAGACAGGGAAAAAATAAAGAAGAATAAACGACAACAGGGAAAAAATAAAAAAGAATAAACGACAACAGAATCTGCGGAAAAAGAGGGGAAAAGACATGAAGTTATCCGACATCGACAACGGTTTTGTAAAAAAGCAGCCGGATATCATTGAAGAAGAATCCGTTCGAAACATAATGGATGTTTTAAACGAATTCGGAATCACTTATAATGATTTGGAAAGCACGGCAATGACATTTTATGTTCCCCATCCGGGTATTGAAACGCCCGAAAAAGCAAAGGCTGTTTTTGAAAGAGAATTCCGGTACGCCATCAGCGACCCGAATCTTCAGCTGTTGGTATTTGCGGCGCTGCTGCTTGAAAAAGAAGGAGAGAACGGAAATCTCCCCGGCATCAGCAAAAAGTCGTTTGAAAAAGATTTATCGTTTATCATTGCCGACGAGATTCTCGGTGAAGCCGTTGCCGATTATATTGCCGGCAGCAAAGGCAAATTTGAATTTGTCCGGTTTGATAAAAACAAGCCGGGAATCCTGAAAAATCTCGGGCCGTTTATGGATGATATCATTGGCGGCCTGCTCGGCGGCATCTCAGCCAATATGTATTCGCGCGCCATGTTTGAAGCGGCGGAGACGGAGGATAAAAAATGACGATATGGGAAGCTTTTAAAGCCGGATTCGGATTTTTGTCCGTGATTCCCGTCGGCATTACGATGGAAGGCATCGAGGCGCTGATGAAGCGGCTGTATATGTATCCGATTGTCGGCTTCTGCTTAGGTCTTTTGATTGGTCTCATCACTTTTGCCGCCGTATTGATTTTGCCAACGCCGCTGACTGTTATTGCCATCATGCTGGCGACATACGGAATAATTTGGTTTAATCATTTGGACGGCGTGGCCGACATGGGCGACGGTATGACCGCGCACGGTTCACTTGAAAAGAAAAGAAAAGCTTTGAAAGATATGGCGCTTGGCATCGGCGGCGTTGCGTTTGCTGTCCTGATGCTTCTGCTCTTTTATTCATCGCTGTCCGCGCTTGTTAATGTTGCCGGCGGAATCGGTGGCGTGCACATGATTCCGTTTATGGGATTGTATTCTTATGTTTACGGCGCGGTTTTTGCGTCGGGACTGCCGGAAACGTTGGGCAGCGCAATCGCTTTGGCCGCGCTGATGGCGGTGACAGTCGTTCTTGCCGAAACCTGCGGAAAACAATCCATGCTCACAATTGCCACATTCGGAAAATCTTTCAGCGATGGACTCGGTTCCATGACCATTGCCGGAGGTACCCGCAAGAACTTTGTCATCGGGATTATGTTCACGACAATCGTTTCTTTTGCGCTTTTGGGACTGATCGGTCTTGCGGCGCTTATTTTATCCACGCTTACCGCTTTACTCATACTGAGAATCAGTAACCGTCATTTTGAAGGACTCAACGGCGATGGCATCGGCGCCGCCAATGAAGTCGGACGCATCGTTACAATTGCGTCCGTTGCCTTTATTTTATTCCTGTTTACAGGGGGGGTCCCGTGGACGCTTTAATTATGGCCGGCGGTTTGGCGCAGCGTTTGGGTTGCGGTGAAAAATCCTGCATCGACTTAAACGGCAAGCCTTTGATTTCTTACATCATCCATGCGCTTCAAAACGCCGAAAACGTCGGGAAAATATTTATATCGGTCACGAAAGCAACGCCTCTGACAAAAAAATTGGCGGAAGAGGAATATCCCGGTCTTCATATCATTGAAGCGGCGGAAGGAAATTACGTTGGAGATATGATTTACTCGATCAAAGAAGCGAGGGTCACCGGTCCGGTCATGGTTGTGATGTGCGACCTGCCGCTTGTGGAATCGGATGTCATTGATGACGTTATTGCCAAATACGACACCTGCGATGAACCCGCCCTTTCCGTTTATGTGCCGATTGCCCTGTGCAGAAAAATAGGCGTTCGGCCGGACACTGTTTTTCACAAAAATACGAAATTGATCGTGCCGACCGGCATTAATATTTTGGATGCGTCCGACATCAACAATGAGCAGCCGGATTATAATTATATTATTGATGATCTGCGGCTTGCCATGAACGTCAATACGCAGGAAGATCTTGAAAAGTGCAAGCAAATGATTGCGGAAAAATTCTGAGTCTTTTTTTTATTCAAATTGCGGAAAAGAAGAAGAAAAGAAGAAATACGTGATAAAGACGGGGATTGGGTCTTTGACAGAGTCTTCATTTTTGGTTCAGATTGGATAGGGATTCAACCTTGGCGTTGGTTCAACTGATGTTGTTTAATCTTTTATGTTTGTTTCAATTCTTTTGCCATCTTTGATAAAATGATTGTAGAGTTCCATTCCCCATTTGCGCGCGCGTTCGCCGTGGCTTAAAATGTAGCGGGAATCGAATCTGTTGTCACTGTCAAAAAGCCCCAAAAGAGCGATTTCATCGGTGACGGAAATCTCGGTAATGCCTAAACCGTCGGGAATGACATAAAACTTCGTGTTCATCCAATCCAAAAATTTGACATCGTCAAGCTCAGCCGTTCCGTCGTAAACGTACTCTGAAACAATTCTGTCAAATACGGATTGCGAATAAACCAAAATTAACTCGGCGCCGTTTTTAATCATCTGATTATACATTTTATTGTATTGAGGTTGGAAGAAGTTGGAAAGCGTCACACAAAATGTTGCGTCCTGCATGGCTTCCACCACGTCGCTGTTGGTGTCAAAAACGTGAGCTAAATCTGATTCGGTCAGTAGGCAATGACCGAGTTCGCCGATCCTGTCCAAAAGGTGCGGCGGAATACCGGACAAGTTGTGCGTCGCCCAATATGTTTGATTGTTTTCATAAACGCACAGAATGTCTAAAAGCTGCTTGGAGTTGTTTGCGATTGCGCGTCCCATATCGGTTAAACTGTAGACGCGGTCTTTATTCTTAATGAGATCCCATTCTTCCAGTTTTTTAATTTGAGGGATCATAGCGCCCCAATTGA
>Ga0123353_10017852_pt1 | contig 10458 bp, 5 predicted proteins | sample TergutLab28metaG_3_FD_92763 | JGI IMG/M metagenome (GOLD analysis project Ga0123353, IMG submission 92763) | Labiotermes labralis P3 segment gut microbial communities from Petit-Saut dam, French Guiana - Lab288 P3 | ecosystem: Host-associated > Arthropoda: Insects > Digestive system > Gut ...
CACCCAGGTAAAAGTTTGGGTTTTTGGGGGTAAAAGGGGGGGGGGGGAAGGGGGAAATGATAGGGGGGGGGGGGGGGAACTTTGGTTGGTAAACTTGTTACAAAACTGGTAGACATTTTTGTGCCTCTTAACCCTTTAAAAGCCGAATTAAATCCCATCTGCATCTGCTGGCATTATTAGGAGCTCACCATATTTTCGACGTTAGTCGGATAAGGGTTAAAAATGGGAGCACACACTAATCCAGCAGCGCAGTTTATGACCAATATAGCACAAGCACTGCACGATATAAATTACGGGAACTACTGAACTACTGCGCCAATATGATTTTCACTCGCTGGTCATTACTACCTTGAACGGAACCGGTAAAACGACATTGCGATATTGACATTTAGATCAGTGACGTCTAGGGGTGTTAGAACTGCCGTCGAAATGGGTCTTGTTGTATGTTTGAGCATGAGAGTTCGTATTCCTGATTTTTTTTACGGGAGCTCGCAGTCGGCCCGAACACTGGCAAACAAGAGAGAGTTTATGTTTTTTCCTCAGTCTCTCCGGCAGTTTCCGGGACCCAGAATTAATGTAGGGAACAAAGTACTTGGTATAGTGATTAAGCTAAGACCTGGACGGTCCGGGGCTCGAATTCCGGCACAAGATAGAAATTTTCCTCTTCCTCTAAACGTTAGGGACACCCAAGCTCCTATTCAGTGGGTCCCAGTGGTTATTTCCTGCGTGCGTAAAGCGGCCAGGGACGTGAAGTTGGCCACATACCTCCATCTAGTGCAGAGATAATATATTTGAGCTGTAATTCTGCTCCCACTAAGCACATTCGTGGCGTGGACGCGGAGAGCTTCACCTCATTTCATTAAACCTAGACATCATTTCCATTCATTAGTTCGAGTTACTGACAGTGCCTTCCGAAAAACTACAGAGTCCGTTGTAGGTTAACAGGCCTATTCCTTAAGAAGTAGGTAATTGGTAGTCTTGTAAACAGAGTGAATGGTCTGTGTGGGTCATGCATTGCCAGCTGCCGCTCTTAGTTACAGCCAGGATTCATGAAACGTGCGCTTCTTGGTCGTGCTGTGAAATGCAAGTGCTTCCCCTCTCCCAATCGATCTCCTGTTCTTCCCAGCGTGCGATACATTGAGTTCACGCTGCCAGCATTCCTGGGATCAGCGTCGACAGCTGCGTCGAGGGGCTTTTATTAAGATGAAATCGGAGATTCGTGTTGCAAAGTGCTGAACCACTGGCCCTCATGAACAGTAGGGGTTGTATTGGATCATCACGAAGAAATACGTAGTTCATCCTATAACTTTTAACACAACATTAATAAAAATCCAACTAGATGCAACAGTATGCAGTCTGATTTATTTTACTGGAAAATCGTTCTACATGTTTCGGGTATCCACCGCAACCATCATCAGGAGTGCTAAAAACTGTAACCGCAGCCTCCGGTACAGGTCATAAAATCGGTACAGTTACTTCCCTCCGACGTGGCCAGGTCGGGATTGGTACCAACCTGGCTGTTGCATATAGTTGGATTTTTATTAATGTTTAATTATGATGTTCGGAACCATGAACTTAAAATTTCAACACAACATTTTCTTCAGTAGTCAACGAAATGTCTTAGAGATCAATTAATTAGTTGTGGAGATAAAAGACTTAGACAGAGGGACACACAACATTCCCATATGCTCTCATTTAACACACTTCTTGCCAAGAATAAAATAAAAAATATTATTTTCGTTTATTTAACTTGTCATTTTTTAGAGCTGTTAAGAAGCTGTGGAATATTGAACACAGAAAATTCACGCAATGTCAGGGAACAGCACGTTGTATGTTTAATTGTTCCGTTGTAATTACAACCTTGGATATGCATAAACATAATACTCATTGAAGATTCATATCGGCTTGTTTGTTACGCTGTTTCGACTGGGAAACATCTTATGTGTGTGACAACAGTTTCCGATCTCACTAAGCAGAGTCCTTAAATATTTCACTGTCTCAGGAAATTCCCCCTTCTTTATGCAACCGGGGGTTTCGTTGCATGAGTCTATAACTGTTCTCTAACCGTTCTTTGTATTTAAAGTTCACTTTAATTTTATTTTCACATTTATGTGATTTCTTCAATATGATCTCTCACCCTCGTATTTTCGACTAAATCCCGTGTCCACAGGGGCTACCGGCGTTTGACGAAAATGTGCTGTAAGATTCACCGTAATATTTTACTAAAATTATAAAATTTTCAATATGCATAATTCTTCATTCTTCTGCTTTTTCAGTTCGTTAATATACAGTATTTTCCTGAGGCCCTTTGGCCTATTTTGAAACAGATATTTTATATATAAAGTTCAACTTTCCCTTCCCAAAAGGGTGGGGGGGATGTTGTTTCAATCAGCACAGTGAATGAAGGAGAAGGAACATCCCTCACCTATCCAAAAGAGTTTCAGAAATACACACTTAGAATAAGCTTGTCATTTTAATTTCAGTGTTCAAAAACTTGATTATCTTCAAACATATATTCGTAAAAAAAAATTAAGTATTTTAAATTATTTTGGATAAGAAACTGTCAGAAAACACAGTTTGTGTATTTTAAGGTAGCAAGAAATAATTTAAATGCAATTAGTAGTTGTAAAGAACATGCCAGTGAGATGTAACAAGAAGAATATATGTGACGTTTATATCCTTAATTCTTGTAAAGTTTTTGGACTGTTTCGCAAAATTGCAAAGGCGACTGTTAGCTTCGTCATATCTGTCTGTCCGTCTCTGCTTCCGTCCGTATGGAACAACGCAGCCCCCACCGGACGTGAGTATTTTTTTTTTAAACCTGTTGTTAAGTTTAATTAAATTCTGACAAGAGTAACGGGTACTTTACGTGAAGATCTGCTTTTATTTATAACAATATCTGGCTGAATTCTTCTTAGAATGAGAAATGTTTCATGTATGTGTTGTAGAGAAACTCACAACACACAATTTGTGTTCAGTAGTTGTTTTTCCGATTGTCGTTCCCGTTATGACAATGTGGAAAAATATAATAGAGAGGCCACAGATGTTGACAATATAATACGGCGCATGCGCTTTGCATGCTGGAAAACTAAGGCTACAGACAAATACTCGGAATATGGAATATTTATTACTTTTCACGGCAACTTTAATTTACATGACCGCACCACAATTTTACGTTTACGTACATTTCCTGCCTATCAGTGTGTATCCTGCTTTCAGAACATGGCAGAAAATCAAATTTTATTCTAGTTCAGTCCGCACGCTAGTAAGCTTGCCTTCGTCAATATACTGTGTCGTTGACGTAACGTGGTATCTTCATTTCTTAATGTTGTTTGGCTTAGGAGCATCGTCGTTCGCGAACTTTTATACTAAAACGTCGAAGATGTGTGGTTAGGTTAGGCTAATGGGCCACCACGACTAATCCAGTTTGATACGGAATGTTTTTGTAAGGTACTGCTATGCTAACGCACTAAAATGCAACAAAAAACGAATATATTTGAGATGTACTTTGTAGGTTTCCAGGTTTTGTACTCCTGATTTAAATAAAACTTGTTTATTGATATAATTGTGGTTACTGTTTAATGCTAGAGAACACTTCACTGGCAACCTGCGTTCTGCACCAGTTGTCCTCATAGTTTATACACATAAACAGATAAACCGCTCCTGCTGGAGGGAAGTAAGTTTGTGAGTCAAGCTTCGAAAGGTGTATGCGCAGTTGCGCCCCGGTCAACATACCCAGCACGTACCCAGCTGATTTACGGTATTGGTATGCTGGGAATTCAGGATCTGCTGTTACATGGCGGAGCTACAGTTACAGAAGAGAAACTTCTATGATTTCACTTTAAGTGCGTTATTCAACTTGTAGACTCATGGCGTGTGCTGGGCCATCTAGTTAACACTCCCTCCACCCGTAAGGATGTTTTAGAATATCGTATTGTATAAAGATGGTCTTTAACTCTCGTGAGGCGTTCCTTGAAGCGTTGAACGGGAAGAGACGGTCACAAGTGGTGAATATTTAAAGATCTGGAAGTAATCGGTGATGGACCAATTCAAGTTATTGTCGCGGATTTCGTGTGGATGGACTTAACAGATACGATAACAGGAAAATAACTCCTTCAGGATTAATTGAGTATTATAACAACGCTGATTGAAGTGTAGAAGATTGTAGCCTGAAATACCATAGCCTGAATCGGTGATTAGGCACGATTTGGAATAAGTTTACGTTGACCTATTTTAGTGTATCGTTGAGTGACATTCCGCTGGGGAAGCTGAGAAATAATACAGAAAAGTCAATATGGGCTGGAACCACATTCGAACCCGTAACCTCCACAATTAAAGTGTATAATATGTACTTCTCTCTGTAGAACTCCATAGAGCAGAACTGTGTGAGTCATAGTTTCGGAAAATATGTTGTATACTATACGTGCTGCATGTCCGTGCATTGTTAACTACTCTTAGCTTGACCTTTTAAAGGCGAAAGGAAATCTGCTTTATATAAGGAATCAGTCCGTACCGCGCTGTAAACACTTTCCGCCACGGTTATAAAAACCAATCAGTTAATGACGTATATAGCAAAGGTCGCTGTCTGTTCTGAGATCCGTACAAAAGCACTCAACGCAAAGCGAGCACAATGTAGACTTTTTGAATATTAAGCCTGGTGGTACGTAAAGAAACCGCTAGGCTTTAAAAGGGTAAAGTAGCGTGAAATATTGAATTATATGACGTAACTACAATTATTTCTGACTTGTGCAATTAATAGTATTTTCTTTTGAACCCTACATGATTACGCCCTTCTGGCGTTTTTAGATGCAACTTTAATCACACATACTGCGGCCGTCACATTCATGTTTGATACGAATGTGCTGTACTGGCGGTTGGCCCGTAACAAGGCCCGTATCAAAACAGAACAACATAACGTAGAAAATTTCAGACATAGTCTCCCAGGGATCGGTTAGAACCCATGTTACAGAGTGCTTTCCTGAAGTACCCAGTGGGTTTACTCGTCCTTTAAAGGGCATATTTGATTACTGTGGTGACCTGAATCTGCAGGAGTTACTTATCACTGTCTCCAGCTTGATGAATCAAGTCCGCAACATTGCGTTACGTTGCTTAAGCATCAGTTTTTAACCCTTTAAACGCCGAGTTAAATCCCATTTGCTATCTGCTGGCATTATTAGGAGCTCACATTACCCTCCACGTTAGCAGAATAAGGATTAATGTTATCCTCCAGTTTATGTTTAACTGTACTTTTGAATTGAGACTTCTTGTGCTTGTCAACTGATACAGTATGGCTAAATTGCTAATGGGAACAGGAAAAAAAGATACAATTATAAGAAGCCTCTAGCTCTTCAAGCTCTTCACTAAAAACTGGCTCGAATATGTGACCTCACGCCTCGCCTTCACACTGTACGAGGAGACACTTGTGGCTAAGCGATAACTGCATTATTACCTTAAACTGTGAATCCTGCAGATATCACGGGACATTTGGTTGTGAGAACGGCAGTTTGATCGGGTTTTCGGATTGCTTCAAACAAGCGCCATTTAACTCACCCACACGGGAAGCAGTTCTACTCAAACGACTTCTATCCAGAATTCGTAAAGTTTGTTGATCGAATTCCAGTACCATAGATATCTGAAGACGAATTCTGATTGTCTTTGGGCGTTCTTTACAAACAATAAAAGCGTCGTGTCGAGAAGGTAGTAATCGGTAGAACACTGGAAAACTGTTGCAGATACGTAGAAGAGATGGCGGTTCTCTTTTCGCTCTTTGTATGAATGGATTTCTGTACTTATTATAATGTAGATTGACTTAAAGGACGGTAGAAGACAGACAGGTATTTATAATTTTCAGGTAAGGCATCCCCGTTGTTTTTTAGTACCTAGGGATTGTATATAACTTGACTGTCTAACACAACTTTTATTGCATAAATATATGTTTATCATCATCATCATCATCATCATCATATCTTCCATGGAGTTGGGCCACTTCTTGACCCGTTCCGGTCTCACGTATCCAGAAGTCTCTTCAAAAGTCTATCATGTTTCCTTCTGCCAGTTGGGGAGTAGTATTTCATTACCCTGGGTAATCTATTTCGAGGCATTCTATTTACATATAAATGTTTATAAGATAATTAAAACATCGTGATAGCTACACGTTTCGGCTTTCTTCCTAAAGCCATCTTCAGGCTGTGACTTACAGGGTTTTCTGATATACTATTTACAGTGTTTTCAAATACGAGATCTCGTTGACATAAATTATTTTAGTATGCTATGATATAAAATATAAAATATTAAAGTTAATTTTAAAATTACATAAAGTAATAATGTAAAATAATAAGATAAAACAAAGTGTTTCTATTGCCTTATGTAATTTTATAATTAAATTTCAAATTTTATATTTTGTATCTTAGCATACTAAAATAATTTATGTAAAAGCGATCTCGTATTTGAAAACGTTGTAAATTGTATATCAGAAAATCATGTAAGTCACGGTCTGAAGATGGCTTTAGGAAGAAAGTCGAAACGTGTAGGTGTCATGACGTTTTAATTATCTTTTAAACATATATTTTATGCAATAAAGGTTGTGTTAGACAGTCGAGTTACGTGCAACCTCTAAGATGTTAGAAGACTTTAATTATGATAGGAATCTGTCCTGTATAACACACTTGTGCGAGATCTGAGATTTTCAAGTAGTTCTGATCAAGATTCAAGTCATTTTGAATGCTGTTCTATGTTGATTTGTACATTACTTGCCGTATTTTTTAAATACCATACGGCCGAGTGCATAGGTTCTTGGACTGCTTATCCCTGAATGTGGGACCAGCTTGCTCCTTGCGAAGCGAAACGTCTGTAATTTTTATGCGTCGACGTAGCGGTACATCCTAGAAAACGTGACTCTTCATGACACAGTATTAATAAAAATCCAACTAGATGCAATAGTATGCAGTCTGATTTATTTTACTGCAAAACCACTCTACATGTTTCGGGTGTCACCGCACTAAAAACTGTAACCGCAGCCTCCGGTACAGCTACTTCCCTCCAACGTGACCAGATCGGGAGGTAAGTAACTGTACCAGTATTATGACCTGTACCGGAGGCTGCGGTTACAATTTTTAGTACTCCCGATGATGGGTGCGGTGACACCAGAAATATGTAGAGTGACTTTGCAGTGAATAAATATCTGCATACTATTGCATCTAGTTGAAGTGTTACTAATATTGAATTAAGATGCACGGAGCCATGAGCTTAAAAATATCTTCATAACACACCTACTCGGCATGAAGCTCAGGTAAAAATGCGTTCATTAAAAGTGATTCCATACCATAGTGACGTCTGTAGATTTATTTGAAAAGATTTTATACATTTATGTAATTAATTTGGAACAAAGAGTCTGGTTATTCGGTGGCTGTTCGTATTGCCCTAATTTGGTTACAATAGACTTGTGTCTGCATCTGAAGACAGTTTTAATGAGGTACGAAAGCTCACGCTGACCCCAATTACAAAATGTTTTTTATTCCACACTTTTTTTGTCATCAAGAATCGGAAGGTCAAAAGTAATCTGGAAATCGAAACTACTTCTCAGTTTATTTGTTTCAAAATGACTCCCACTCATTTACAAAATAAGAATGGGTTTCATTCATCCTGGAACATAAATGAAAAGACTATCTCATGTTGAAAGCATACAAACAACAAAGATATCTTTTAATAATGGCCCTCACTATTATAATGGTTGTGGCCATTTCAGCATGATGAACTCATGCAAATATTCTCCGGTGTAATATATTCCCATTCGGCTCTTCTGTCTTGTATGATTCCTTTGATATTTCTCTTTTGAATTAAACGTTTCAGTTCGACAACGCAGCTGACCAACCCAAAGCTTAATTATCTGGCAGAATCTCAAAAGGGATCTGTTGAGACTTCTCGTGATTCAGGGATCATAGAAGCCCTGTCTTCCAAACAGTATTGCGCAGCAAAGTGGGCACACAGCACAAAGCTTCTGGCGTAACTTACAGCCTTTTCTTTATTTCGTTTGCTTCATTTTGTAGGTGATGACAGAAAGAGAAAACACAACGTAGTAGTTACAGAATACAGTGAAGCGTATCTGTGCACAGCCCCCCCCCCCCTGCTGCAGTATCCGACTGCGTACCGCTGTTATAGGTAGAGCCACTATATTGCCACGTGCAAAGCGGTGCTATACAACAAGATACGTATAATATAATGAAATGCATACTTTTTAACCCAGAAGAAAATATAAATAGAGAATGGTACAAAGGTAACGCACATCTTCTGCGAATCCACATAGATTTGACTTTAAAATGCTAACAAAAAATATGCATACAAACTTTATATTTGCAGAGATGCAGGAAATCCTAGAAGAGACGGAGCATTTCGAGCCAAAGAAGTTTCTTGTAGTGGTAACATTTGTGGTGGTTGTGGTGGCGGCGTTGACGACTCTGCGTGGTGGCAGTTCGTGGTGATGGTGGTCACAGAGTCCAACTACGGTCAATTTGTCAGACTGAATCTCCAAATGCACACGGCTTCTTCTTTGTAATTAACATACTTGTATAAAATGGTTCCGTATAAAATCTGCATATTGGTTTACGATGTGTCTCCGTAATAATGAACTGCTGCGTGTTCGGCGACAACGGACAGGTCATCAGTTGACAACATAACATTTAAATTTAAGGATACTTAGCTATGTTATTGCTTGACATTCTACAGTTACTTGGCAAAACTGCGTATTGTACCAGTATCTATCTGTACAACTTTGCGGCACAGTGACTGTACGTGAAACTAGTGCCTTTCCTACATCGTGTAATTTCCCACGGCGGGCATAGTGATAGCCTGTTAATGATAATAATAGTAAATTGAAAATTACAACGGTGGTGGAGACTAGTGCAATGACGTTCATACCCAGTTCCGTGGATTTTTTTTTTCATTTGCTCATAAACTATTATTGGGGATGCGTGCGGGCAAACCAACACGGCAGTACGACAGGGGTATTCCAAAAGCAGTACTTCATATGTGTGCGACCTGATATATGAACCATGTAAATTATGTTATACAATACTGGTTACGGCTTGACACAAATTGTACAGATTAACGCATAAAGGAGACGTGGTTTTGCCCTGCAAGGCCTCATACGTGTATATATACACACACACACACACACACACACACACACACACATATGAGGCCTTGCAGGGCAAAACCACGTCTCCTTTATGCGTTAATATATATATATATAAGGGGTTAAGGAGTGTACAATAACACTTATTTCCCTATCTGCGAAATATATTATGCTTGAATCTTAAACACCATATTACCTTATTTTTAAAGGCTCGCCGTGCAAAACTTTGTAATCCATATGATATACAAATCTGATCCAGTTACAGTTTACAACTTTTGTTTCAATATATTTGTCAGATTAAAAGTATCGAGATAGAATAAATATAATTTTTGTCTGAAGATAATGCAGTAGGATTAATACGAAAAGAGTGCAACAAATCAGCAGGAGAGCATGTGATGGTGTTCAATGGGAATGTATCGGCCCTTCAAATTCAGGTAGCTTACACCGTTGGCCGAAATTGCTGGTTGTCTATAGTGAAATATTTTATTACGCGAACCACGGTTAACAATTGGCCCTTGAAGTCGTTATGGGCGACTTTATGGATGATAGACGTGTTTGGTTACACGAAATAATAGTTTCGTTTAAACGTTTTTATTAATTAATGACAGAGGGTTTAAGATAAAATTACACACTTTTGTGTTTCGTTTTGTATCAGACTTCGGAGCATAAAAAACATAAATTATAACTTTTCGGAGGAAGGAACGATTCTGTTCGCGTTGCATCTTAACTAATCTACTTTGAACGATGAAGCATGTGCAGACACAGTGTAACCAGCAGCTCGCCTGTCAGATATACTGTCGCGAGAGTCATTGTCTAGTGACATATTTCTAGCGATCTGAGCGCCTTGAACAACCCATTAGCATCTTGTTACGGATGTAACGTAGGATGTTAATGGCACCTTTCTCATCATTAGTCTTACGATTTTTTTCGCATACCCTCCAACTCAAAGTGTTGGAGGCAACGAACTATTCATTACAGTCATACGAACATGCCTCGATTTTCTTCCCGTTTTATTTGATTTACTTTCCCTTTCTATAACAGTTGGTTATGAAATAAGATTACGTGGCGTATGTATTTGTAACCAAAGAAGGTAATATGGTAATGGTTATGATTATTTCGTCGACGTAGCATTCCCATCTTTGTCCAGCGCTACACCCAGTGCTTTGGGTTTAGGGCAGAGACACGGACAATATTTCGGCTAGGTGGTGGTCTAGTGGTCGGAGTTTCTGGCTACAGATACAGAGGTCCCGGGTTCGATCCCCGGCGCTACCAGATTTTCTGAGTAGTAGTGGGTCTGGAACGGGGTCCACTCAGCCTCGTGAGCCTCG
>Ga0123353_10017853_pt1 | contig 10457 bp, 9 predicted proteins | sample TergutLab28metaG_3_FD_92763 | JGI IMG/M metagenome (GOLD analysis project Ga0123353, IMG submission 92763) | Labiotermes labralis P3 segment gut microbial communities from Petit-Saut dam, French Guiana - Lab288 P3 | ecosystem: Host-associated > Arthropoda: Insects > Digestive system > Gut ...
GTTCCCGGTATCCCGCGGCTGCGGCGGCATCCGGCGGCGTTCGGCTGGGGATTGATCCGTTTTTCGGCTGGGCGGCGGCGGGAATTTCTTGAGGATCTCATCCTCCACCTGTGCTTTGGATACATACGCCACCGGGCGGGCGCCCTTATCCTCTTTTGTATACGGATTTTTCTCGTCAAACCGGATGCCCCACTTGAAAAACAGCTTGAGCCGTGCTACAAACGGATTCGCGCCGGTTTTCAATACGATAAACCGGCCTTTTTTCATGCTTTTCAACTCAGCCGCCGTCATAAGCGGCCGCTCGATCATCTGTAGCGATTGGCTGGGGTCATTCCTGCTCCGGCTGACCGACCCGGACATGACCGTGCGGCTGCCCATCGCCTTGCTGATGATCTCAGCGGATTCACTGCCGGGCGCGAACCCGCCCGCGATGGTGAGCTGGCAGTTGTCGATGATGATGGCAGCACCTTCGCGGCCATAGTTCTTTTCAAGCTGTTGATGAGATTGGATAATGCTGACGATGCTCATCCGGCGCGACCGGGAAGCGGAATACATCATCTCCGCCGACGCGATGGGCGGCAGCGTCCCGAATTCGTCGCAGTAGAACATGACGCGGTTTTCCAATTTGCCGCCGCCGGCGTCGGCCACCGAGAGAATTTCCCGATATAGCTGCTGGATAATCAGGCTGATCATAAAGAATTTGTTAGGATCCTCCTCCGGCATGATCACGAATACGGCTGATTTCTCGCGGCAGAATTTCTCGGCGTCAATGGTGGTGTCAAAACACAATATTTGCTCCAGTTCCGAGTCGAGGAAACTGTTCAGCCGGGAGAGTGCCGTGGACATAACGCTCTGCATCGCCTGATCGCCGGTGTTGAGCGCGGCGCCGGCAAACCATTTCGCCTTATGCTCGGACGGTAGCTTTTCCATGAGCAACTGGAATTGGTTTTTGCCCTTAACACCGCTGGGCGCCAATAGATCCTGGATCAATTTGAATACACTAACGATATGCCGCTGGTTCTTTTCGGCAAATTCCGCAATCAACAGGATCGCGGCGGTCAATAACCCTTCCGCCGCGTCGTAGAAAAAAGCGTTTTGCCCGTAGTTGGCATTATCGCCGTCCGCGCTGACGATGGTCTTGGCGGTGATTTTGGCGTATTTCTCCGCTTTGGCTTTGGCGGCGAGGTCGGTCGGGTCGGCGAGGTACAGGTCGGTATACTTGTTGACGAGGTGCAGGAGGTTGTTGCCGTCCGACCGGGTGGGATTGCGGAGGTCGATCAGCGCGACGTTGTATCCGTAATAATCACGGGCGATTTTACCGTAGTTGCGCGCCACGTCCCCTTTGGTGTCGGTCGACAAGAAACTCATCCCACAGGCACAGGCGAATTCGATATTGGGATATAAAAAGAAGGCCGTTTTACCGCAGCCCGCCGCGCCGATCATCATGCAGTGGACGTCGCCCTGGTCCACCATCGCCAGGGTACCGCCGTGTTTATCCCTGCACCCGACGATGATGCCCTGTATTTTCGGACGGTTACGGCCCCGCCGCCATTGCTCCGGTTCAAAGGGAATTGCCGTATAGGTTCGCCGCAGCTCCGACCGGGAGGCGAACCGGGCGGTGCCGTGCTGCCCGTCGCCCACGGTTCTCGATTTGATGCCGTTGAGGCTATAGATATGTGCCAGAAGCGGGATCGCCCCGAGGACGAGGAATATTGCCGCGCCGATTAAAATGAGAGTTGTAATCCCTGACATGGGTCGTCCTCCTCCTCGGTTGATGTTTCGGCCGGGATAGCCGCCATTCCGTGCTGCGCTTTCAGCATCTCGTTCCAGTCTTTGCAAGGACACAACAGGATTTCTACATCCGCGTAACCATTCTGATGCAGCTTTCCTCTGATGCGATCCATCGCCACTCGTCCGGCCTCGTCATTGTCAAGGCACAGTTTTATATCGTATAAATGGTTATTCTGCGCCAACTGATGAAACAGCGCATGATCGGCGACCGAGCAGAGGGCAATATAGCTGTCATCCTGCCACTTGTAAGGATACAGAGTGATAAACGACAGCATATCTATCGGGGCTTCAAAAACATATACCGTGTTGCTGTTTCCGATATGATGAAATGAAAAAGCAGCGTCGGAGCCGGTTTGGTTGGCTCGGAAGCTGCTGTCGTTTAGGGATGTGGATTTTTTGTGGGCGTGGCGCGGATTGTCGTTTTTGTCTGTGCCGACGAATACCGCGTTGTGATACTGCGCGTCCTCGTAGATCAGTCCGCGGTGCGCAAAATGATAGAGGACGTCCCGGTCGATGCACCGCTGCTTGATCAGGTAGGCATAGACCCGCCGCATATTTTCGTTTGCCGGAGGCAACTCGAAAGGCTGCTGTTCACGTTCTCTGTGTTGGTATTCGCTGACCGGCACGGTCGCAGCATCGCTCCCCAGCAAAAGCTGAACCGCATCGGGGTACGATAAATCATACTGCTCCTGCACGAAATCCACCGCCGTACCGCCGCGCTGCTGATATTGGTCATAGAATTGGTTTTCCCGCAGGGTAATATGGTGACCGACCCATTCGTACTCGCTTCCGGAGCGTTTGAGTTTTTCGCCACGGCTTTGGAGGAAGGATGCGATGTCGGTTTCTTTCGTCGCTTGCTTTTGGGCTTCGGTAAAGGGAATAAATTTTGGCATGATATTCACCGCCTTTCGATTTTGATTGAAATGTTCATTTTTTTGGTGTATAAAAAAATGGTGAGTTGGAGGATTCTATAATGCTTACTAAATTAATTGCGGAAGCCACTGAGTGTGACTTCAAAGTAGAACTTGAAACAAAAAAACCAAAAAGCTGGTTGAAAAGCGTCAGCGCGTTTGCCAATTGCATCGGTGGATCGCTGTTTTTCGGCGTGTCTGACAACCGTGAGATCGTCGGTCTTGAGGACGCGCAGTCTGTCGCGGAAATAATCAGCAACAGGATCAAGGAACGGATTACTCCCTTGCCTGAATTTGTTTTAACGCACTATATCGAAGACGGCGAAACCATCCTTGTCTTGAATGTCAAATCGGGCAGAAATACGCCTTATTACTATGCCGCTGACGGAATCAAGCAGGCGTATATCCGTGTGGGCAACGAGAGTGTACCCGCTCCCGACTATATCCTGAACGAGTTGATTCTTAAAGGCAGCAACCGTACTTATGACGCTATCGCCACCGAATATAAAAAGTCAGACTACAGCTTCACGCTACTTGAGGCGACATACCGTCAACGCGCAAAGATTCGTTTTGAGGACAGCGATTACACATCCTTCGGTCTTGTTACTGACGAGGGTTATCTTACCCGCGCCGGTTCTCTGCTGACCGACCAGCATATCATCTACAATTCCCGCGTATTCTGTACCCGTTGGAACGGTTTAGAGAAAGGGTCAATATTTGACGACGCTCTTGATGATAGAGAATACGAAGGCAATTTGATTTATCTGCTCAATAACGGATGCGATTTTGTAAAAAACAATTCAAAGGTTCGTTTCGCAAAGGCGGCACGAGAACGGATAGACAAACCGGATTATGCTGACCGGGCGGTAACCGAGGCACTTGTTAACGCCTTGATCCACCGCGACTATATGTCTATGGGCAGCGAGATTCATATTGATATGTTTGATGATCGTTTGGAAATCGCTTCACCGGGTGGAATGTATAAAGGCAAAGCGGTTCAGGAACAGGACATCACAAAAATCAAATCCGAACGCCGCAATCCGATTTTAGCTGATTTGTTCCATCGTATGCGTTATATGGAACGGCGCGGCAGCGGTTTGACAAAAATCATAAATGAAACAAAAAATCTGCCGGGATATACCGATGCGTTCAAGCCGGAGTTTTATTCCGATACCTTTTTCAATGTGATTATCAAAAACGTAAATTACATCATGCGTGGTGCGACCACGCATGATAACACGCATGACACCACGCATGATGCAGATAGAATAGACAAACTTTTAGTCTTTTGTGAAACTCCAAAAACGCGAGATGAAATGCTGCAGTATATTGGTTTGGCTAATAGAGAGTATTTTCGCAAAAATATTTTGAAGCCGCTTCTTGATTCGGGAAAAATAAATATGCTATTGCCTGATAAACCAAAGAGTAAAAATCAAAAATATATTTCCGCAAAATAAATTTATCCCATTCGCAATCCGTGCGCCTGCTTCTTATCCTCAATCTGCCGGCGCAGTTTGCGATCAATCAGACCATCGTTACCATCCCGGCGCGCTTCTTCGTCGAAGCGGTTTTTGATGATCCGGGCGAGGTGTCCGAGCAGGCGCAAGGAGCCAAGCGCCGCGCCGACCTTCATATTGCTGTGATAACGGTCGCGGTATTTATAATAATTCTCAATGACCCTGTCGGCGTAGATGTTTCCCTGCCGCGACGCTTCGTTCAATAAATCCAGCCCGCGTTCAATGTCCAGCTCCGTTTCTTTGCCGTAGAGCAGCATCTTACCGAGCTGGTATTGCGCCCATTCGTTGCCGCCGTTCGCGGAGGCGTCAAGCAATTCTATTGCTTTGGTAAGATCGCTTTGTTCAGCCAGCCCGCCGAGGTGCAGCTTCGCCAGCGCGTACTGCGCGTCGGCGTTACCCTGATCGGCGGCAAACTCAAACATAGACTCAGCCATGCCGACGTCCTGTTCCACCAATTCGCCCTTGAGGTAGGTGCGTCCGAGCAATATCTGAGCGTATTGATTGTTCTGCGCTTCGGCTTCCCACAGCCATTTCAGACCGTAATCCACATCCTGCGCCACAGGATCGCCGTTCAGGAATATCTTTCCGAGTCGGTATTGCGCCCATTCGTAGTCCTGCTGTGCCGATTTGATTAGCAGCCGGATGGCTTCCTGCGGATCGTACTCCGCAGAATCCTCATCCAGCAATTCTTTGGCGCGGCGGTATAGGACAAATTTATTTTCGGGCTTTTCATCGGGCGGATCGTCAACCGGCAACGGATCCGCCCCGTCTGATACCGGCTCGTCGGGAATATATATTTCGGGTTCTTCATCCGTGGCGTCCTCAAAGGTCAGCCGGTCAAGGATGATATTCTGCGCTTCCTGAATTACGGTGTTTCTGATCGGCTTGAATTCATCGTTCTGCGACAGCGGCACCTTTTCCGGCATGGCGTCGGTATAGGTGCGAAGCACATCGAACCGCTGCTCGTACCATAAATCGTACAGCTTTCCAAGCCGCTCGTCCTTTGCCAGTTCATCCACAATCCGGTCGACGGTGGATTTCACGTCCGGCGGCAGATAACCGTATACCTTTTTTCCTGATAAATTTTTCAACCGGTCAGCCAGCTTGGTGAGCAAATCCTCGACCATCAGATTATCATATCCACCGGCGTTGATCTGACGGATGATTTCAGCGGCAATCACCCGGCTATCCTGTCGGAGTGTGTCGCGGTGTTCGGTTTGCCGATGATAGGTCTGTTCCAAATCGTTTTTGAAGATTTGACGTGCCAGCGACGATTTGATGTTCATGATCCCGTCCTCAGTCAGCCACGGCTCAGCCGGATCGGCGGAGTAGGCGATCAGATGGACATGGGGATGATGGTCTTTGTTATGGAACGCGGCGTACCACCGGAAATTGTTCGGATGAATCTTCATGTTTCTGGCAACGGTGTTCCGCTGGCTACGCAACAGCTCCTGCCAAGCGCCCACGTTATCGTATCCCAATCGCTCGGCGTCCTCACGGCGCAGAGAAATGATGTGCGTCCATACATTCCCGGTGTGACCCGACACCTCGTCGGCAGCCTGCTCCAGCACCACCACTTTACCGGCGTCGCTGAACAGACCGTGGTCGGCGATCCGCACCGCGCCGGGACGGGTAGCGATATAGTCAACGTATTTTTCGCGGGTTCCGAACAGCTCGGCATGAGTTTCCGCGACCCGCAGAATAAATTCGTCGGCGTTTTCGCGGTTCGGTTTGTTTTTGTAATCCTCATACTCATAAAATTCAGCCGTGTCCGGATATTGTTTTACCAACTGCGCCACGGTCTGTTTCTGAAATTTAGTCGCCGTGAGAATCTGTCGGTTGTCGGCCTTCGGCCGTTCGACGCCCTCGCGGGTGGCGATATAGCCGACATAGTTTGCGGCGTGCGTTTTGGCGTTGGGCTTGAGATACGGGCTTTTCAGAATAATCCTTGCCATAACAATCACCCGTTCTGATGCCGGTGGGCATTTTCAAAAGTGACCTTGCCGTTTAATCGGGACACCTCGTCCACGCAATATCTTTTCAGCCGTTCCACCTCCACGTCGCTGATCTCGAACTGACTGGCGGTGATGTGCATCAGCATCGACATCTCCACCGCCAGCTTGAAAATGAGCCGCGCTATGCGGTTCTCGGTATCGCCGAGCATACCGGAGAGGACGGATTCCAGCGCAGGCGTCAAGAATTCGCTGTCCTTTTCTTTTTGCAGATAAGCGATATAGTGACGGATGGCCTGGTTGATGAATTCATTGCGGGACCGGCAGTTGGCGGCTTTCAAATACGCGTTGATAATCTCCAACAGGCTGGATTCCAAATAAAGTCCGGTAAACGTTTTTTCGTTTTTTGTGTCTTTCATCCTAATGTCAACCCCATAGCTTCTTCTTCGGTTTCATCTTCTTCATAGGCGTAAACGGCAGCAATCGGAAAGGCGCCATAATTGCCGTTGTCGCCCAGCATCTCAAAAATCTCCTGCTTTTTGCTCTCGGTAAGGTCATCCCAGTAAATTTCAACACACTTTTTATTGTCCATAGCTCCATTTCCCCTTTGATAAAATAAAAACGCCTGTTTTTTGCGGCAGCACGGCGTTTATGCTCCCCTTTTGATAAAAATTCCGCGCAATCATAAAATTTTGATATATTCCGCATCCCCGCCCGGCGTTGCCGGACGGCGTGTTTCGGAGTTGTCAGGCGTAAGCCTGACAACTCTTTTATCCTGCTTCAGAATCCGGTCGCCGGATTCTGCCTTTTTCAGGCTTGCCTGGCCGTTTACTTTACCCGGTTTATCGCTCCGCAGCCACATTCGCCATTAAGGGCGCACACAACCGCCAATAGCCGCTTGAACCGTTGGCGGTCGTGTGTTTCGAGAAAATCGCAACACGGGCGCGACAGCGGGTTATGGATTGTCCGGCGGTGCCGCTGCGGATGCCGCGGATCTCCTGGCCGGCTTCTCCGAGACATTCCCATCCTTCATATCGAGGTAACTCCGAACCTCCGGCGGAACATATTTTTTGAACAGGCTGTCCATACAAGCGGTCAGTTCTTTTTCCAAATCCAGATTTTTCTTTGATAAAAACAGCTTGATCGCGGACAGCTTTTCTTCGTCATAAGCGACGGTAACCGTGGTTTTTTTCATGGCCAACACCCCCTCACTGCATGATCATACCGGTGGATTCCTCCTCATCCGGCGCGTTATCATTTTTATCATTGACCCAGCGGTCATAATCTTCCGTGGAAACATAGCCGGTCAGCATACGCGAAAAATCACATAGCCGCTCCGCTTCCACGCCGGACAGTTCGATCTGAGTGCCGTAAATCCCGGTATAGATACGTTCCACCTTTGCGTTTAATACATCAGCCCACGCCTTTTTTCCCTGCTCGGTAAGGGTGCTGTCGTTCAGTTCCACGATGGTGGAAACATCGTGATCCTCGTCGCAATGGCACAAGTGGATATCGTTCAGCTTGCAACCGATCAGCCCCAGCAATGTCAAGGTTTTCGCGTTGGAGCTGACGAAATCTTGAAAATTGGCGAGGCAATAATTAATCTCAAAGCAGTCCTCCATCATGATGATGTCGGTAATTTCCTGACGTTTTTCCAGCTCTTGTTTCAACAGTTCTCCGGTGCCGTTATCGGATGTGACAACGCTGTCGAAAATACACCCGAGGTCATTCAAATCCACTTGACCGGGGTTTTTAATATCTGGAACATGGCCGAGTTCACATACGAAATCAGCCATTTGTTTGATGCGTCTGTCCAGCCATTCCCTCGCACCGGGGAACACTGAAGCATAGGAAACATGATCTTTTCCGCAGACCGCAGTGCCATCCTCACCATCCTCGCTCAGAACCAGCAGGGCTTTATACACGGAAATCATCGTAGACCTCGGCGGCATCACCGCTTCGGTGTATTTGTTCAGCCGGTCGATATACCGATCCGGCAGCTGCCCGGTGGTGAGGACGGTTTGGTATTCGCGATCCGGAAGGGTGACCACGCCAGTAATTTCAACGTCGCGGGAATCCTCTAATTCTTCAGGCATATGCATTGTCAGCTTCGTTTTCATTTGAACATATTTCTCCTTTACTGCATAGCCATACCGGGTGATTCGTCTGCATCAGCATCGCAAAAATGCTCTTTGAGATCAAACCCGGCTACGGTTATTTCCTCATCGGTCATGCCAACCTCGTTTTTCAATGCGTCATACAGCTGCGATCCCTCTCCAGTTTTTCCGATCAAATCCAGTGCCTTGTCCAATAATTGCTCCATTCGCTCCGGTGGAAATGGTAGCGGCAACGGACCGGGAAGTGTTTCAGCCCGCTGCTCGGGTTGATCACGGTAAGCAACAATTTCATCGGCTATATCTTCAAAAACGATGTCGTCCCTGTGTTCATTAAGCATTTGGACCAACAGCGGAATATAGCGGTCATCAAAACGGTGCTGCCCCATCAAATCATGAATTGATGCACGGTACGGGCCTTCACTAATTTCGCTGAAATACGAATCCGCGCAGGATACTACTTTATCCGCCGCTCCCGACAATCGTCTTTCCAACTCTGCGATGCACTGGAATTTCGGTTGGCCGTTCACGATCTGCCGGGCCCCCGGTACAAATGCCGACTTCCGGGCATAATCATATCCTTCGGCTTCTATGAGAATCCCGTCATCACCTTCTTTACCCAGCACCAGCAGACAATGGTATACGCCTTTTTCATCTCTTTTCATTAACTCCACATTTTCGGTGATGAACGCGCGGTCTTTCAACGGCGCGCGGCATAAAGACAGGAATTCATATTGCGGTATCTCAATAATCTTTTCCACTGCACAGAGGTTGGTATTGTATTCAGATTGTTTGTGGTGGAGATATGCGTTTAATTTCATGATAACATCACTCCCAAATATTTTTTAGGATTATCCGACTGACCGTCGATGATATATTCCGTGCGCAGCAGGGTCGTAACGCCCGTTTTCTTTTGCAGAACACCGGACGGGTCGATTTTTGATTCCACAGCTTTTTCGCACAGCAACAGGATTTTTTCTTTTTCCTCTGCCGTAAAATCCACGCCGAACCTGTCGGTGAGACTGGCGAAGACGGCTTCGTCATCCGTGTTTTCCGCAAAACAAGAGACAAAATCCCCATAGATTGCGTCAACATCCTCCCGGTCGACCAGCACACATAAAAAGATCACCTGCGCTTTGATGGGTTCCACGTCCACCCCCTGTACGGTGATCTCATCCTCGATGGCCTGCATAATATCGCCGAAACGCTGTAATTGAGCCATTGCTTCATCGGTCATCTTGTCGTAAACATACTGCTGTATTTCCGCGCGATCCCATTCACCGGAACCGCCGAAGCCCCCGATACTGAGCAGGAGGGCGATGGGGGCCATGATGATAATGATGATACCGAGGATGATCCCGCCGAGAATTTTACGCAATTTTGGATCCTTCAGCACAATAATAACGGCTCTCACCGCCGCCGGCGCTGCCATAAACATCACGTCCTTTCCTGTTGTGGCAAAAGAAAAACGCCCACAGCTGCGAGCGTTTTCATATGAATCGTATACCTTATTGCCTGTTCATCCCGGAGGCCAGCACATTTTCGCGCCCCCTTTCTCCTAAATAAGCTGTACTCCCTGTTCGGCTTCTCCCTCATTCATTCCGTCGTATAGTAATTCCAGCTTATCATACATAGCCAGGAAATCTCCGGATAGTTTTACGCTGTCAATCAACTCGTCATGTTGATCCTGAATGACATAATCGAACTGCTCGACACCTTTGTATTCCACCGCGCTCCGCAGCAAAGCGATTGTTTGCGGGGATAATTGAGCGTAATAATGCCAAAAGAGAAAGGTGACGTCATATAAATCACGAATTTTATCCCGGTTGGTATATGCGTTTATTTTCATGATGCAGAGCGGTTCAATATGATAAACCACTATGCCGTTTACAATTTGTGTTTCATCCGGGTCAATCGTCCTGCGCCGGAACGACACTTCGATTTTCAAGGGTTTTCCTTCATTCCCGTAATGCAGGAAGTATCGTTCAACGGTATCGGTGTTTTTGGCGACACGGAACGAATAGCCGCGGGTTTCACAGAACTCAGCCACAAAATTTCCCAAGTCTTTTTCCCGACCGTCCAAATCAATATCCTCGGAGAATCTATCCAACCCATAACAAAGGTACAGCGCCGTGCCGCCTTTCAATATATAGCTGCCGGTCTTTGTGTTCA
>Ga0123353_10017856_pt1 | contig 10456 bp, 9 predicted proteins | sample TergutLab28metaG_3_FD_92763 | JGI IMG/M metagenome (GOLD analysis project Ga0123353, IMG submission 92763) | Labiotermes labralis P3 segment gut microbial communities from Petit-Saut dam, French Guiana - Lab288 P3 | ecosystem: Host-associated > Arthropoda: Insects > Digestive system > Gut ...
AACAGATAAGTCGCAAGCTCCTGAGGATGGATGTATTAACATCCGAAACATGTTGAACATTAAATAATGAAATAATAAAGCAAGTGACATCAAGTTGGTCTCTTTATTCAACTATCAAGATGATGCACTGTCCAATAAACATAAGATGTATACGTGACTTTTGTTGATTACTCAGCAAATGAATACAGAGACGAGCTGTAGGTTCATGGGCTGTTAACTTCTCGGTAGTGAGTTCAGAAAGACAAAATATGAGTACTTATGGCTATTTAAGTGAGCAAAGTAAAGGTTGAACCGTTTTGTCACCTTCAAACTCTTCGTCAATTTGTATAATTCATATTGAATCCAAAGATTTGTTTTGACGAGTGATTATCAGCATTTACAAGATGCATGGTACTCCAAATTCTGTGCTGAGGATGGAGGCAGGATGTTCTTCCGAAGAAATGGCATCGACTAATCAGAATTTAACCATAATTTTGAGAGAGTGTTTTTTTCCAAAACTTTTGTATCTACCAAGCGGAGAATCTGTACCCTGCAAATGGGGATAGGAAATTCTTACGGCAGTTTAATCCCACAGTCCGGAATATTTATAACCTGAAGAAGGGAGCAGGATGTTCATCAAAACGCTGGAGACAGCATAAAACCTGCAGAGTGTTGTGATACAGAAAATCATAATATTAATCTTCACCGTCGCTTAAACCTCAGGTATGAGTGTTACTTATGGCTGTATCCCATTTCTTTCAGGGTTTCCTCAGCTCAAGTCATCTTTCAGTTCCGGCGGCTCGTGCATGACAGGTAAGCAGAGCACACGATCTTCTTTGGGCTGCCTGTGAGTGTAATATCATGAGACGAAATTTAGTTGTGTCGTTTGATTCACACACTTGTATGGAAAATGTAAACTGGCATTTCAAACGCATGGAACAAATATTAACGCCCAGTACAATCTCTCCTCCAAATTGAATAACTTTTCAACGAACGTACAGTTCGTGCAGCGAAATGGGCCAACAATACTGTTATCACCACCATCACCACCACCACCACCATAATCGTATTCTTCTTATTATTATTATTAGTAATAGTAGTAGTAGTAGTAGTATTAGTATCCCTTCCACTTCCCTGCTTACGCTAGGACCAGACTCTGCTGTGAAATCTATACACCTACGTCTCAATTCCGTCAGAATGCAGTGTGGATTCACGCAAAAAGTGGTTACTAAATGATCAGAACAGACCATCTGCCTTGTGTAAGAGATCAAAGGGTCGGAGGAGACAATCTGCCTTAAGTGACACAGCAAGCGGTCATAATAGAGAGTCTAGCTTAAGTAAAGTAGTAAGTTCCTCCTACTCGTGCCCTAAAGAAGTTTATTGGGTTTCAAATTTTGCTAATGAAGAACTTTGTTCTCCACTAATTGTGACAAGGGTTAGAAACCTGTCTCAATTTAAATTAATTTTAGCTGTCTTTTGCTATTTCCATGCTTTGCAATTTGAAGATTATGAAAGTATGAACATTACATGTGTTTTGACGATGACTGCAGTTCCAAACATAAACTTAGAATACACATCCGTTTAGCTTTGAAAGCACAGAGTTCTCTGTGTTCTATACAAATTTACTGACACATTTCCCTATCTATATTCCCTTATTTCTATCACAAACCTTTCCCATATTTGACGTTCATAGGGTCGTGCATCGTAATATTATTTATATTGTGAAACCAACTAGATGCACCAATGTATCAAATTTATTTTATTTTGGAATGACACTACATGTTTCGGACGGTCTTGAACTCCTGACGATGGAAGGAAAGACCGTCCAAAACATGTAGCGTCATTCCAAAATAAAATAAATTTGATACATTGGTGCATCTAGTTGGTTTTACTACAGAAATAATATCTTTCCCATATGTTGTTCTAATGCATTGTATGCCCACTCAAACCTAGCAACAATACAATCTGCTTTATTTTTTCTAACACACTTAAGTCTTCCGCAAGTGACAGAGTAAAACAAATATAAAGCCAAGAAAGAAGAACAAACATCAGTTAAATCTCTAAATGTCTACAGAATCTTAATAACGTCCCTTGCAGTGTAATCAATTTCTTCTTCTCTGATCAGCTCACCAGGCGACTTTGACCAGTGTCATAATTCACAAGCATTCTATATAGCCATTTTTTATGGCACACTTATAATTCACGCAGCTATTCTTGTTTGTAGTCATTTTAGTAAATAGTACGAATATTATGCGATTTCATCTCGTAACTGTCTTTTGTCAGTGGAGAACAGGCCTTTATATTCACAAGACGGTTATAATGTGGAGAATGTATATACCTATAGGGCACTTTGTTTTAAAAGGTAAAATGCGCCCTGGTACAGGCACTGAGGCTCTGTACAGGCCGTACGGCCCGTAGGGGGAGTAGAGGTATAGCTCTACTCTTTCTTGACCACGGCACTAGAAGGGGTGAGGGGTCAGCGTCACGCACCGCCTCTCTTTACCCCCGGGAAAGACCCGGTATCCATTGTACAGGAGGCTGGGTGGGCCCCAGGGCCAGTCTGGACGGGTGCGGAAAATATCGCACCCCCCCAGGATTCGATCCCCGGACCGTCCAGCTTGTAGCCAGTCGCTATACCGTCTACGCTATCAGGACTATACTTTGTTTTAAGAACTCGGGTAAATAATGGGCGATTCTTCTGCTTAGAAATGAAAGAAACGTCTCCAGACATAAAGTTGATGGCAAGAAATTGCTATATTGCATGAGAGGAAAAAGGGACGCGTTAGAATGCCTAATTATCAAGCGGTAAGCTAGTCCCACGGACTCACAATGCCAGAACAAATATTTGGGTAATCAGATCAGAATCTACGGCATACAGAAAGACAGGAAGTGGAGACACTTCACACAACACGAAGTTTCTAAGCAACACTGAATTCCATATTAACTGAAGGGAGGGCAGATAAATGGGCTATTGATTATGGTACAGTCCATAAATTATAGGCAGCTATTAGCTTGTTGTGCTATCTGTGACAGGCAAACAGGTGGGTCATTGTGTGCTATGAAAGAGACGTGTTATATTGGTATATACAGGATAAATGATTTAATTAATATTGGTGTTGAAATGCACCAGACACCTCTGTCATATGACACAGCCATTGTCATGACAGCCCACAATGAAACTGCAGAAATGCCATGATTATTGTACATGTAACTAACAAAACGAAGAAAATCCAGTAGGCACTGGCGCCATAATCTGAGAGTCGCTCAGCTGTCAATACATTCCTCTTCTTTTATGGAAATATTTGTTACATATTCACAAAATAACCGAATATTCAGAAAGATAAACTCCGCATCCCATTCGTTTCAGATCAATTTTAATATTATCTTTCCATGGGATTGGTCTTCCTCATTTAGGTTTTTCACAAAAGTGTAAAATATCTTAATCATCTTCTCCATGCACACTAAACATCCCGCCTGTGGCACCGGCTTTGGTTTGGTGACCATGAGAATATCTGATTTAAAATTTAAGAAGCCCCTGTTATGAATAATTCCTAATCTTATTACTGCCTCTGCTATAGTTCCACATGTGCTCCTTAGCAAACTGTTCACTAACAACCTCAATCAATGTTCCTCGCTGCCAGAGACAAATTTCCGCTCCTATGTAAAATTGTCAAACTTACGGTTTTGTAGGTATTTTAAAATGAAGGCTTTATGAAAGGTACACGATGGGGACATATTATGTACTGAATAGCACGTATTAACCTCTTAACGCTCAGCGGTAGCAATGTGTACCACCTGTTAGTTCATTCATTGGTTTCGTACGATCACAAAAATGCACAACGATTTTTCACTTAAATAACATTTACCTATTCGCTTTTGTAATTGTTAGAAGCTCTGCTCTGTGGATGGTGTGGAATAAGGTATTGTACATAATTTGGACGAGCCTAAGTCCGCAGAGCGATAATATAGTAATTGAGATTTCACTGGTTACAGTATGCTTCGCAGCCATTTCTGCTCTTGCGCATACACACAGCGCTGTGACTGTGTGCACTGTTCGCGTCAGTAGTCTGGGCCGGCAAAGGGACAAGCTGAGAGGGATCTGTCCAAAATACATTTTATAATTTTTTGTTTTTGTGTTAAATGTTAGAAAAGTGCACATCTTGCTTCGAAGACTGAAATGCACACACACACACACACACACAAAAGTTCAGATCTAAACTAATGTTTAATAAAAAACTGTCTTAAAATTTTCATGCTGCATTGCCCAAAACTTTCAACAATTTACTTATTTGGTAAAAAAAAATAAGACTGTAAGTATGGAAGTTGACATTTGCAGCACAAAATTCGAAAGCTATGTAAGACTCTATGCGAAATCACAATTTCAGGGCGGAACATATGCACTGTCGTCAGCTTTACAAAGTATCAAAAGCGACAGGGCTGCGAAATCATCTGGGGGAAACAGAAAAAAAACACCGTGGACAAATAAGAAACATTTGTAGTTTTGTTATTGTAACTTTTACCCCTGTTCGAGGTTAAGCTTCAACCAGGAAATGAAACTTTCCCATCAGACATTTCACTTTGAGAACATAAGCAGCTCAAGTCAGCAACACACGAAAGGATCAAAGTACATTTAAAAGGTAAAAAGTTACGACCAAAATTTATTACAAGGTTTAAAAATTATGTTATGGTGATTTCGTTTTTAAACGTCGTAATTAAATTTTGTAGATAGAAATAACTTCTGCAGTATAGTAGACCAATATGAAATTTCAGAATTGTTGAACGTCACTAGGAATGTAGCACGCAATGTTCCCCTCATGAAACAGGCGTTACCCTACAGTATGAGTCCGGAAAAAAAACTGTGTGATTCCTCAACACACGTTGTCATTGTATCGGATGTTGAAATGCACATCTCATGGAGCGGAATTCTCCTTCGGAAATCGAAGCCCGTGTAGCTGATCACAATATTTCCCGCCACAAAACAACTGAGAAACTTGTTAACAGTTTTCGCGAGAGTTTTGTCACTAGAGCGCCAGTTTAATTCAGTCACTTTCACAACACACTAGTATTTCAAGATCTATTTGAATGTTTTCCTCATTTCTATGTCTATTTCCCTAAAGTGTTGTGTTCCTCTCAACTGTTCGAACTTAAATCTTATTTTGTCCCAAATGATTTTACTTTGATTCAGCTGAATCATCATGTTGCTATATGGCGAAAAGTGAAAATCACGAAGCTTCTCGTTGTGTAATTTTCTCCAAATTCCTGTCTGTTCTGTGTTCTTAGGTCCAAATGTTTCCCTTTGCCGTCTTTCCTCAGACGCCCTCAACGTACAATTTCCTTTAAGAAGAAGCACTTTTCAAAACAACATAAAACAGCAAACAAATTATAATTTTATGCAGTCTAATCTTTAAGTCGTTAGGAGAGAGAGGGTCATAAGAAAGACATGATGCCCGAAAATTGGGTACAACTTCTAAAGCGACATGCGAGTGGAAAACGATTTTAGGACCCCAATTAAGATTTGTGATTAAAGGTAAATGTAGATAGAGCACGCCACCATTTTATAAAAACTGTTTGTACTAGGGTTTATTTTTTCTGTCGAAACTCAGTTTTATTTCACGAAGCCTCTCTATTCCGTGTGTTAAAGAAGTCCCAAATGTTTCATGCAGCAATTTGATTTGGCCGCAGGTACATCAACAAACGGGTTTTAAAATGTCGAGTCCTGTTGAGACTTAAGCCACTGTTGAATTGGCTGCAGTTGTGATAAACCAAGTGCCGCACAACAGTTGGACTTCTTTACAGACTCGGCGCTATACAAACACAATCATTGTCACAGTAATCTGAAACCTTCCTCACTCCTCCGAAACCTTGTCCATCGAAATCCCATTACAGACAGGGAGCAATACTTTAGCTTCAGAATTCTAACGTCATTTGTCTTTGGTTTTTGCTAAAACGAATCAAAACTAAGTGGCAATTTTACGTTGAGTTACGGTTCAATTCAGAGCCCGCAGTTAAATTAAATAATTTGATCTTACAGCTGCAGTGAAACTGCAGATTCCTCAGCTGTCTTGATGCTCTGTTGTTTTAAGAAGCAAAACATGCCTAACTACGTGCGGCCGGACAACAGGGGCCGGTTCACCAGCTTATAGGAGACTAATGAGCTGTTCAGGAACTTCCCCTGCGTTCATGAGAATAGAAAGTTCATTACAATGCTCACAACAGCCTTCCACCGAACCTCGTGTTATCTCCGCTGGTTCGTATATGGGTGGCTCCGAGTTGAAATTTAGACAGGGAACTCGGCTGACCCACCAGCAGTTGCAGGTTTTCTCAGCCCCTTTAGGAAAGTATCGGAGTAGTAACTCACATTGGGCCTGTAACACTTTTGCCCTCATCTTTTCCAATTCAGTATTCACTAACGCTCCAGAGTGTAAGATCATTAAACGAAGATAAATAAACAAAAATGAATGAATTAGCTGCAGAATAAATAAGTAAATAAGCACCCAGCCACTCGAACCAGATTTGAGCCAAAATAATTTAACCTACACCACTAAGCCCCGTCTCCATGAAATAACGTCCATTTTTATATTAGTCTCCCATATTTCTCAACTAACTAACTATCTAACTAACTAACTGACTGACTGACTGACTAACCAACTAACCAACCAACCAACCAACTAACAAACTCACTCCCTCATTCACTCACTCGCTAACTAACTAACTAACTAACTAACTAACTCCATGTAGCAGAGGCCTTCTTGAGAAGCTATGAATATCTCAGCTACTCGTGGAATTCCCTTCATTTTATGGAAACCAAATGTTCATTATCGCGTTCACAACAGTCCGCCACTTGTTTCTATTTCAACTCCTACACTTCTGTACATGTTTCCTAATTAGTTCACTCTACACCCTCAAGTCTCCAAGAAAAAACTTGAATTTTAATATTATCCTTCCACACTTACAAACTAAAAATATTATGGAAAAAATCTTCTTTTGGACTCTGTAAAGACGATGGGCGAAGTCCAAAAGGAGAAGATTTTTTAAAATAATTCGTTTATCATCGTCAGAGCCGTAGATTTGACTCAAAATGTCTATGCGTTTTCTCAACTGCTCTGTGCGTGCTTCTTGTAAGACACGAGGAAATGATGAAAATGTTTGCCGCTGTACAGAAGACTCGATTCTTTCTCTACGATATGAGTTTGTGTAGAAAATTAATCAGGTCTGCCGAGGGTGCAAGCCTGCTTGTGCTAAGTGTGTGTGTGTGCGTGCAATACGTAGATCCTTGTTCGCGAATCCAGTAGCTGTCATCCTTCGTCATCAACGTAGTCGGCACCATAGCTCTGTAGTAGAGAGAGAATGGTCTGTCCTTAACATTGCCATCATTACTATTTACGACCGGTGCAATATTTGCCAAATTTAGCTTTCATCATCACGAACCTGCAGCTTTGATCAACAACAGTTGTGACTTTGCGACTTAACCCCCATCACCCTAAAGTTTACTGTATTTTAGACACGTTCGACCGTCCAAGATGCAGTACAGCACATTTGCTTCTCTATTGTTCAGTAAAGATATTTACAGTCTCTCCTTATAATTGGACGGTGCGTATCACAAATTGGCAAAGGACCGGAAAAAAGAAGATGTGTCGTAATCTGAAGTGTTATCCCTAAACTCGCTTACATGGCTGAGGAAAGCCGCGAAAAATCATAGAAAAGTCTATCAAAATGCGTAGATTTTAACCTGGTATTTCCCTAACAGGATGCATGCGCCACTTAGCCTCGACCTCTGGTCCCAAGGCTAACTTAATATAAGAGAGACGTAAAAAATTCAGACACATAGACCGATATTTAAATACATTATATGTTTAAAGAAATGACATAATCCACCTAAGAGTACTTCAAACGTTCATAAAGCCTCAAGCCTCTACATGAATTTATTTTGTTCCTTCAAGCGGTTAGAACAATGTAAAAGGCAGCACTAAAAGAGACTGTTAGAAATCTCTTATAACTAACATTGCAGTTGCTTCGTAACATCCATCCATGTGCGAACCATATGAACAGGTATGTTTGGCTCATAAAAAGCTCTTAACCTTTTGAAGCCTAATGTCAACTATAGTGGTCGTACCGCACCGCTAACCTCTAAAGTTGCATTTTATATATTTATTCAACAAATATAGGCAATGAATATTTTAAACATGGTATATACTCTCCGTTTTTTTCTCTTCAAAATACAGTTTGTTTCATAATTCTAACATATTTGGTTCCTGTATTATTCGCATTTTATATACAGGTGTGCTAAAATTTAAAAAAATTCCGGCGCCAAAAGGTTAATATTGCAGATGATTCGAAGTTATGTATCAAGTAAGGTTACAGATCCCACTATTCAATTCAATCCACTTTATATGGACTGTAAAAAGATCATGAATGACACTGAGGATGTGCGAGAACAAAATACTTAGGATAATATTCTGGCCTAAGGAGGCTGGAGCCAAATATTCTTAGGGTGAGATAATTAAAAAAGGCGAAATGTGATGGAATGTGACGCGCGAGTGTGGAACAGTAAAATGCATACAAGGGTAGTTTAAAAAACTTGAGGAACGAGACCGCTTGCAGTTCCGAGTTGCAGAGTGGAGGATAACGTTAAAATTACCTTTAAAAAATTGGAAGAGTTGGTCTAGATTGATGTGGTTTAGGATAGGATCCAGTGGCTTGCTCCTGTAAATACGGTAATGAGCCGTGGACTTGCATTAAATGCGGGGAATTCGTTGACTAGTTTAAGAACCGTTAGCTTCTGAAGAACTCTGCTCTAAATAGTTAGTTGCATGGTAACGTAGTTTCACAGACAATATCAATTGCGCTCTCGGAAAAGGATTTAATTCCCATATGATTAAAATTGGTTATTCAGTAGTTGCAGATATTTTGCAAACAGAGAGAGAGGAAACGCGCCCGCACTTGCAGCGTGTGCTATTGTGTTACTTCTGGCTGTCTCTTTGTTTCTGCTGAACCCTACCGCTGCGCCACCACCAGAAGCAGCAAAATCAATACGGAAACAAGCGCCGCCACACAGGGGGTTGAGGCCTACACCCCTTGCACCCCCAGGGGCAACAACCTTTGCCGGCATAAGTGTTTTAAGTAAGAACAGCACTGATTCTGGCTTGATGGTTTTAAAAGTGCCTCGTAATTAATAACTCTGTTGCTTGATCAGATCAAAAAATTTCCATAAATAAAGATTTTATTACAACATTTGTTTTAAATTTGTAAATCACTGAGGTAGAACCGTCGAGTAAAGCACAAAAAGTGATGTCATATTATAAGGTGTTCATTTCAGTAATTAAATAATGAGAAAATTCTTGATTTATACGGATCCCCAAGTATCGCTCCATTCAATGGTGCTTACAAGCCAGTACTTTTAAAAACCTTCCATTTTCCAGGTTTCCAGACTTCTTTACCGAATTTTAAAAGCACTCTTTGGACTGATGTGCAACCCGTCTCTAGGTTTGTGCACATGAACACACAAACACATACACACCAGCAAATCCAGATACATATCCACGGTCAGGGAAGATCTAAACGCAAGATCGTAACTTTAGACGGTGTGAAAACTCTGATGGGGCACTTACTGTCATTAGGATAGTAAAATCAAGAGCGATTATAGTCTGGGCATACGTCTTTGGAACAAGGAGTGTGTATACAGAATTCCGGCAAGGAAACATTTGGAGAGAATCCTGTCGAAACGCACAGCAGAATTTGGAAGTTTAAACCACAATGTTTAATGGGAAAATGGAGATCACGACCGGCTTATTGTGGTATCAGAAGTCAATAAAATTTATTTATTAGATTAAAACACTTGGTGCCGAATTCCTGAAAATAGTAATACGTGGGTTCCGTTCGTAGACTCCATCAAATGAGAGCTAATCAGTTCAAGTTAATCCGTGGTGTTACCGCTTCTCTAATTTGTTTGGTATGAACTTGGAGCACTTGACCTAGGAGACAGCTAAATATAAGGTTACCAATTTAAATACCTGACATATTTTAAGGCATTTTTACATATTCTAAATATGAGAAGAGGGTAAACAGAGGAATACTGCCACAGCAACTGCTATTTCTATTCGTGCGCTCTAACGTTGTGTAATGTTTGTTGTCAAAATTCAACAGTCAACTAAGAATACAAGATATATTCACAAGCATCTAATTTCATGAAAAGATATCGTGCTTGAAAAGCTAACAGTCGTTCACCTATTCATTAAGTTTCGTTTTATGGAAACCGACTGTTTATTCATTATCTTCCTAACAGTCTGCTACTGGAATCTACACTGAGCCACACACCTCGCCCATCCTATAATCTACACTGAGCCACACATCTCGCCCATCCCACAATCTACACTGAGCCACACACCTCGCCCATCCTATAATCTACACTGAGCCACACACCTCGCCCATCCTATAATCTACACTGAGCCACACACCTCGCCCATCCTATAATCTACAC
>Ga0123353_10017858_pt1 | contig 10456 bp, 3 predicted proteins | sample TergutLab28metaG_3_FD_92763 | JGI IMG/M metagenome (GOLD analysis project Ga0123353, IMG submission 92763) | Labiotermes labralis P3 segment gut microbial communities from Petit-Saut dam, French Guiana - Lab288 P3 | ecosystem: Host-associated > Arthropoda: Insects > Digestive system > Gut ...
GACGAAGGAACATAGGACGACCGAGGAAGAGATGGCGGGACCAACTTGATCTTGAGGATTAAGGAACAGGAAACACGCCTAACCCTTCATGAACATGATGATGATGATGATGATACTCCCATTTTCCCCAGGTTCTTTCAAGAAGTTTTCTTTTCAGCTTTTCCAACCAGAGTATTGTACGCATTTCCTATCTCTCCCGTGCGTGCTGCATGCCCAATTGATTTCCCTCCCTTTGATTGGATCATTCCAACAGTGTTATGTGAAAAGTAGTCTACATATTATGACGCTCCTCTTTGTGCCATACTGTCTCGTCTCCTTGTTAGTTCCCGTTGCTTTCATAAGAACCCTCTTCACAGCGCCCCAAATTTACACTCTAGTATCTCTTTGGTTGTGTAGGCCTATATGAGGCCCTTGATTACAGGTGTGCTGATAAGTCCTTAGCCCCACCAGGAAGAAAATAAGCTAATGTTTCTCTCAGAAAGAGGTGAATTTCCTTCGGCGCCTTGCCTTGCAGGAAGAAAAACATGGTGACAGCTCGCTTCACGATGTTGTTGAAATCGTGCGCGTCCCTGCCATGTTTCCGAGCTTGTTTCCTTCCTGGTCGGGCTGAAGACTTATCAGCACCCGGTATAGAATAATAGAGACCGAAATTTGTAGGATTGCAGACAAGAACTGTTATATCGAATATGCTGTGTTTCGTATGAAATTATTGAACGTCTGCGTGTACGTTTTATGTGCATTAGAGATTCAAATGAAACGGAGGTGGTCTTGATGAACTTCACGTCTCTTATTATTTTCCATGGCTCGACAGCCCCTAATGGGCCAGGGTTTCCTCATTATCAAGGCTCCACTATCAAACTCATACACACCACACTCGACAGGACTCCTCTAGACGAGTGATCTGCTCGACGTAGATTCCTCTACCTGACACCACATAACACTCACAACAGACCGACATCCATACGCCTGGAGGGATTCAAACCTGCAATCTCAGCAAACGAGCGGCCACAGATCCACACGTTAGACCACGCAGCCACTGGGACCGGCTCATATTTCGTATATTATTTTCTCCTGTGGCGCTGCGGCCCAACGCAGGCCCTGGCCTCCTCATTCTTGAGGTTCCTAGATCACACACACAACGACGAACCACAGTCGGTAGGATCTTCTAGACGAGTGATCAGCTCGTCGCAGAGACCTCTACCTGACAACACACAACAATCACAAACATCCATGCCCCCGGTGGGATTCGAACCCACGATCTCAGCAGGCGATGGTTGAAATTAAACACGGATTTCGGCGAATCAAAAGCAAAAATATCGTAATAACGACATTATGGTCTCCTGAAGAAATGTTTTAAGGAGTAACATGAAATGAAGACTTGAACCAACTATACAGACGAATTGATCGAGTGATTCATCTTATGTCTCGGGATCCGAAGTCGGATAATACTAGGCCGACTTCGGAAGAGTTATATGTTCATTAACGACAACCAATTGCCGTAACATACTGTGTTATATTCAATGTACCCAAACGCAAATTAGTAGTCGCTGGATCACCTCCTGCAAAGTAACACCCAACATTCTGAGACTGTAAATGACTATCAGTTGGATAATAACCTCGATTAGATACCACAATAGACGTAGTCGAAAGAACATTCCGAACCATCTTACGATAATACTTCCAAGGACGCTGACAATTATAAACTTTCAAATTACTATACTCTGCAAATGTATCTGCAGTAACGGTACCTGGAAAATCAACAATCTGATTCACATCATGAATGACAAAAACAGGACGAAACCCCACCGATGTAGTCGTCGCCCAAACCTGAGCCGTAAACTCTGGAATAAAGTGAATCTTCATAGCATTCACTCTATCTAATCAAGTAACTGAAACAAATTAGTCCAGTCACCTGCTCCAGACGGATTATCTCTCACTGTTACTATACTAGCATTCCCACTACCTGTGGCTATATCTACTTGCGGCCGCAAATCCACGCCTTAGACCGCACGGCCACTGGCACCAAGTCATATCTCGAATGCCCTTCAAAATTACGTCGCGGGGCGCTGAAGTCCTCGCTTCGTTTTCATTGATTAAGTGGATGACGGACAGTGATGGGAATGATATGTTGCTCGTATAATGAGCCCAATAAAGGTCTTACAGCGAAAGGACGAGGGATAATCGGATAAGTGCAGTGTTTATTTTCATTTTAGTTTCTCAAACCTGTGCTTTAAATCTGGCATTGACGGTGACTGATGGCAAGACGATAAATGATTAAGTGCGAGGAATGTTTGGATGGTTTCGGAAGTACCTCCTGTCGGTACTGAGAACCCGCAAGTTTCATCTCAACAAACCCCCACGTCCAAGTTGCTGGAAGCCATTCTTCTTCAGTCTGTCTCTCACCCTCAAAACTTGTTTCTTTCAAAGACATTTTAAACGCTACCCCTTTAAAGCTTTCATGTTCTTCTAAGAAACCGTTTCTAAGAAGTTTTCAGCATGAATTTCACATTTCCTGTCGTAATCATCGTAACTCTAAGGTTCACATTTCCCTAACATATTGCTTTAAATATCACTGATTTAAGTGCTTTTTTGTTACACCGTGTTCTCTCGTTCATATATATCGTGTTACATATCTACCGCTTTCAAAGTCCGTACCTTAACGAAAACCAGCCAGGCGTGATACAAGCAATGTAGCTGAGCAGGTGTATAAATTTATAGCGGCTGCTCAGTCAGTGGGGTGACCAGGCGCCAGCAACGGAATATGTTAACTTTAGAGGGGGAAACCGATTAGGTTGAAAAATATTAACTGAGAGACACATGTACGACGAAAAGGTTTATTGTTCTTTATTGTAAGTCAAATTCGAGGGACGATACAAGCAACCAACAAGATGCAACAATTTCCACTTATTGATCTTTTTATTGATCTATTTGAATTTTCTCTACATGTTTCGGGCGACAAACTCACGCAATTTCAGGAGCACTTTTTGACTACTGTATGTACAGCTTTGGTAAAATGCACCGATGTTGCTGCCGGCCGGTGACCTTGTCACCGTTCGGCAGCACTCAGTATGACTCCTCTGGACGAGTGACCAGCCCGCCGCACACCTTCAGGAGCACTTTTTGACTGTATATACAACTTTGGTACAAAGGACCGATGTTGTATATACAGTCAAAAAGTGCTTCTGAAGATGGGACAGTTTGCCGCTCAAAACATGTAGAGCAAATTCAAATAGATCAGTAAAAAATCAGTAAGTGGAAACTGTTGCATCTTATTTGTTGTTTACATCGTTGTTCTAATGATGCACAGTCTCATAAACGTCAAATTCAAATTCGAGGGGTTCGTGAAAAATTTCTGCATGGAGACAATGTGATTGCTTTGTGGAGACGATCATATTTCAGCGGTATAAAGCGGGACTTCTTTTAATTTGATACTTGAATGTAAAATTATGTTTCATTGTGGTATATGTAGAGGAAAGTTTATTGGTAGATGCAAATACGCATTACCTTCATTGCAAATGTACTATCTTTATTACATTGCACTGGTTATCTGCTTTCTGGACACTGTGCTTAGTGACGTATTTTAATTTAAAAATGTTTAAAACACGCCTTTTTTATAGAGAATTAAACAAATTTGTTTATAGTTTGTTAGTATATTTCAGTAAAATAAGATTTTGTAGGATTATAACTGCTTTTTGTAATTTTTGTTTGTCAGATTCAGCACCATAATGTTAATATTGTACATCCTTTTGTAAGAATAATCTTGCTTTCAATGCTCATTTTCGGTAGGAAGTTCCTGTTCTTGCAGTAAGTGATAACAAGTACCCAGTCATATTGAGCGCTTGCCAAGTCAAACAATAGGTACAGTAGAACTCCACTTTTCCGGATCAGTTGGGACGGCGAGTCATCCAAATACGCAGAAAATCCGAACAACTGGACTTCTCTTTAGAAATAGGCTACATTGGTAGTTGTCAGCTCGGTTGTTGCTATTTACCTTTCAAACGCTCCTGATTTTAAGTTCTAGAAGGCATAGCACTTACTGTACTTAATCCGATAACCGGCAATTTCAAGGCAATTTAGTTCTGTAGAATTCTCGACAAATTTACCCAGAAAGCCAACCCGATCAGGATAACCAGCGTCCGGACAAGCGCAGTTCTACTGTACAAAACAAGCTGTGTTCGTGCAGGTAGGCTGAGTCCTTGTGTGTAGGGGTTCTAATTCTGTGCACATGGCGGGTCATAAACTGTTATTTTTTTCCTGTGGCGCTGCGACCCAACGCGGGCCATGACCTCCTCATTCTTGAGGTTTCTAGATCACACACAACGACGCATCACAGTCGGTAGGACTCCTCTGCACGAGTGATCAGCTCGTCGCAGAGACCTCTAGCTGACTACACACAACGCTCAAAACAGACAAAAATCTACGCCTCCGGTGGGATTCGAACCCACGATCTCAGCAGGCGAGCTGCCGCAGACCTACGCCGTAGACCGCGCGGCTACTGGGACCGGCGGTTCTTCAGCCGTATCTTGTAGATAGTTAGGTGTTAATGATTACAGTATGGAGAAACACGCGAACATGGAGAAACATGCATAATGAAGAAGCCGAAGTTAATATCGAAGTCTTTTTTCTCTTTGACGCTCTTCGACTGGTATATAGTTACTTACGTAGTGAAAGTGCATAATGCCTTTACATTTAGCCTGCCTGGCTCTGAAGATGAAGACGTCACGATCGTCGAAACGTAGGTAAGTATTTACCAGTCAAGGTAATGTAATATGCCTGATGACTTGGGTCCTTACCAAGGCAGCTGTGATATTCTTGAATCTCGCAAATTAAGGTTAGAGTGTAAGAACTTCTTTAGAAAACAGTCTATAATAGCAAGTTAATGGGAGTTCTTTCTTAAGAATTGTTATTGCATGCTGCGTGACAATGTAACTTGCAGCACAAGTTCACAGAATCATGCAAATACACACTTAGCACTTCGACTCAGAAAATCCGTAGCTTAATATGAGGTAAAACATTTGTCATAATGTCCGTCGTGCTTTCTACAGATTGAATATGAAGTGGGAGATATTTTGTTACATTTAATAAGCAAAATGAAAATTAGAGGTCTATAAAATAGTCATTGCGATTCAACATTTTAATGTAATTAATAGCAAGGATAGGACTTGTCATGGGGCAGTCAAATTTGTTGTGAATTAAACAATAATTGGTATTCGTTACGTCTCTTGTCAGTCAGTTCGCATCGATACACAATTACTGAATTTTGCGTTTGTCTGCCATTTATATGACTGTGAGGAGAATTGAGTTCATAATGCCTTAGTGGGAAGGTTTCCCCGTCTTTCTGTTACACACATATCGAACTGTTGCTTGAAGGGAGGAACAGCTGATTTCTAACTGCTTTTTTTTTATTTTATGTTTGTCGGAAGTCGGTAGTTTCAGTTTTCCTTCCCTAAAGAATAACGTTCACTATAGCATGTCTTACTTCCCTTTTGTGTGACCCAACATATGGCCCATTTTCCGTTCGAATGAAACCTTTGTGTAACCTGCAGAAAATATTTTTCTCGGAAGTGTTCTGCCTGACATCCTGATACCCTGAAAATAACATTCGTTGTTTGTGTTAAGCGAATGCGCTTTATATGGTAACAAGTTTATCTTGTACAATTTCGGCTCTACGTTCCCCACATTACTTGCATAAGGCGCAGTTGAGGTAATATATTATCATTAACTTCAATTTTTACTTCTCAATGCATATGCAGATTCCTTTTAGCCTATTCCAAAATCTTATGTTCCAAGTCAAATATTGTCTCGAATTGATGCTTGAGGAGCATGTGGGTTTGTGAAACTGATGATTTCCTTTCTTTCAGATATTTCTCTAGCGTGTGTTCCGAAAATATATATCAATCCTCCGGTTTTCTAATTCATTTCATTGAAAATCATCCAAATAATACAGTGTGTCCCACTCGCTACCGAGCCCGGCATTTCGTTAGTAATTTTACCACTAATGAGGATATCGGAACGAAATTTGAAGCGGACTACAGACACATTCCTCTTCATTTCTCACACAACGAACGTACTCCTGTTCAAATTTCGTTGCAATATCTTCATTGGTATCAGAATTATTAAAGAAATGCCGGGTTCGGTAGCGAGTGGGACACACTGTATATACGTATATATAGTTATTACTCGTTAATCGCAGTAAGTGAACTTGAGTTCTATATTATACGGCACAACAGCTCCTAATGAGCCCGGACCTCCTCATTGTTGAGGTTTCACGCTCACACTCAGACACTACTCTCTAAGACTCCTCTGGACGACTGATCAGCTGTACACAAGACAAAAGACAGGCATCCATGCTTCCATACCGCGGGATTCGAACCCGCAATCCCAGCAAGCGAGCGGCCGTAGACCCACGCCTTAGACCGCGCGACCACCGGGATCGGTTTTAGCTCTATAACAGACACAAATATTTAATGTTTTATGCTTTAAGACCTGCACGGAACACGAAGTAAGCTACATTCTGTGAATACGCAAAGTGTTTACTCTTAAAGGTAAAGTGATCCCGTTACAGGCCCAATGTGGTCAAGAGGGTAGGTAGAGGTATAGCTCTACTCTTCCATGACCGCAGCACTAGAAGGAGGTGAGTGGTCAGCAGCACGCCACGGTCGAACTTTGCCCCCGGAAAAGACCCGGTATCCATTGTAGAGGAGGCTGGGTGGGCCCCAGGGCCGGTCTGGACGGGCGGAAAATCTCGTCCCTACCGTAACTCGATCCCGGACCGTCCAGCCCGTAGTCAGTCGCTATACCGACTGACCTGCCCTGGCCACGTTTACTTTTAAAACAGGAGGAAATTGTAGTAATCATGACAATTTAAAGTACGTAATAAGCAATAAATAAAAAATGAATGAAATGAATGGAAAGTAATTAGTTTATGTGTCGTTACTGTAGCAGAAGGTTTTGTGTAGTTTGCCGTGCAGCATGGCAGGCTTCAAAGTGGTACGGCTTTTCAGACGTAGCTATGGAAGTCGAGACTTGGCGGTGATTGTACGGGAGAGTCTGATCTCTCATGACGCCACTCACGTACATGAAATTCTGTCACTGTGGTGCGGTGCGCGCTGGGAATAATCCGCCACACCTTGCGGCTTAAACTACGCCTGGGACAAAAAGAACTGCAAACCCTTTTGCTAAAGCTCTCTGTAATACGCGGAAGTAAACCCATCCTTCAACGCTTACAGTAGCTTCACTTTACTTTGTGCTCAGATACAGAATTGCCTGCAGACTTCGCTGTTTAGTATTTCATTCAGGTGACTCATGTAAAATACGTGTATTAACCCTTTTACTATATGAACCACCATCTTTAACCATAATTCTCTGGAATTCCCTCACAGATTGCATGAATGAACTTCATATGATTCTTATAGCAAAAACACATTATTTTTTAAACTTTATTAAAAGAGTTGGTATCTGTAGCAGAGGTACACTTTGTTGTACTTGCCGGAGTAATATATTTTTATGCATTGTATAGACGAAGTTCAAGCTCCGTTGCTTAAATGGAAATTTTAGTAACCACTCTAAGGACCAAGTGATATTTAAGTACTCAAGTTTTATATAGTGATCCGTAGAACATATTTTCTTTTCGAGGCAGAATTTGCTTAAAAAAATGCGTTTTGAACTTCTGAAAGTGCTATGAAATTTGAAGATGGGTGTCCTATGGTTTGTGGAACCATGTAATGTTTTAGAGGAATGTGCTATCCTTCGCCTACATTGAAGTCATTACTTGTTTGGTAAACGCAATGAGAATCTGAAATCTCACAATATGAAACTTCGATATCATCCAAATTTGCAGAATCCTTTCTCGAACGGTTCCTGCATACTGAAGAGGACGGCAGTGTGTACTGATATAGAGATTCGTGTTAGATAAGTTGGTACGATCATTCGTATTCAAAAAATTACGCAGTCAAATAGTCGTTACTCTACTAACACTATTCTGAGCCAGATAAACCCGTTTAACACACCCAGAAATTTGTGTCGCCTAATGCATTCTTTCCCTTTAGCCACAAACTTAACCGATAATGTAATCAACAAGGTTCGTAATTACCAGTCAGAACTGCACTTTACTTTTGGGCTCCTACATGTTGCGGCCTATACGCCCACCTTCAGAATGGCTACTTTAAATATTACATCGGGGTTTTTAAAATGTTTATATTCGTCTAAAATATATCGAAACTCGCTTTCGTATAAAAATAATAATAATAATATCAATTGCACAATTACTTGCAGTGTAAAAACTCATTTGTTTCGTAGATTATATAACTTTGTGCAACCAAGCTTGTTAAAATTTAGTAGTATATGGGATGATGCACTGTTTCCGTTACATATTAATTAAATATTAATTACTTATTAATATCGTCATTTTGTACGGGATATGCTGACATTTAATCATGAAGTTACAGCATTTTTCAATATCGTGGTACTATCACACATCAGGAATGTGTGTTTATATTACTGTAATTCACTTTTTTACGTTTCAAAATTCACATTTTAAAAACCAGATTTTCTAAAGATGGACATTCTGAACTTTAAAAATTCCACAAATCTGTGATTATACTCACGTAATAAAATAGGCATATGCCCCAGCGCTGTTGCTGAATGTAGATATGGAGTTGACAGCTTTTGGCGAAGGTGAACTCTTCAGTGGCGACTGACCCTATCTTCCACTGATGTTTGCTGTGATATTTTAAATTCACCTACTCACGGCTTGTTAAATAAAAAAATCTCTGCATAGCGGCAGTATAGAAAGCGTTAGTTTTCATCTGCCTGTGTCATTATGGCATGGTGCGTATGAGCAGTGCCACCTGCAATTGTAGTTACTGCAAATGCGAACAGAGTGGGCACACAGCGTCAAGTTACTCGCGCTGTGTGGTCTAACAGAAATCTGGAGTTTCAAATTAAAATTCTGACGAACGCCTGGACGTTTCTGTGACTAATATCATCGTCAATCAATCCTGTTCTTCGTCAGACAGTGGGGTTTAACTTAGTCTAGAGGAAGCAGTAACGTCAACTTAAGATAAGCTACGTTTGCCTTATTTGAGAGTGATTTTGAATTCACTCTGAATAATTAAATCTTTTTAAATTAAATTCTAAAAATTGTACCAGGTAAAACAGTGTTGCTAATTAGGTTGATGTGCAACTAAAGTAAGAATTGTCTGTGAACGACTCAATTCGAAATCAGGCCTTTAAATATCAGACGATTTACAGTTACCTTTTTACATCCATCTTCAATTTCGTACGAACTGCAGGACTAAATTACGATAATTTCCTGACAGAGTTCTCTAAACAGACCTTGCAATTAGACGTGTTTTCCACATGTAGTTTAGCTCCATAATGGGGCCATCTATGAAGAACTGCTAAAATCATCTCCGGGACAGCTAACTAATTTCCTGGAACATGTAGATATCCTCCCGTGAAATAAGGTATGTCCCGAAGTATGGTTGAATATTCCTGCATTCATTTTGTATTTACATAATGGTGATATTTAGGAGATAAAGAATAAGTTCCGTAGCGCCGTCATTAATGCAGTTTCTCCTTGTGCAATGTTTACTGAATTACAATGAATCATACTGCTTGCTGACGGGAAGTCTTACATACTCTGGAGAGTTGCTTGCAAGTTCGGCCCTGCATTCCCCCTTCCAATTAATAACGTCGTGTCATCCTTCGAACTTCCAGTCACATAACTCATCAGGAAACTCATACTTACATAAGAAGTCAGGTACTTTAACGGTTTTAGTTCTAATTTATTCATGGCAGTTCGGAAATTCTCTCCTAACTTGCACAACTACATTCTTCAACCTTGCTTTTACACCTGCTGTTATGTGTTATACGACAATGTGTAAGTTGCAAAGCTTATGTTTCCTTTATGCACTTTTTTTGCATGCTTTTTGCTTGCTAATTTTATACGGTGAGAGTTCCCTATATAAATACTCGTGTTCCGAAATGGTATAGGTTACACAAAAATCCGGTTGTTGTTTGTGGGACTCATTTTCCTAAGTGGGTTTTATTTGAAGGTAAAGTTGAACTGGGTTATAACGTCACGAAAGGGACTGGATATTTTGTGTCACTATAAACAAGTGTTGTTGTTTGATTGTATTGGACCGTGCATCATCTTGATAACTGAAGAATAAAATCCATCTAGATGCCTTTTATTACTTTATTATACTTATGTTAGGCTCAACATGTTTCGGGCACCATTACGCCCATCATCAGGAGCTCGCGACGATAGCGTTGGTTACCACATAGGCCGTTTGGTTCTCGAGTTGCTGCTGGTTGGAAGGTAAGTGCAGACAGGATGGATGAGTGTCCGGACCGAAGGCTGTTACGACCTTCGGTCCGGACACTCATCCATCCTGCCTGCACTTAACTTCCAACCAGCAGCAACTCGAGAACCAAACGGCCTATGTGGTAA
>Ga0123353_10017861_pt1 | contig 10455 bp, 7 predicted proteins | sample TergutLab28metaG_3_FD_92763 | JGI IMG/M metagenome (GOLD analysis project Ga0123353, IMG submission 92763) | Labiotermes labralis P3 segment gut microbial communities from Petit-Saut dam, French Guiana - Lab288 P3 | ecosystem: Host-associated > Arthropoda: Insects > Digestive system > Gut ...
GAAGCAATAGGCTATACCATACAGACAGGTGTGTAGTAAGCTACACTGTACTGTCTAGGTTTGTGAAGTACACGTTTGTAACCTAGAAGCAATAGGCTATACCATACAGACAGGTGTGTAGTAGGCTATACTGCACTGTCTAGGTTTGTGAGGTACACGTTTGTAACGTAGAAGCAATAGGCTATACCATATAGACATGTGTGTAGTAGGCTATACTGTACTGTCTAGGTTTGTGAAGTACACGTTCGAACAACGAAATCGCCTAACGACGCTTTTCTCAGAACGTATCCCCGTCGTTAAGAGACGCATATCCGTACTTAGTGCTGTCCTGCAATTGTCCATGTATGGTTTTTCTCTTCCCTCGGTTTGTTACAACCATTTACGCCAGATATCTGGTAACCAGACACCAGTCTGCCTAATGTGTGTACAGACGAGGGTTTAATAGTCTTCCTAGTCGTGTTAGCGTCGTTCCGTACCGTTGACATTTATTCCAGTTCGTTTGTCTTCATTTTTGCACATGAATGCGCACAAGCACTAACTTAAATCGTGCGGTGCAAAAGAATGTCCATTTTATCGTGTCCCTCTCGCACGGGAGCTTTATTGCGGGGGACGTACGCAAACTGCAGAAAATCAGAGCACAGCAGTACTTCACTTATCCGGACGCTTTTTTAATCCGGAACGGCTGGACCCTTCGGGTAAACATTTTCGTACTGTAACTATACATTTTTTTTATGGCTTGACTTTTCCCCCCATTTGCCAAATACACGTAAGGAATTATGTATTGTTTCATTTGTAAGTATACAAATATGCAGCCTAAAACAGCCGTTTGTACACTTTGTTTTCCACTTCAGACTGCCAATGTCGTCTATATTTAGAGAAAAACCCAATTACGCTTATTTTCTGCATATCCGAATGGCTAAGTGAAGTTCCAATGTATTTCGAGACCCTCCTATGGAAGTGGCCGGAACTGCGGGAGAAAGCAACTCTACTTCAGTAAGACACAACTCTCGTAACAGCTGCCATCACCAGGAATACAAGTGGCAACTCCACGTCGCCATGACCAGGGACACGATAAAATGGAAACACTATCATATAATTATTTATACGACACGAAAGCTACGTCCAGCACTGGCGAGGCTGAAGTCTAGTCACAAAGGTATTCATAGACTTCCCTGACTTACTGTTTACTGTATATCTGCGTTAACCCGTTCGAATGTGACGGTATACAAAACAAACAACTTGCTAACATTCTTTACAGCCGTCACTTAACTTCGAAGTCCTTAAAGTGGGCTGTTTTACAGGCCTGGAACTATGTCCACAACTCCTAAGTTTCGGCCATGGGTCACATTCGTCTCGACACGGACTACATACGCGAATGGCGACAACAGATGGGACATATATTGAATGTTTGCAGACCGCAGGGAGATGGCTGCAACTCTCCACCTGTGTCGACCCCTACACGTAGTGGTCGTGTCAAGTGTTGGTGCTGATCCCCTACTAAGGGGCTGGGAAGCTCCATCGTATAGATACGCGTCGCTTAACAACTGCGATACGTTATGAGAAATGCGTCGTTAGACGATTCCGTCGTGCGAACGTCATAAAATGTACTTACACAAACCTGGATGGTATAGCCTACTACACACATAGGCTACATGGTACAGCCTATTGCTCCTAGGCTGCAAACCTGTACAGCACTTTTTGACGTTTTGCTGACCGTGCATCTCAGTATATTTATATCAGTATTTAACCAACTTGATGCACAGAATTTGTTTCACAGTAAGTCTTATTTCATGCCTGTACATGTTTCGAGCACATGTGCTCGAAACATGTACAGGCATGAAATAAGACTTACTGTGAGACAAATTCTGTGCATCAAGTTGGTTAAATACTGATATAAAAAACTGTACAGCATGTTACTGTACTGAATACTTCAGGCAATTGTAACACAGTGGCAGTATATATTATCTTATGGGACCACCGTAGTATATGCGGTCCGTCGTTGACCGAAACGTCGTTATGCGGCGCATACCTCTACAACAGCACTTACGCGGCTTTCAATATAAGCATGTTTTGAAGGATGTAATGGTACCCTCGCGAAGACCGCTTCACCGCGATCGTGTAGTCACATTTCCCGCTGCATGTATGAATTCAAGGAAGGCTACCCTCGCTGGCGTTATGTTCAGCTTCGACTGGCCACCACTACGCCCCACATGAACGCTGTACGTGAAGAAACCCCTGGCGGAAAGCTGTCTCGCTGCCCCTCCAGTACACAGTGACAGTCTCCGGACTGTGGCGTCACACGCTTGGAATTAAGCTTTATTTCGGCGTTACGTTCGTCCCAGGCCCTCTCAAAGTGTGCTTTTTAAATACGTGGAAACAATATGGGCCGTGAGGCGAAACGTTACGGGTTTAAAACCTGTATTTATACCGGTTAACATGGCATAGAATTATATCTGCATACGACCTCCCAGCGTGGTTTCTTCACGACAGGTCCGTCCCACGACACAACCTGAATTTTGTGTTTCCCCCCCCCCCCATGGAGCTACACCCCCTTCTGGGTCCTGGAAAACTCAAAAGATGCCTCCATTCTTCCCCATTCCCACCTCAGTCTCCTACATCCTCGCATTCATAGGACCTGTAATGCACTCCTACAACGTCCTCCCATCTCATTCTTGGTGTTCGCAGTGATCCTGTGAGATTTCCCATTAACAATTTTGGGACCATTCCTTCCATGCTTATGACATGAACCGCTCGTCTTCACATTCAAAGATCATCCACGATATTTAGATTCCTGTAAAGACTATCAAATTTCGCTGGTCCGTCCAGGGCGCCGGCGCCCGTTCTGATACATTGGGCCTTCTTATTTCCCTTTAAAATGCATGTTAGCATACGTTCTGTAATGTGTCTGGGTCCATGTCACTCTTCCAGGACATAATACTGGCCTGAATAATGTTTAATACAGCCGTAAGTTTATTACTTTGGTGGATATGTTTAGATCTGCATAGTGTGCCGAGAGTAATTGGCTTTATTTGCAGCTAAAACTCTAGCTTTTGACTTCAGTTAAGAGTTCCTAGTTGTTTCGAACTCCAAACGAACTTCAAATGTCACGTCACGCCCATTATTTGTCAGTATTGCAAGTAGTCTTCCTGTTTGGTGCCATTACTTCCCCCACCCCCCCCAGTACTGACGTTCAGCTCTGCTTCTTTTGCTCTTTCAGTTGACATACTTTCCAAAACGCTCTTTTCGTCATTCCCATAACATGTCAACTGCATTATCCTATTTAGTTGCACGGATGTTAGTAAAATCATCAATGATCTGGCTTGTACTGTACCGACAGCTATATTCTTATTACATACTCCTGCGCTCCATTAGAGAGGCTGGGCGCCAGTCCGTCTCCTGTTTCACGCCATTTTTTAACTGAAACCATCAGTCATCATTGGTGTTTTCTACACACAACAGATCGGGTCATCCATTGTTGCTGTCGTTAACCTTACCAATACACGTGGAATTTAAAGAAAAAATAATTACTTCGGACATTCCACGTGTCAAAAATCAAAACCTTTTTCCTTATAGCCAAACCATCATCTGTTTATCATATCAGCCCCATGCCACGCTCTGTTTTGAGTGTTTCTCGCCCAACTTTTTACGTTCGGTGATGTCGGTCTCACGCCGAACACCAACCTGAACGACCAGGGTATTGCCTTTTCGGCTGGATCATCACCTTTCACCCGTCTGGTATGGGAGATTCGAACAGTGGCTACCCTACCGTCGGCAAAGCCCATAAGATCCTCCGGCCACGCGAAGGCCGCAACGACATTAAGGTACTGACAGTCGTGTACCGCTCCAAGTATAAATCTGCACGGTGGTGACTGGAAGCTAACGATCCACGACGTCCTGTTGCTCACCACCACCACCACCACTACGTATTTCGATGGGAAATCAAAATGTACACACATGTTACACACCCGTCGGCAAAAATCAACCTATCACATGAAAAAACGCAATACGACAAACTGCCAAAAGTAACTATTAATGAAGTATACCTGGAGATTACACACAATGTAAACACAGTTACGGTTTAACGAATCGAACTCATCCTTGTAACTGTACCGAACATATCGCGAATTGTTATTCAAACCGCGCAGTTTCTGTTATTCAATATAGCTATCAACAAATGTACTCAACAAAATAAATAAAATACGAAGCATAAAATAGTTCGTATTAAGTGCAACTTCTACATGTTTTGGCACTGGATTGCAATCCTCAGGGAGTCCACCCGAACAGAGAGGCTCCGGCGCTGAACATGTACGAGTTAACACTTAAGAAATGTATGTTACGCTCTGGATCGTGAGTGCATTCGTCGTTTAATACACTGAACACCAGGAATATCGTGGACTGTGTTGCCACTATCCTATCCGTCTGAACCGCACGACGGGAGAGGTAAGCTGTTTTGATAAGCCGCATCAAAAGCTCCCTATACTATTGCACAAAGCCGCTTTCATGAGTGTAAGAATATTCCCAGCTTTCACTAGCACTGGCCATTCCAAACTTTCAGCATATTCTCAATCGTTCGACTTTAGCAAACGTGGATCGTTTTATCTGATGTCTACACGTGGTACACAAGAGCACCTGTCTGCGTGTCATGCGAAAAACACAGCCGAAAATTGTGTTAACTATATACAGCGCCAACAGTGTCACGTAAAAATATTTAGCACACAGAAATGTGGCAGAACTCGACGCGCCAGTTTGGGGGGGGGGGGATAGCTTTGCGCTTAGAGGTAAGTTTCAAGTGGAAATACGAAGGTTTCATCAAAGCACCCACTTAAGCGGCAATACAATCAGTCTCACACCACAACAGCAATAAGACAAATGGATGTACAATCAAAACACAACACAAATTACGTGACTAAAAAAACATCGGCCACACTTACTGTCAGAAGGGGTATTTACAGCAAACTGGAAAACAGATACACTCACTCCTACATTGCAGAGGAAAGAGGAAAATACACGAGCACGTTAAGACCATAGCCTGCAATACACTAAATATCCAAAACCAACTCGCCAGTGCGCACTTTTTGCACACCAGATGTTACATAACACGCGGCCTGCCTCTACATTTGCAAACTGTGAACTATAAAAATCAAACAGTTTAGATGCGTAGGCATTTGGCGTGTGATCCGCGAAAAAGCCTACAGTAACGGTTGCATTCTTTGCCTCAGAAGAATGGCCAACCCTGCAATACACATTCGGTTACTTCATGAATATGAAGTGATTATGGCGAACGTTAGCCGAAAAATGTAATAATGTACAAGATGAAATGGAGGTACGCTGAGCCCAGTGAAGGCGGTTGGCATTCTGGCTTGTAACATGATTATGGGTTACATTTACGTGCAACCGAAAAATGAACAAACAAAAAACGATGTTCATATTACGAAAATCCACATGCAGGTCGCTTGTTTACACCATATTACTACGTGCGGTGAGAGGGTACGAAAATCTTATCGCATGCTTTCAACGGAACAAATTCCTGTGCCATAAACCGATACTGACACCATACTTCATAAACGCACCAAAGAGGTAGAAGAACACATTCACCGGGATGGAGGGAAAGGCAAAATTCTAGTCCAGTGTTGTACCAAGGTTTTTGCTCGCGGACCTCTTCTGGCTTCAAGAAACAACCACGGATACTCACACCCTCGTTCACGGTGACGTACTGTGCGCGGATAGGCATCCAATTTTAAAAACTTTGTATCTCTTGATTGACTTTTGACATCTATGAATACATGTCAGTAGCACGCGTAACAATGCATTCTATGATGTGACCTCAATTGAAATTATGTCGCTCGCTTCGTGGGCACTGGAAGCTCCAACATCAGATATTCTATCGGTCATACGAAATGAACATATCGCCACTTAAAGGTTGGCGATTATTATTAACAAAGCAGCTATCCTTCAATTAACAGTACTCGAATTACAATGCCAAAAATTACAGTGACGTATCCACAGACCCGCTAACACATTGTGAACGACTGTTCTAAAAAAAAATGCACTTTTCTACGCCCAGCTTCGTGTGATAAAACAGTTTCAGCAGGTGAGCAGCACGCTTAAGGCTCGAGACTTTTACGAAATGAGTTGAACTGCACGGGAAATAATGACTATAAAAAGCCTAAGAGACTTTTACGAAATGAGTTGAACTGCACAGGAAATAATGACTACAAAAAAGAGAGGCTTTTACGAAATGAGTTGAACTGCACGGGAAATAATGACTATAAAAAGTGAGGCTTTTACGAAATGAGTTGAACTGCACGGGAAATAGTGACTATAAAAAGCCTAGAGACTTTTACGAAATGAGTTGAACTGCACGGGAAATAATGACTATAAAAAGGCTCGAGACTTTTACGAAATGAGTTGAACTGCACGGGAAATTATGACTATAAAAAGTCTGGAGACTTTTACGAAATGAGTTGAACTGCACGGGAAATAATGACTATAAAAAGCCTAGAGGCTTTTACGAAATGAGTTGAACTGCACGGGAAATAATGACTATAAAAAGCCTGGGGACTTTTACGAAATGAATTGAACTGCACAGGAAATAATGACTATACAAAGCCTAGAGGCTTTTACGAAATGAGTTGAACTGCACGGGAAAAAATAATGACTATGAAACTCCTGGAAGATGTAAACTCCTCCATGATAAGACAGGCACCGCACGGCCACCGTGCTGATATCAAAGTTTAGACGCTCTGTATTTGCTACATACACACAAATCCATCGCATTCCACCATATGCACGAATTGCGAATTCTTGGTTATGCTGCAGTGTTACTAGCAGTTTTTTTTTTAAACTATTACGACGCCCTCAGTATCGTAAAAGTACCACCGTCTAATGGTTTGGATAACTGGAAAATTAGACTGGAAAAGAATTTTTGGACGAAGGCGGCCGTTGCCTAAAATTACAAAATTTCCTGCGTGGACAGGGAAAAAAAAATATGGTGAACATCGGACGCGCTTACCGGTGTCCTGGCAGAGATTCGCCCGCCTTCCCAGTCTTCAGCAGTAACCGCCGCCGCCGCCGCCGCTGGATCCAACTTGTTTGGCACCTCGCTGAAACTGGACGGAAGGCAGTAGTCTGGCGGGAACTTGCAATGTCAGCAATACAGTAGACCCCTTCTGATGCGTCGCTCTGCCCAGCCATGGTAACGATACTAGCAGCATAAACTGTTCATTTCAAAATTTACGCTGGGAGTAACGTTACCTTACCTGGGCCCACTGCTAGCCGCCGCCCATAACCCGGCTGTTTTCTTGGCCTCTGTTGGGCTCCACACGCATAATTACCCATCGTAACACAAAGCCACACAGACACATTAACAACTGGAACTCGCCATGTACACTTGTCCACCTATAAAACCGATTGGCATCAACTTCCATCAAAACAGGTGTCTGTGTGGACATAAGTGCTTCTCCTGCTACAGTCGAACCTACAGCTTCCGTTACACCAACAAATACAGATACTGACATACGATGCTCTGTATCTACACTGTACAAAGGCTCAGAATTTCCGCTACCAAGAAATAACTTGGTGGCCCCAGCAATGATTTTTGCCTGTATGGTGTAAAACTTCATTTACTGCGAACATGTTCACATCCCTGAGACAAAGAAAGAAAGTGCTCCAATAAGCACGTTAGAAAAAATGAACACTGTATTAGACCCCACAACACATTCCTCCATAAAATCCGGTGTACTAGAACCACATACAAATTCAACGTTCATTACCAGCTTTGTCAACAGGTACGCCAGTACGGGATTCAACTACCAAACTCTGCACGTGACAGGGAACAATGGCATCACCCACATACACAGCTCTGGACACAACTTGCCTTACACTGCCTCCAGATCAGAACGCGCAAGTGTCTGTCTAGACGAACAGAACTCGGGCGTGATCTCCTCCTGAATGAAATTACCTCTTGTTAGTGCGAACAAAACACTTCGAACGAAATCACGACCGTGGCCATTAAGCCACGAATTCCGGTTGCGAATTAAAGCAATCTGTTGGCTTGTAACATGCGATTACCTGAAACCGGTGAAGACAATTCCTGCAACATATTTTCCAACCATATCCCAAAACAACTGTGTCCGGTGTAAAAGTTGTCTATCAATCCTTGAGGCAAGTAACACTACTGGGCACTGTACTGCACATCCGTTGATATGCCACTTCTTCACTGCAGGACAGAAAGCTGATAATGTGATTGGTCCCCAACAATGGAACCAGCCACTATTGCATCTCTCACCGAAGTGACACAAGAGAAGCAACGGCAACTGGTACTACTGCGGGGGATCTGCATGTTCTTGTACTGTAGCAGGCGTCTTGAAGAATGGCACAGTCAACACACAGCTCTGTTGATGGACGCTCGGAAGCAGCAATAACACACACGTCCTCCAGCGTTGCGCCGTAACCACCGACACACTCGCACAAGATTTTGCCACACTTATATGAAGGCGCAAGACTTATTTTAACAGCAAATCCTTCATTAACCTTTTGGCGCCGGAATTATTTTTTTAAATTTTAACACATCCTGTATATACAATGTGAATAATACAAGAACCAAATACGTTAGAATTATGAAACAAACTGCATTTTGAAGAGAAAAAAACGTCGAGTATATACAGTGTTTAAAATATTCAGTACCAATATTTGTTGAATAAATATATAAAATACAACTTTAGAGGTTAGCGGTGCGGTACGACCACTATAGTTGACATTGGGCGTCGAAAGGTTAAACACCATCCTTGGGATTTTAAATGCGACTAAACCCACACCGGGGGTTTTACAAAACCAGTGCTAAGTGGCAAACTCCCCACCGGCATATTACAGTGAACAAAACTTCGAACTGGATAAATTACATGTCACATTACATTCAAAAGCACAACTCCACAACCAAGTAATCTAGTGTTGTATTTTTTTAATTTTTTTATTTTATTTTCATTCGTTTATTTTCTCTCACCATGACGACTCACTTCACTGTTTACAGCAGAGTTCCCTTCCCCTCCCAGCCTCATAGTCATTTAAAAGGTCAACACAAAATTTGGATGGAGTCTGGCCAGGTTTCCCCAAAACCATAAATTAGTTGCCTCTCCTTCGTGAAGAAAACTCTAACTTTTTTTTTGGTCTTTGAAATGGTTGTAATTATTACTGAGAAAGGGAGGGAGTAAAAAAAATACGGCGTATTTGAGTGTTCCATCTGACATGATACTTTTTAGTCTGGGTGCTTATACAGTAAGTAAGGACCTGATTTCCATTTACATCGTCTGAAAAATGTAGCATTTCCATTCATATAGTAAATACCGTTTGGTAACCCACGATACTGAATAAAATCCTGAATTATAAGGTAACATCTGGAGTTACGACACAGGCGTGAAACTATGAAGTGGGTTTGAAGTCAATAACACAACTGATGTTTAGTTAGATGTTATATTATAGGCTAAAAGACTATTTAGGCCGGTAGTGGCCATCATCGTGTCGTCATTCGACACACGACTACTTGAAACAATTATGCATAAACATGCAGCTTTCAACGTAGAATATATCAAACTAAACATTCGTTGTGTTATTGACTTCAAACCCACTTAGTAGTTTACATTACACAACGGGGATGGTAAAATTCAAAGTCAGAGACGTGAAAATTGGTGTCAGATTTTGGGGTTAGCACACCTGAAGACGTCTACAGAATCTAACCAAATTTGAAGGAAAGCAGCACATACCAGTGACATGGTCGGTAGCGACCAAGTGCGCTATCGATATTAGTAAAATTGGAGAACAAGGGCACGCGATCGAGTTCGCAAGTGGCCACCGAAAATCAGTAGAACGGCTGCCGTTCCCGAACGCCGCCAAGCAGGTGCTGAACGGCTGCCGAATCTACGCGAATTTAGTCGGAGGTTTCGTGTTCGAACCTGTGAGTCTGTGTGGCCGGTGGGTGTGTCCAGTATTAACAGGCAAGGCGAGGCGAGAAGACAACCATAGCAGACATATGTACATAGTGATTTACCTTAAAATCTATAAATTTAAAAAACTTGAGGGTTGTTTCACCGTGCATCTTCCTCACGAAATAAAGTGAAATGCCAACTTGATGCAACTAGGTAATGTTTATTGATGTATTCTGAATTCGACATGTTTCGAGTACATACGCCCATCATCAGAAGGATTAGATGTTGAGTTGCAGCATACGGTTTACTGCACCGAGTTTTTGGATGGGTGGTGGTCTTGAGAGCCGATGCGTAGGTCGTGTGTACGGTGCGGATGGTTCAGTGCGTCGCAACAGTTGTAGTCATTTTGCTGTTAACCACAAAGTCTACTTCATTCATTATCTTAACATTTTTCCACCTCTGCGAGAGGCATGTTATGCCGGTGGCCTCGACCTCTTTGCTGCAGCGTCGTCGTCCACAAAGTTCTCGGGGTGCA
>Ga0123353_10017862_pt1 | contig 10455 bp, 7 predicted proteins | sample TergutLab28metaG_3_FD_92763 | JGI IMG/M metagenome (GOLD analysis project Ga0123353, IMG submission 92763) | Labiotermes labralis P3 segment gut microbial communities from Petit-Saut dam, French Guiana - Lab288 P3 | ecosystem: Host-associated > Arthropoda: Insects > Digestive system > Gut ...
CCGGCCGCACTTTACCCCCGGGAAAGACCCGGTACCCATTTTACAGGAGGCTGGTTGGGCCCCATGGCCGGTCTGGACGGGGGGAAAATCTCGTCCCCACCGGGATTCGATCCCGGATCGTCCAGCCTATAGTCAGTCGCTATACCGACTGAGCTACCGGGCCCACAGATAATTATTAGTAAATTTGTATAAAAATGAGAATGCAATTTAAAACATAGAGTTACAGTTTCAAACACAACTGTGTATTGCGTGTCCCATGGCTGTTCAGCGCTGTACCCTGGGCAACTATTTATATGGCGCTAGTGTGTCCAGGGCCAGTGCCCGGCACAAACTGTAGTCTAGCTGGTCCTGGGTCCGATGCATAGGTAACCTGATCTCATGCAGTGGAATATTTGTCATCTACATCCACGTATCAGACTACCTATTTATTTACTTACTTGCTTACTTACTTACTCCATGGAGTAGAGTCCTTCTACAGAAGCTAAACAGTTTTTAGCTAGTCAAGAAAATCCCCACATTTATTGGAACCCAAACGTTCATTACTGCATTCACAAGTGCCAGCCACCTGTCTCTATCCTGCGCACATATCAGACTACATGTCATAACCTTGAAAGTTACAGTACGAAATCCTGTTACTTCCTCCATATGAAGTCCAAATATTCTCATCACATAATTTCATACTCCCATAATATATGTTCTTCCCTTATAATAATGGACTTAGTTCCAAAACAATTGAAACGAACTACAAAAATTGCACATTTGACACAATTCCTATAATTTAAGTAAAGCTCCTGAGAATGTAAAATATATAATGTAAACATTAATTTCTTTTGTTTTTACATTTCAGCATGGACAAAACAGATGACATCATTTGACAACCAAAATCAAACAACAACATAAATGGAGTCCACAATTCATCATTATTCAACTGAATCACACTGTCTCTACTGAACCATGTCTTCATCATCAGAAAAGTTACAGCTACAAATACCAAATACGAATTGCAATGTTGGAAATGTGTAGGGCACATTGCTTGAAATTTGGTATCCAATATCATGCACACAGAGACTATTTTTTTATGAATGTAACTTTATATTTTTACGTAAGAAGAATTCAAATGAATAAGTTTTTAATAAATATATACCCTTTTAGTAAAACCCACACATACCAACCATTTCTTTTTATGGCAGAAACCTTCACGGTGAGAACAAACAATAGACAATATTACAGAGACCAATATCATAAACTGTAATTTTGTCAACACATAAAATGACCACTCACATTCTGAAATCACACTTTTTTCACACTGCTGTAAAACTTAAATTTTCCCATACTTTCAGCATTCTTGTATTCGCTTTATCCACTCTTAGGTTTGTTGTTCAATGCATGATTCTCCTATATATAAATATCCATTTTTTTTCCCATCACACTGGTGCTGTTGTCTTAAGTATGTTATTTTTAATATCCAATATGTACATTCCTCTCGGAATTTCATTATCATGTACACCTGCCTAAAAAAATACCTTCCTTTCTCCTAAATATCTCTGCTTTCCTGTGACGTATATTCTGAACAGTACACTACAGACACTGAGCAGGACAGTGTATCAGTAATGTTCTGGACTTACGTTTGGAAGATGCTTGTTTCGAATCAGGGCTGTGATGTTATCTGTCTTGATTGTGGAGATCCATGGTTTTTGCAGTCACTCCAGGTAAATGCCAGGACAATAATTTGATCTGGCTACAAATGCTTCACCACTTATCCTAACATTGCATGCTGTAGTCTCAGATATTAAAAGTGTTTCAAAATAAACCATTCAATGCTCATAAAAAAGTAAATAAATAAATAAATACATGAAAAACACATTGAAATCTCAACAATCAATTCAAGGAAGCATCAGTTTTTAAATCATTAGAAACACATCCGTAAACTTTTTATTCCAATAAACAATGTATTCTTCGCCATAAATTCACAGCATCATCAGAAACACAGTAAGTGAGAGCATCTGATATACAGAGAATCATTACATGTGGCACATTATGAATATAACAAGCATACCTATGTATTTAAATACATAAATATGGAGTATCTGAATCATAAATATTCACCCACCCATTGCCTTTGTGATTTTGTCAGTTTCTTCAACATACTTTTGAACGTTCTTTGAATGTGAAATACAGTGGTTTGTCTGGTTTGTTAATAAGGTGAGATTTGCAATCCAAAACACCACCATTCCAACCAATTTCATAACGTTGAATAAGCTGAAAGAGAAGAAAACTGCATTTTTATTTCATATATCACACCAACATTTAATTTCATCTCTGGCAATAAATGTTTGTCAGTCATATTACTTGCAGATTCAGAATAGTATTATAGGCATCAAAATTTAAATTAGGCCAGTAAATTTTAATGTAGCTTCAGTAAAATCTACTCAGTAGTTTTCAGGTGAAATTAACAGACACAGAATTCATGTAATTGATCTAAAACAACATAAATATACCTTACATTTTATTTCCTTGTTTCATTGTGTTTACTACAAAGGCTACATTTGCTTTCATAGCCATGGATTTTAGTTCCATAGAATTCTATCACAAATCTTACAGACCAAATGTTTCTACAAGCACAGTAATTTTTGAAGTCATAAGTTTAAACAAATGGGACTGTAATATTACAGACCTTTAGAATCACTGAATGCAAGTTTTGCTCAGCCAACCTTCGTGCTATACATGATCGAGGGCCATGACCAAATGGAAGAACCAAATATGGGCTCACTTGCTTGTAATGTGGATGACTTTTGATCCATCTTTCTGGCACAAACTTGTTAGGGTCTGTAAAATATTCTGCTTGCCGACAGCTTACTTGGTTCTGTGTTACAACAACTGTCTGTAAAAAGCAATAGATACATCATGTACTAGCAGTGAATTCACCAGCTTCATGGTAAAGATTAGGGAAGTAATGGCAGAAACCTAACTTCAGTTAGTAATGTTCATAACTTTGGTTCCCACTTTACCTTCAAACTCCCCCCCATCCATACATGAAGTATGAACCACTGAAAACAAGTCATGGTATTATCGTGGCATTGCATATAGTTATGCTGCACATTGAACTCTTTAAATGCACTTTATATACACTGGTAGAACAGTTCAGTGGATGGCTGAATAGCTAGTATAAACAACATTACAGCAGAGCTTAATGATTACATGAATTGGTGAATCTCTTCAAATAGGACTAGAAGAACAGTGACGGACCCTGCTCCTGGACTTCAAATCACGCAGTGACCAAATTAGTGCAAAATGTTTCTGTCAAACACCTTGAAAGATGCTGAAAAGGCTCAGAATAAATGTCAGGATAAAATCACTGATGGCATCATCCTCCTGCATGATAGTCCCTGCCCCCATGTGGCCCACACATTACACATCCAAATGAAGGCCATGAAATGGGAAGTTCTCAAACATGGTGCTTCCAGCCCAGCCTTATTGCCACACAATTTTCATCCATGGGACCTCTAAAGAAGACCCAAAGGATGTACTTGTACTTTCACATCAGATGAGTGTCCAGGAGGCTGTGGGACAGTGGTCAAAGAATTCCTTGCAGACTGCACATGCCAACTCGTGCACCAATGGGGCTTATGGCTAAATGCCTATGGTGATTTTTTGGAACAACAAAGTATGAAAAACAATACCATAGTGACCACCATATGAGTCAGTCTGTCAGTCCATCAGTCGGTCTGTCTGTCTATCTGTCTGTCTGTCTGTCTATGACCTAGTATCAGAAACTAAACTGTTAGAGTTTCCTGAAATACAGTAAAAGTTTTCAAGAAATTCTCTACGAAAAGTTGCTGAGCAGCTGTGAGTTGTGTGAAAATTGGCACTGTAAACATGTGCACACTCACTCCTTTCGGCACATGGTAGCCTGACAATATTGTGTCCTGGGCCAGTATTCTCCCAACACCAACAGATACTGGATTCATTCTAAAAGTCTCCTTTAAGACAGCTTTTGTGTATTGAGCCTTGGCAAGTACAGAAGTAGTGACAGCACAGCTGGGTTTAGCCAGAAGCTGACACGATTCCTCATACAGCTTGTTCTGCACTTCTGGATTCACTGCCAGATGATAGAGAACAAAACTTGTCGTGTATGTTGTCTGTGGATATAAAGAGAAACAGTTAGTAATATATAGAGAGAAATACAACACTGTATTTGTGTTCAAATTACTAACAATAATTAGAAGAATGTTTTGGATTTTTCTCTTCTTCTTCCTGTGGCGCTGCAGCTCAACGTGGGCCATGGCCTCCTCATTCTTGAGGATTCTAGATCACACAAAACAACGCATCACAGTCAGTAGGACTCCTCTGGTTGCATGTTCAGTGTGTCACAGAGACCTCTACCTGATAACACACAACACTCAAAACAGACAGACATCCATGCCCCCCGTGGGATTGAAACCCACAATCTCAGCAGGCGAGCAGCCGTAAACCTTTGCCTTAGGCCGTGCGGCCACTGGGACCGGTATGTTTTAGATTATACACTTATGAAATTAATAAAATCTCATATACTTTCATGAGCACTTGCCTTTGTAAAAAAAAAAAAACACTGCAATATAAGACTTTCTACTGCTGATTCCTCCGGCATATTACAATCCTATTCATACCTACTTTCCAACAAACATAATGACAGAAAATTGAGCGTTGGCTGTCCTACTGCACAGGTGGTTAGTCATTGGCCCCTTATTGCAGAAGCCAGGTTCATCCCCAGGCCAGTCAGTGTGGGGTTTGTAGTGGAAAAAGTGCCATCAGGACAAGATTTTCTCCCCAAATTTGGCTTTCCACTGTCAGTATTATTCCACTAATGTTCCATACATATTCATTCATCTGTCACCGATGATATATATTCTCAGCAATTGACAGCATCATTAAATACCACAATTCAAACAAAACACAAAGTGTTCACCTTTTACATATGGGGTTTTCAAATTATGACCCCCCAAGCATACTTGTAAAAGCAGGGAGCCCGAGATTTGTTCGGTGTTTATGACGGGTTTGAAGCATCATATAAGGAAACTCCTGCATAGGGATTCTTGATTCTTAATGGTACAATTATTTTATACATTTCTTTGATTATAAAAACAAGTGCTCATATGGTGTTCCAATCATTCTCACCACAAAAAATGCCATAATAAAAATAAAAACATAATAAAAATTCTTTCATCTTCTGTTCACCCCAAAGCAAATAAACACACAAGCTTAAAAATTAAGTGCAATGGGCATACGATTCTTGGAAAGTCCAATGAAACATACAGATGTTTTATATTTAGTTTCATGAATTTGCTTTATGGGTGAGTGAGGGAGGGGGAGAGAAATATTCAGATTGCTGAAGCTATTACCGCAGAACCCACCATTCTAAATGCTCTGTCAATATGATCTTACCGTATCAATGCCTGCTAACAGCATGTCCACAGCCATTCCAGTTATATCCTTTATATCAAGTTCCTCGCATGACAAGTATAGCTCTAATAATGATTTCGTTTCACTTTCAGTGCTTGCAGATTGTGTTAAGGATTCCTTTTTCTTGAATATAAAATCCACTGCAATCCTATAAGACAAAGCAAAGTCAAGGTTACCCACACTTTCACATTCCATAGGCGGTTCTGGCTTAAGGCAACAGGCAGTGTGCACAGATGTACAGATTCACAACTTGTAAAGTTCAATACGAAATGAAGTTTATTTTACAGTTCTGCAGCCTAACTTGCAAGATTATGACACGATTCCTACTGACATGCATATGAGATTATTTGCAAGAAAGCAATATTCTGAGGAAGTAAGTTCACTCACTGTTCCATGAATTTTTGAGACTTCTTCATTTTCCTGTATAATCTTGTATCCACCCACCGCCACAGCTGAAGTCCATTGTCTGTTAACAGGATACCACTATTGGTTGTCAACGCGGCTTCAAGAAGCTGGGAAGATAGAGAACCCTTTTGACGTTCTGAATTACTCAGACTTCCCAGCTGGACATCAAATGTCACAAGACAAATCACTGGAACACAAAAGAATTTTAAAAAATCAACATATCACCAAGACATACACTATTCTGTGCAAAATATGGGAATAAAGTCAATGAAATGCTGACACTCATTTTGTGACTTCTAAGGTATTGAAAATCTGTAACTTTGTATAAATGTAATAACTGATTATGATTCCTTAGTACTTCTGAGATGTGCCAATGAGGTCTATGATATGTGATGCCTCAGCCAGTACAGTCTTTGGGCTTGACAGTTTGTGTTTAAATCTTTGTAGGGACAACAGCAGTGATTTTTCTCTTTGCCACCATATCCAAATTGGGTAAAAGTCCCATCTAATCTTACAAACTTAATACTCTTCCAACAGGACTTGGGGAAGGATATGCTTGTGTGCATGTGTGCACGTATGTAGGGGTTGGTGGGTGGGGGGATGGAGGTGTGCACATGCATGAGTGTGCGTATTCTGACAATGATCACACATTGCAATCTCATACGTTACATACATTCCATTATGTTAGACAGCACCTCCTTCTTTTTTATAAGGAAAATATAAGATACAGAAATGTACTTACATTCCAGGTAAAGTCTAGACAATTCATCTAAAAAATCTTGATGTTTCCCAGCTGACTGTGTCCAAGTGTTGATATAATCTATGAACTCCTGAATAACCTGGTCTGTTTGAGGTAAATACAATTTCACACTTTGGGGCCGACTTAAACCTTGCTGAAATTCACTGCGGAGTCGCCACCATTCAGACCCATTCCTAATACATAAAAATCATGCAAAAAGTAAAGAATCACCTTATAAATAACATTTTGTAATTACATTTGCATTTCTCTGTTTTATACAGAGTTGAGTCACTGACATTGAATTTAGTCAATAATTACATCGAAACTTTCAATTTTCCCATTACAGCATACTGGGTTATGACACCATGCAGTTTGGCCAGTGGATACACCCATACCAAAGTTTATGTTACTACACCCTTTAACACCACAATAAAAATCACAAGTCTCATAAATTTTGGAATTCTCAACACCTGTAGGTGTCAGAGAAGATTTTGACAATAAGAAATACGCATGAGCACCTATGGAGTTTCTAATCTGTACATTCTACCATTAAGGTGACTGGTGACCAAATTGAGAGCAGTGAGGTGTGTGGGACATCCCTTGTACATCCTTTCATGGCAGGGTGTTTCATATTTATGTTCTGGATGTAAACAGGAATGGTCTTGGTACTAGTCAGTAGGCATGTAACACTAAGTAATATGTATGACCACTCACCAAATTTATCATTAATCTGTAAATAACTATATCTTTTAAAATACGAGGTACTTTAATCTATTTAATCACACATCACAAGTTGATGGAGCCCATCCAACCTCCTACTCAGTAGGCACCGGGGTTCTCACTTGGGAGTAAAATGGCCAGGGCATGAAGTTCTCACCTCTCCTCCAAATAGTGCAGAGGTTAAGAATGAGAAGAGTTATATCTCTGCTCCCCATGTATACCTTCAAGGTGTGGACAAGAACAGGTTTACATCCACCCTTTATTTTTCTCATGATGTCCATCCTTCAGGTCCCCAAGATGTGTTGTGATTTTATTTAATAGACACCAACTACAAAAATCTGTCTTTTTATGGTTTTATTTCATTCACTATGTTAATATATTTCACTTCTGATTCCAGCTTCAATTATTTCACATACCATTACTTTACCTATCTATATCATGGGAAGCATTGCACAGTCAGGTCACATAAATATGTATCCTTACGTTGGTAACAGTCCGCCAGAGTTATAGACATTAGGGTGATCATTTCTATATTTCTGTAATGCAAGATGACTTCTGCGCTCTGGATAACGACCTTCACTTCGGAATACATTCTCAATGTCACTCGGAGTGAAAACCCACACAAGAAAAACACCAGGGACTATCTCTTCTCGAACTAATGGACCATATTCTTGCAACTTTTTCTGACCGTTATGGTGCAGCCTCTCGAAATCATATTTTCCTGCACATAAAAAGATAAGTGATTATATTTACATTGAAAATGTTTACATATTCCAGTGTTACCTATGTTCTGTAATGAAACACATATGCTGACAATGGCAAGACATAACCACTCACATGGTACATGGGCACAGTATGGAAATGTACAAAAATTCACACAGTAATTGTTATCAAACAAAGTATCATTCCCCAGTATGGTGTAGGTGAGACAGTAATAATATGGCGCTTTCAAGAGTGACACATGGAAAGGTAAATATCTGGGACCAAGACAGGTCTGAGTTATACTAATTCTGCTTTTTACTGGGGAAATATTTTATATCCACCATAATTGCAGCATGGCTAAAAACATTGGAGTGGGAGGAGGGTCAAAAAATCGACCATGCATATTGGGAATTTTCATGTATGAAAAAGTCTGTTAGAAAGACAGGGAGGATTGGTTTCAACCAGTCCTTAATATACATACACCCCTTTCCTCCACTCTCACCCCAATTATTTATTTGCCCATTTTCAATTCAGTGGCCAGAAAAACTGTTCTTAGGTAGAAAAAATATTGGAAAGGTATTTGCCTCATTGCTTTGCCCCCCCAAATTTACGCCTATGATAACCATGGCACACAGAATATGCGAACACGTGGTTTGGTACCCACTGCAAATTTGAAAAGTCCTAATATCACTTCACTTGGAAATCAGATCATTTGCTAACCAAATACTGGTAAGTAGTTCCATAGACTTCCAACCAGTGGTAAGGACTTTGGTCCTGGTATTTCATTAAAAGGACGGGCTTCAGTAGCAACATGGCTTCCACTGATGTCACTCTCTCTTGCTGTTATGTCATCAGAGAATGGGCATGTCTTCCTCTTACAGAGGTTGTAGACGTTGTAAATCCTCAGGACTCCTCTTCTGAAGAACCACATAATCATTTTGTTCCAAATATCACTGCCACATAAATTAAAGAATAAAATATAAGTACGACATTCCACAAAAAAAAGCTGACAACAAATTGCATGTCCAGTTGATGATGTCAAAATATATTTTACATAATTCTTAATTTAGCCCTCAGTCAATATTTCAGGCAAGACACAATACTGTACAGGCAAGTTTCCATTTATTTCACAATATAGCCTCAAGGGCTGATCCTACAGGCACATGGATGCTTATCAACACAATATGCAAGCCAATACAGTGGTTAGACAACTAGAACTCAATCATAACACAAATCTTTATTTCATGCCATTGTTCGTTTGTTGTTTTAATTTTAGAAATAAATAACCTCAAAATAAGTAAAATAAATACTTAATTTTAGACATCTTAATTTTAGAAAACATCAAAAGAAACTCTTTTAAAATAAACTGATACCAACACTAGCAACACTGTTAACAATTTGCCTTCCTAATATACACATCAGTTCTGTGAAATATGGTAAATTTCTTGTATAGCTGAGAAAAAATTAGCTTCTCGACAAGGACTCTTCTCCATGCAATTAGTTGCTTTAACAATTCTAAATCAACTATAAAGTCTTTGGTATTCACCCATGATTGAAACAACAAACTTCTCTATAGACAAGAATATCCACCCATACTCAGATTTCATGCTGCATATAAAATGCTCAAACATGTTTAACAGCAATCACTTAACAGAATTCCAAAAATCTAACTATAATAATTTGTCACCAACTGAAAAACAAACCTTGTATTTTGAACCACTCCAAGTAGCCACTTTTTGTGTCATAGCAAGAGTTTAATATTTTTCAACAATTTATCACCACACAAAACTTACACATGCTGCAATGCATCAGTTATAGCTGTTTCTCTTACCTCAGAAGTTCACAAGTCACAATATTAGAAGTATTTGTTGGTGATACAGGTAAAGTTTAATGCAGGCATGGGAGGGGGGGGGGCATTCTTAACCTCGGCACAAGATAGGGGTGGGTCGTCAGCGCCACTACTCAGCCTCTTTACCCTCGGGAACGTGCCCTGTTACTCAATGTAGAGGCTGGTTGACCCCCAGGGCTGTTTTGGACAAGTGTGGAGCGGAGAAAACCTCTTGCCCCTACAGGGTTTGTACTCCGAACCCTCCAACCTGTAGCGAGCCTCTGTACCGACTATGCTATCCCTGTCCATCTGTTGAAGATACGTCATCTTTATTGTTATTTTCGTCATATACTTGAGAAAAATTTCTTACATGCAGATTTTCTGAACATGACACTTTTTGGACATGACTGCAAAATTTTCTACCATGGGTACTTCGTAATTGATTGACAAAATAAATGTTCAGTTTCCCTTCAGTATCATTCCACAAATGCACCTTAGTACTACACTTATGGGAAGGACAAGCCGGCGAAGCCATGGAACCTTCAAACAAAGCAATATTCTTTCACATTGCTTGGTGCATCGGGAAGAAGAGGACTTTGATTTTTTTTTTTTTTTTTGCTGC
>Ga0123353_10017863_pt1 | contig 10455 bp, 3 predicted proteins | sample TergutLab28metaG_3_FD_92763 | JGI IMG/M metagenome (GOLD analysis project Ga0123353, IMG submission 92763) | Labiotermes labralis P3 segment gut microbial communities from Petit-Saut dam, French Guiana - Lab288 P3 | ecosystem: Host-associated > Arthropoda: Insects > Digestive system > Gut ...
ATACACAAATCATTCAACGGCTGCAGTCAAAAATTCTGCGGTCCATAACCAACGCGCCGTGGTACGTCTCTAATTCTACCATACACAATGATTTGCACATTCCATATGTCGCTACGGAGATCAGCAGGTTATCCTTCCACCAACGGCTGGCAGGCCATCACAACGCTCTCATCAATGCAATGACCATTCCACCCACCATCGTACGAAGATTGAAAAGACAGTGACCGACTGATCTGTCCCACATTACAGCGGAAGATTAACCTGTCCTGTATCACCTACTTCCGGGTTTTCGACGGAGTGTCATTGATGGATGACTTCTCTCTCCATGCTACCATTTCTCGCACATTTACTTATTGCTTCTCTTACGGAGTAGATTGTAAATTGGCATTACGTAAATAAAAAAAAAGTAACTTCCTTCGAAACGTCAGTAACTACCAGTAGGCACGGTATCACAGTCTAGAATACTTGAATTTTAATCAGCACCGCTGTGAGAACCTTAAATGCCTCGGATGTTGTATGCATTGTGCACGCTGTAGCGTGTGTAAATTGTTACTGGTGTTGTCGGTATACATGACATGTTAATTGGTATGTTTGTTTGTACCTTTTGGACTGCAGTAATTCCAAAAATTGCCTACGGTACTAGTTATCCTGGCTGAGATCTCCCACCGTCTCTGCAGGTACAGTTACGATAATGTCTCTAAACAGGCCAGAACACCTCGAATTGCGTCTTAACTATTCGTCCGACGGTTTCCCAGCTCATCTGCCGCTCTAATGTTTGCTGTTGAAACGTCACAGTTGTGTAAGAGCCCGCGTGTGCCTGTATTCAAATAAAGGTATGTAAGCAGCAAATGTTGTTTGCGTCTGTAAATATCACAGCATCAAGGGTAGCTGTATTACGTCTGTGGTATGGATTATTCCTGTGTTGGACTTGAAGAGCTCATGACCATACCGAACACACGGACACGCCACAAGAATGTCGCACAGCACGCGATGAAAATGGCTGGTGTTTGTTACTCATAGTGCGAACGCTCGGTGGGGAGATGTAGGTCAGTAAGGGTTTCCCCACGGAAGAAATGTCTCTGCGACCTTGACCTGCTCCGCTCTGCTGAAGCTGAAGGTCGACTGCCAGCTGCCTGGGCGATTTCATAGTTCCGAATTCTTGGCCCGTCTTCCTGGACAGAACCAGCAGGAAGAAGAAGAGCGACGCCAACACTGCAGCCTAGATGTCCGTGCGATGTAAAGCGACGGGATGGTCAGCCAAGGAATCGTGGTTCCATTCTCGGAAGGGGCAAGAGACTTCCTTCGTCTCCAAACTGCCCATACCATTTATGGAGCCCATCTAACCTCGTACCTAGTGGGTACCAGGCGCGATTTCCCAGAGGGTAAAGCAATGTGGAATTTCATGTGAACAAAGCAGGCCACTCACTACCACAGGGCATTGAGGTTAAAAATGGGGCTAATCTTCACATTCCTTACACTCTCATGTTGGGTACTGGGACAGTTTTTTGTTTGCTGTACCTTCAGTGGCTGAATAAACTGTGTGTCATTTCCAGAAGAAGGTATCTGATTTGTGCAGAAAATTAACAGCATCTTGAGATTATGCCAAAAGGTGATATTTTATAATATTTTATAATAACCTAATGCGGGTTACTGATGCTTAAATTTTATAGCGAAATAAACTAGATATCAGCATGTTGCTGATGTTTCCGTATGGACTAGTTCAGGGTTTCCCGAACTTTTTTGCTTGCCGACCCCTTTTTGCTTCGAAAACTAACCGGGGATCCTCACATACCTGCTCACGTAAATATAGCCTGTCCGGATGGGAGCTGTCCAAAATTAAAAATTTATATATCAGAACCGATTTTAGATAGCTATAAATACATACCAGTAACTCCCGTAACAATGCTCTACATGATTGGACCTTTACTCTTTTCCGCTTCGTCGTTACAGGAAGTTTCTTAATTATATATTCTGGCATACGCAATATAGCCTACATATCACCAATTAAAGATGTTCTGCTATTATTGTTAGCCAAACATTATTCCTTTAATGTAAAAAAAAAATTGAATAAACTTCAAAGTAGCCATTATGGAATTGTATCCACGGATCCCCCGAGAACTGGACGCGGATTGGCCTAGTTTATAATTGTGTTTGGACAGTGGCAAGAACCGCTGCATCAGTACGCTGTCCACCGGGGAAATTTTCCACTGAACACTAACAGTTCCTCGTTTGGAAGCTTTCACAAAGTTCACTCCTCATGCTCGTACCATTCCGTGGGTTATACATGTTTCTTGCCACATTGCTTTTCATTGTTGCCAAATTTATTAAGAATAAGAAGTTAATAAACTGATGTTTCAGGATTAAAAATTTGGTGAACTTTAAGTGAAGTGAAAAAAGCAGGGAACACGTCCCACATTCAGCATTAGTCATAAACAGTTAGGTAAAGGCAAAGCTCACCCTAGAACAGGCCACGAAGGCCCAAAGGGGAAGTAGATATGTAGTTCTACTCTTTCTTTAACCTCTGCGCTAGATGGGGTGGCTGATCAACACCACACCTAGGCCGCTTTACCCCCGAGAAAGACCCGGTACCTATTGTATAGGGGGCTGGGTGGGCCCCAGAGCCGGTCTGGACGGGTGCGGAAAATTTCGCTCCCACCGGGAACCGATCCCCTCACCGTCCAGCCCGCAGCGAGTGGCTGTACTACTACGCTATCCCGGTCCATAGTCCTGAACAGCTACAAATGAAAACCTGTTAATATGCATCTTGAAAACTCATGTATTCCCACTCCCTAGCTGGCCGTTTGTTTTGAATCCTGACCAAATAAAAGGAACAGATCCACTGAATCGCTTCACTAATATTTAAGTAATAAAAGTAAGAATTCGAAGCAGAAGTTCGATACAAAGGAACAAATCAAAGCGTGGGAAGTTGCCACACTATTTTACATGCTGAAAACAAATATAGCGAGCCTCTGATTTCCCTGAGTATAATATCAGTTTATATGTTCATATTTTGTGGGTCGGGATAGCTGAGTCGGTATTTCGACTCACTACGGGCTGGACTGTCCGGGGATCGAATCCCGGTGGGAGCGAGACTTTTCGCGCCCATCCAGACTGGCCGTAGGGCCCACCCAGCCTCCTATACAGTGGGTTCCGGAGATAAAGCGGCCGGGGCGTGGCGTTGACCGCACACCCTCATCTATCGTCGAGGTTAAAGAAAGAGTTAGAGCTATATGCCTCTACCCCCCCCCCCTCGGGCCTTCATGGCCTGGCTGTTCTGGGGTGAACTTTACATTTATGTTCATATTTTGATGTGCATTGAACTACATAATCAGGAATAGGTTAGTTATTGCAGAGATTTATGGTTTGAATGACCAGGGCTTGATTCCTGGCAGGGGCAGGATTTCTTCTTGTGCTAGATAAGCCAAACTGGGCGTGGGGCCCACCTAATCATTTATCAAAGGTGTATGGGGGGGGGGAGGGATAAAAGGTAAGGTAAAATGCACCGTTGTACAGGCACTGAGGCTCCGTACAGGCCCTACGGCCCAAAGGGGAAGTAGAGGTATAGCTGTACTCTTTCTTGACCACGGCACTAGAAGGGGTCACCCCACGCCCCGGCCGCTCTTTATCCCCGGGAAAGACCCGGTACCCGTTGTACAGGAGACTGGGTGGGCCACAGGGCCGGTCTGGACAGGTGTTGAAAATCTCGCCCCCACCGGGATTCGATTCCCGAACCGTCCAGCCCGTAGCCAGTCGCTATACCGACTACGCTACCCGGCCCACGTATGGGGGGGGGATGGGGTGGGTTAAATTGGCCAGAGCATGATTGAGGTTAAGAGTATATGGCGCTGTACCTCCACACTCACATTTTCAAGGCATGATTCTTTATTTAGGGGTGGTATAATTTTGCCTGAAACTGCCATTTATTGTCTCATAAAGCCAAGTTTTGAATTTGTATGGCCCATGTTAAATGTAATGTTAAATTTCCATCATCTAAAGTTACCTTTAATTTAATCAATTCAATCAATTCTCCATGGGACAACCATTTTGCTGTATCTGTGTTTACATTTATAACTGAAAAATGGAGCTGTTGCTGAATGTTGTAACATAACTTCAAATGATGGAGGTCAAGGTTAGATTGTAAAATGCTCCTGGATTAGATTTACTATATTTATGATGCCCATTATCACCTGATAGTTTCTCAAGGACATCAGCTGTGTTTGCTCAGTGTAGAAACTGTCTCTGTACTATCAGACGTGAAAAATGTGCTAATCTGTTTGGTCAGGAATGTTACTACTACTACTTAGGAAGTATTATGGCTAAGAAAGTGCTAAAACTTCCACTTAGCACACAGCATATGTAATGAGAGATAATTTTTTGCTGCCTATTTATAACTTAAATCATAGCTAACTAACTCACTGGGGCAAAGTTACAGGCTGTGTGTGTGTGTATTTGAAATCACGAGGGTTTAATTCTTGGCATTTTGTTAATGCCATCTCCGTCACAGACCTGCCCATTTCCTACTGGGCAACATTAAAGTGACAGTACAAAGCTCTCCACTTACCCTTACCTGCTGCTGTTGAATTTAGTTTAGAGACATTCAACCCCATTCTGTTTATAACATTCTTGGGCACAGGTGTGACATTGTTCTTCATAAATGGGATGTTATGCTTTTTATTGTTAGTTGCCCCATTCATGTGAAGTTGTCCAGTTCTGTACATTCAGGGTGGTTGGTTTCCAGACAGGGAAGTGTCTATGTAGTCAGAAGTAGTAAGATTGTAACATTAGATTGTATATAGTTCATTCAGGCAGGTCGGTTAAATCATTATGGAAAAATTGAAGAATAAAAGACCAACTTGATGTTACTTGCTATTTTATTTCACTTCTTATGTGCTCGACATGTTTCGGACAATATATCCATCATCAGGAGCTTGCAACTATTCTGTTGAATTACCACATTGGTCGTATTGTTCTTGGTTCTATGTGTGTTGGAGTTTCGGTGTGGTCAGGTTGGAGTGGTTTCCGTGTTGCAGGCTTCAGCCTGCAACACGGAAACCACTCCAACCTGAAGTGCATTGCACAGTCTTGCTGAAAGAATCTGTTCCTAATTTTCAGGCTGATGCCTATTTTGTTTGGTGTCATGCATAGTGTCTGCGGCTTTCATTTATTCTTGTGAGTCAGAAAGTTTACAGGTGTTGTACACGTCTGTTGCTCATAAAGTACTGAATCTGTTTCTTGGTCTCCCATCTTGATCTCTTCCATTTAAGATGTAAACGAATATAGTGAATCAACAGGGAGGTTCTCGTTTGGCAGTGACTAAAGGTGGCTGTCATCTGGGTTGTAATGCCATGTAATGTGGGTGAAAGTTTTGATTGGCAGATTTCTACCAGATTGCAGTTTGTCACATGCCTGACGTCAGTAAACCTAGTAGAATTATGTGGTGTAATGGTGTCATGATGTAGGTAATATTTGTGTGTCATGATCATCAGCTGTCTTAAATTGACCCTTACTTTACTAGACTGCTATGTTCCATGTGCTATGCTTTTTCAGGTGTATAGTCAGTGAAATTTTGCAGGCTGCAAAGTGCTCATGTAAAAAGAGTAAAGCAGTCCCATTAGAGGCCCAGAGGGTTCCAGGAGGTTAAGGTTCCCAGATTTTGTGACAACGGCACCAGAGATTGGTAAGGTTGTCAGCCTTACGCACTGGCCACCTTTACCCCCAGGAAATGCTCCTGGTACTCATTTCTGTTAGAGGCTGGGTCGACCCTAGGGCCATAATGTGATTGGAACGATTTTATGTCAAAATTCCAGTGACACCAGCTGGGATCGAACCAGTGACCTCCCGATTTGTAGCACAGCACCTTAACCACTGTGCCACTGCGGTCCCCAGGTGCTTATGTACCTTGTGAAATGAGTAACAGCACTTCCTGTGAGAACTAGTGGAAGAGAGTTCATATTTGAAACTGAAGATGTTTGCATTTATGAAAATCTATAAAATTACTGCTCTGTTTTATTCCATGGAATAGCATAAAATACAATTCTGATTAATTTTATGTTCATGGTTCTGTGCATCGTTGATCTAACTTGGCCACGTCGGTGGGAGGTAGCTGCACAAAAAAAAAAAATATGACCAGTACCGGAAGCTGTAGTTACATTTTTGTGCACTCCTGATGATGGGTGTGGTTGACACCTGAAACATGTAGAGTGAACTCGCAGAATAATAGACTGCTTTGTGTTGCATCTCGTTGGACAATTATTGATACAATTCTGGTTGTATTGCTAAGTTGTTACTTGTGAAATCTGTTTTATGTAATGTCATGTTGGAAAGCAGTGTTTTTTTTTTTTAAATTTGTGTGAAAATGGTTGTTTTGCCATAAAGTGCATGAATTGTTTTACAGGTCACCTTTGTCATTACACACATATTCCAGTTCACCTGTGTCATGCAAAGTATTTTGAGTTAGTCATGCAATCAGTTTTGCACACCACATAGCACATACATGAAAGTAGATGGCCTGAGTGCCACTTTTAAGGGTCTAAGGCTGGTGTATGACAAGATTATGATATTCTGGGATGTAACTCCATGTTATTTTAGGTAGGTACCAGTGTTTCAGAGGAACCTGTTGCTGTCATCTTCAGGGTAGAAGAGTTTTTTTTTTTTTCACTGAAGGTGGCAGCAGCAGATTCTGCTGAAACACTGGTGTGTGTTTACACAGAAGAGGAGATTGCAAGGAGGTGCAGTAATGCAGTGGGAGCAACTCTCAAGCATGCTGGTTCTGCTAATCCTGTGATTGAAGGTGCTGTATAACCAGTATGAGACAGCTTGCTCTACACAAAGCCACGGAACAAACTGACCTCCTTCACCCCTCTGTGCGTCATTTGACCACATGGATTCGTATGCGTCATTGTGCCCAAAAGAGCAGAATATCACTTCTGACCATATGGCACCACTTGTGGTATAAGGTCTATGTCGACAGCACGGTTTTGCCATACACAGACTGGCTTGAACAGAAACACGTGTTCCTTTCTTCTGATGGTGGTTGTCACTACCTTGCACAATTAGTCACTCTTAGGGTGGATGACAGTTGCCAGAAATGTCACTAGAATGACATTCACATACCATAAAATAGTCATTATAACATATTTGTTCAATGGTGTTACTCAAATTTTTTTGGGCTGGAAATGTTGCACCTGTCTCTTGTCTTGTTGGAATTTGACCCAGATCATTGCTATCCTGTACTTCATACTGGGCTGGCAAGAGCTTGAATGTGTAGAACATATATATTTATATATATGTTTTCAGTTTCAGCGTCCACTAATTGGGCAGACAGCGCATTCACGCTTAATACGTGTTTGCAATGTCACAGTGAAGTTACTATAAGTTGAATGGCAGTTTTATGATGTACACATTCTGAATCTGCAGTAGGGTCAGAACTGATGACATGCGAGTTGTATGCTTGGCATGGCCACTGGATTTAAAATTATGTAGCCTTTTACACACATGTCCTTAAGTTAAACACATGTGACCTTCATTCCACTATAGTGGTTTGAGGATCTGCTAAAACTCCAGTACAGAACATATCTTAAATATCTGAGTACATTTTTGAACACAAACAGCCATTCCAAATCAGTGAAGCATTTGCATCTCAACTTGTGAATCAGCAATAATACATGAGCATGGGTTGCAGAATGGCAACACTACTTGTGGCGCGAAAGTGTGTTACAGTAAATCATTTGTTTTTGTTTAATTTTATCAACATAAATATATTATACCTCAGAGGCTGACGGTTAATTTGTCATCTTTTGTTACCCAGAAAGTATTACCAGCCTTGGCAGTTGTTCTGCGTAATCTGTCGGATACTACTGACCTAAAGGCTGTCATGGCGAAGAAGATTCCGGAAGAGCAGGAACGAGTAAAGAATTTCCGAAAAACCTATGGTGCAACCAAGGTTGGAGAGGTCACTGTGGACATGGTAAGTGTAGTTTCTTTCTGTGGTTCCTGATAACCAGGAATTATTTTTGTGCAAATGTGTTTGTTGGTAAACTACTTTTCAGACTGGTGTTCGTGAGCAGCCCAAATAGAAGTACATAAGGCCTATTGGGAACTCTGTGACTTCACGTATGTTGTAGGAAGCATAATTTTCTCTCAGTTGATACAGAGACATCACTTTATGTGGATGTATTTATTCATTTGCAGGCTGAAATGGAAGGCATGGGACAATAATGTTTGTGTGTCAATTTCCAGATAAAATATGGAAAGCCAGCTACAGAAATTTACAGAACTAGGAATACACTGTAGAAGATTCTTTAAAGCTCATAAACATTGCTACTTCTTTTGACCTTTAGTATTCTCCCAAAACTGTGGTCATGGATCATTTTGATCAGATGTTATGTTTTAACTAGTTAAGCAGTTTTGACTAAAATTTTTTTCTTTGGAAAAAATTCCAAGCTCCAATAAAGTGGTAGACCCATTTTCTGGTGATGGCTGAAATTTTCATTGTACAGGGGTGCTGATAAGTCCTTAGCCCGACCAGGAAGGAAACAAGCTACATTCCCCACATTTTATGGAGCGTGGAGGCTCATTACCACATTCACAAGAGCCCACCACCTGTCCCTACCCTAGCCAAATCAATCCATTCCTCTGCCTATCACACTTTCAACAGGCACAGCTTGTTTCCTTTCTGGTCGGGCTAAGGACTTATCAGCACCCCGGTGTCTACAGATTCACTGCATACATTGTATAAAATTGGTAATCAGAGCGGTATGTACGGGCAAGTCTTGTTTTACACAATTTATTTTTGCGTGATTTTGCTTTGATGCAGATTGCAAATTTACACCAGTGTTTTAATTTATGTGATAATTTTCAGTTTAATGTGATTTGTTGTGGATGATCTGCGGCTGCACTTGTCTTCTGCAGGATGCTAGCAGGAAGTGACATGCCGTCACTCATGTGTATGGGTTGATTACATTGGTGATATAATCACACAGCTCATGTAGTTTCCCCTTCAACAGCATTGGCTTTAGTTTCCAACATGAGTGAGAAAGATAAATCAGCATCACCAAGTGAAATCCAAGTGAAAAATGTGGGAAAGACAATCAGTACTGAAGAGAAATTAGATGTAATAAGCTGATTTGAAAAATTTTAATTGTTGACACAAGCCTTAATGTTAGACTTGCTCATAGTATGTACATACTATATGTGATAATGCTGATAGAGTTAAGGTGCTAAGTCAGGAACTAAAGTGTTTGTTTCTGTAGTAAGACTACTGAAAACCATAGGTGTTAGTCCCTTACATTATTTATTGCTTTAGAAATAAATAAATAAATTGGATATATATGTTTGTATAAAAAAGGTAAAGCAATCCCAGTACAGACCTGGACAGGCCCTGAGGGTTCCAGGAGGTTGAGGCTCACAGATTTCAAGACTGTCGGCACATCAGCCTTACGCACCGCATGACTTTACCCTCCCAGGAAATATTCCTGGTACTCATTTCTGTTAGAGGCTGAGTCAACCCCAGGACCATAGTGTGGCCAGAAGGATTATATCAATGAAAAATTCCAGTGACACCATCGGGAATCGAACCTGCGTCCTTCCGGTTTGTGGCGCAGTGCCTCAACCAACTGCGCCACCACGTGCCCCCCATAAATGTTCATATACTGTATAGAAATGTATGTGTACTGGATATACGGTGTGTGTACACTCTACAGGTCCGTATGTCTGCTAGTGGTATAGTTATGAGGTCAGTCCCGTAGCCCCAAGAAATACACTGCTTTGTATACAGATTTTGATTTCAATTTGTGTGTGGTTTTTCAGGAATGTAACCCTGGCATGAAATGGGAACAGCCTTTACTTTCAGCAGTTTCGTGAGACCGTTCTATATGAATCGCAATATGTACTTTGTGTCAGCATATTTTGTAGCTTGTCCCATCAGTCTTGTTGCAGCAAGTGGTCTGTTTGCATATGTATCTAAATTTAAATCTTCCTCTGATGTCAGAATTTACAAATTTGAAAGAGTGGAAAATTTTAAATATTTAGGAGTTATACTTAATGAAGATAACAATAACCAAATAGACTTGCAAGAAAGAATAAACAATGCTAACAAAACATATTTTATGCTACAAAAATTTTTTAAATATAAAAACATATCAAAGACGCTAAAAAATTAAGACTAAAGAACACAACAATAGACAAAATGTTAGCACATGAATCAGAAACTGGGACACTAACAAAGAGTGATAGAAAGCAATTGAACATTTTTGAAAGGAAAGTGTATGGAAGAATTTTAGGCCCAGTATATGACAGTGAAAAAGGAAATTGGAGGATATTAACCAATAAAGAAATGTATGCAAGAGTTAAAAAACCTACTGTAATAGAGACAGTAAGGTTAAATAGATTACGTTGGTTTGGGCATGTACAGAGAATGGAAGAAAATAGAATTCCCAAAAGAAAATTATATATAAA
>Ga0123353_10017864_pt1 | contig 10454 bp, 6 predicted proteins | sample TergutLab28metaG_3_FD_92763 | JGI IMG/M metagenome (GOLD analysis project Ga0123353, IMG submission 92763) | Labiotermes labralis P3 segment gut microbial communities from Petit-Saut dam, French Guiana - Lab288 P3 | ecosystem: Host-associated > Arthropoda: Insects > Digestive system > Gut ...
CTCACTGCAATTCTAAAACAAATCAGATTACGACTCCAAAATAAACGTACCCTTCTTTGCTACCCTTGCATACCTTGCCCATGAAGATCTTCTACACAGTATGCCACAACACAAAAAAACACCACCCCTGCATCTGATTTAGAAAAGACCCAATCATAGAACGCAAAAAATAAAAACCCCTTCATTCCGTTAAAAATTAAGAGGCACCTGCCATGCCTGTTTCAGATCCGCCAGATTCTCTTTGATAATCTGCTTTCCTGCTTCATCCTCTATGATAAACATTGGCTCTGCTGTTACATAACCGCTTTTTGCGAAGATGGTGTCCGCCATGGCCTTCTCAAAATCTTCCGCCCTATCCGGTGAAACCGTCACCACAAAACGGCTCTGTGATTCGGAAAAGAGACGTTCATCAATTCTCATCTCCCCTTCCGCAGGAACAAGATCAGCATTTAACCTGACCCCCAAACCACCAGCAAAGGATGTCTCGGCAAGAGCAACGGCAAGCCCGCCATCGGCGCAATCGTGACATGAGGCCACCAACCCGGCAGAAATGGCTTTGGAAAGGCGGATGTATCGCTCTTTGGCCGAATGGGCATCAACTTTGGGAACCGTATTGCCGACAAAACCATGGAGGGCATACCATTCCGATCCTCCTAGTTCTTTGCGGGTTTTTCCCAGAATATAAACAAAATCCCCCGGCCTTTTGGCATCCATGGTAACGGTCTTGCGTACATCTTCCACTTTTCCGATAGTCGAAAAGAGAAGAGTAGGAGGAATGGAAATCTTGGTGTATCCAATCTGATAATCATTTTTCATACTGTCTTTTCCCGAAATACAGGGAACTCCATAGACCGTGGTCACATCATAAAGGGCCTGGTTGGCCCGCACCAGTTGGCCCAGTTTGTACTGGCCATCAGGCGTTTTTTCCGATTGCACGGGATCACACCAGCAAAAGTTGTCCAATCCTGCCAGTTCATCCAGGCTTCCCCCAACGGCAATGGCATTGCGCACCGCTTCGTCAATGGTGCAGGCCGCCATATGATAGGTATCAATATCACTGTAACGGGGACAGATTCCGTTAGCGACAACAATACCTTCAAAACTGTCAAGCAAAGGACGAATCACCGCCCCATCGCCGGGCCCATCGTTCATTTCTCCCACAAGGGGCTTGATGATGCTTCCACCCTGAACCTCATGGTCATACTGCCTGATGACAGATTCCTTGCTGCAGATATTCAGGCGCCCCAACATGGCCTTCAGAGCATCGCCCAGATTGTCCAAAACGGGAAAAGAAGGTTCTTCATGGACAGGGGGATACCATTTTGCCTGCAAACGCATGGGCGGCAAACCTTTATGAAGAAAATCCATCTCCAGACAAACCACGGTCCGGCTTCCATAACGGATATGAAACCATCCCGAATTCGTGTAATGACCAATAACCGTGGCTTCGCAGTCCATCTTTTCCGCCAGTGCCAGAAAGGTATGAATTTTCTGCGGATCAATGGCAAGGGTCATTCGTTCCTGAGATTCGGAAATAAGAATCTCCCAGGGATTAAGTCCTGTATATTTCAGAGGAACCTTTTCCAGATCCAATTCGCATCCCCCTGACAAAGTGGCTGTTTCACCGACAGACGATGAAAGTCCTCCGGCGCCGTTGTCGGTAATACAGCGATAAAGCCCCTGATCCCGTGCCATGAGAAGGAAATCTGTCATTTTCTTTTGCGTGATGGGGTCACCTATTTGTACTGCCGTCACAGGCGAATCTTCGTGAAGTTCTTCCGAGGAAAATGTCGCCCCGTGGATGCCGTCCTTGCCGACACGTCCCCCCGCCATGACAACTAAATCGCCAGGATGGATTTCCCGTTTATGGGTTTCCCTGCCATCAGGAAGACGGGAAGGCATAATGCCTGCCGTACCACAGTAAACAAGAGGTTTGCCTAAATATCGATCATCAAAAACAATACAGCCGTTAATCGTGGGAATACCGCTCTTATTTCCCCCATGCTCTACCCCCTCACGAACCCCCTCATAAATTCGGCGCGGGTGAAGGATACGCGGAGGAAGCGGCCTGTCATAATAGGGCGAAGCAAAGCAGAAGACATCCGTGTTGAAGATCAGCTTTGCCCCCAGACCCGTTCCAAAAGGATCTCTGTTCACACCGACGATTCCTGTCAGTGCTCCTCCGTACGGATCTAAAGCGGAAGGAGAGTTATGGGTTTCGACTTTAAACACCATATTATATTGATCATTGAAACGGATAATACCGGCATTATCGATAAAAACCGAAAGGCACCAATCACGTGGCCCCAGTTGTTCGCGAATTACCCGAGTAGATTTACGGATAAACGAATCGAAAAGAGAATGAATCTCCTCGTGGTTCCCCTTCTCGTCTTCGTAATCAATAAAACTGTTAAATATTTTGTGCTTACAGTGCTCGGACCAGGTTTGGGCCAGACATTCCAGCTCCGCATCGGTGACCTGTCGATCCAGACCGTATTCTTTTCTCCGGCTCAGAATATCTCCACTCTTTATATAATCCCGAATGGTTTGCATTTCCTCCAGATTCAGCGCTAAAACCCTCTCAGAGCTGATGGCCATAAGTTGATCGTTGGAAACATCCAGATCGATGCTAGTCACCTGAAAATGGGAGATACTGTCCACCCGGGGAACATAGACCAATGTTTGCCAATCAGAAGTATCGCCGCGTAGCACAACGAAGCGTTCAATCAATTCATTGGCCAAAAGATCACGGGCAATGCGGTTGGCGTCTTCCTGTGTCAGGTCGCCATTAATGGCATATTGACGTGATGTATGAACAGGAGGAAATGCCGTTGTTTTTTTCTGGAAAAGTAATGCCAGGGCTTCCCTTGCCGTTCTTCCGATATTGTCTGTGACGCCGGGGCGATATCCAACCTCAATCAACCAGTCAAAACGGTCAAAACAAGGCCGGTTGATGGCAGAATTCTGAACAATCGGATCGGAAAGAGGGCCATGAGCGGCCTTCTGCAGATTATCCGGAGAAAGAGCGCCGTCAATAGTATAGATATCAGCTGTGCGAACTTGCTGTACATCTATGAAAAGATGTTCACGGATCCGCCTTTTAATTTTTTCTCCCAGAGAATCCCGTATTCCCTCTTTGTAGCGTACCCCTATTCTTTCTGCCATGCTTCTCTCTTTTCAACCGAGTTCTGCCCTGATCACATCGGTAATTTGTTTGCAATAGAGGGATGTCTCACCCGTAGTTGGCCCTTCAACCATCACGCGGCACAGGTTCTGCGTTCCTGAATAACGGACGAGAATCCTTCCCTTGTCCTGCAGAGACGCTTCCACATCTTCAATGACCCGCTTAACAGCGGGAATAGTTGATAAATCAGGCCTGCTTTTCGTTTCCACATTCATTAACGTCTGGGGATAAACAGTCATGATGCGAGCCAACTCCGACAGTTTTTTCCCCCTTTTCTTCATAATTCCCATGACTTGCAGGGCTGATAAAATACCATCCCCTGCTGTATGGTGATTCATAAATAAAAGATGACCAGAATCCTCACCTCCCAAAACAGCGCCTTTGTCCAGCATGGCCTCCAGGACATAACGATCACCGACATCGGTCAACACGTAATCAATCCCCAATTCTTTCAAAGTAATGGTGAGACCGATATTACTCATGACCGTGCGTACAAGGAGATTATTTGTCAACATGCCCTCTTCCTTCATAAACCGGGCGCAAATGGCGAGCATCTGATCCCCTGTCAGCACCTGTCCCTCCTCATCGACGGCAATGACACGATCCCCATCTCCATCAAAGGCAAAACCGCAACAGGCCTTGTTGCGAATAATCTCTTCCGCAAGACGTCTTGGATGCTGTGAACCGCATTCATGGTTAATATTTATTCCATTTGGGCTGTCAAATAAGGTAATGATGTTCCCTTCCAACTCGCGAAACACGGCAGGAGCTACCTGAAATGTAGCGCCGTGGGCACAATCCAAGACGATTTTCGTTCCGGCCAGTGTTTCTTCCGGAAGAAATGTTTCTTTGAGGAAATTAATATACTTCCTCTGGGCATTATCCATCCGTAAAGCATGACCAAGGGCGTCATACGGAGGAAGGCAGGAATCAAAGTTATTCGCCAGCAACATGTTCTCCAGAATACGTTCCCCCTCATCAGAAAGTTTACGGCCATGATTAGCGAAAATTTTGATTCCATTGTCATCATAGGGATTATGAGAGGCGGAAATCATAATGCCGGCATCCGCTTTTTCCTGAACGGTCAGAAAGGAAACGGCCGGTGTGGGGATCACTCCTACCCGTAAAGTATGGCTGCCCATGGAACAAATTCCTGCGATTAAAGCATGTTCAATCATATCCCCGGAAAGGCGGGTATCTTTACCTACAATAATTTTCCCGGAACTTTTTCCCTGCGGATCCTGAAATAAACAGGCGATTGCTTTACCGATTTTAAGCGCTGTTTCTACCGTCATGGGTTCATGGTTAGCCTTACCGCGCACACCGTCTGTTCCAAAAAATCTTCCCATTTTACTCTCATTCTCTCAGCATTTGACGTTTACGATGCGATCTGCTTACGGTAGGTACCGAAGCGCGTCATAAGAACCCCTCCCATTCCCAGTATAAGGGCTAATATCTTTATCATTCCTCCCAAATAAGGCGTCCAACCAATAAACCAGAGACAGGTAAGCCCCAGAATAGTCTCCTTCATACATGTTTCATCGGGGCGCTTACAAAACCGTAAGATATAATGCCCTGTTAATCGTGACGCGGCAATAAATCCGACAAGAGCCGCAGCAAAAACAAGTGCAAATTCCAGCGGAATCAGTGTTACGCCGATAACTGAGATGAACAGCAACCCTGCCAGGGGAACAGCCAGAATCAGCGCCAGTATCCCCCAAAAAGCCGACATATAAGGACTTGCCTGTATCGACATGGAAATCACCATAATGGAGCGCGGAATCAGAGCGGTAAGAAGAATGGCTGCCAACAGAAGAGAAAGATAAAAGGCAATGGACATAAAGGCAAAAATCCATGACCATCCTTCCCAATCTCCCGTTAGAACTTGCCCCAGAATGTCTGTGAAATTGGAGCCGTTAATTTCCATCAAAGATCCTTCTACCTTTGAGCCCATCCCCAGGACAATAATGCCTCCTACGGTGGTGATACTTTTCCCTACTTGTGCCGTCGGAGACAGAACGACAGAACTGCCAACGGCCACAATACGTCCTTCCACCGTCCCATATACCGTAACCTGTCCGCCGACGGAAACGATGTGTTTGACAACCTGATCTTCGGCAATGGTAATATCATCACCAAATTCCACAATGCTCATGCTCTCACCGGCAAAGGCGCAAAGAGGAAGAAAGAGGAGGAAAAGCATCAATAAGCTACTGCACATCCATTTTTTGTACATTCTACGATCCTTTATCAGCATTCATAAACAAGCTATTTTATCGGTTCCTGTTGGCGATGCCGTATAAATTCAATTATTCCTAGCATCAGGGAAAGGACAACAATTGCCAAAATAACAAGGGGGAAATTTTCTTTGGCCATCGGAAGATTGCCAAAACAGCAGTCCGCTATAGAAAACTGCAAACCCGGATAACCGTGCCAGCCACATTCCAGCCCCAAGCGCGGTGTAGTATAGGCAAGCAATCACTGCCTGTCAATGGAAATAGAAGGAAAAATAGCAGGAACTTTAAAAAAAAATACCCTTTAATTTCAGAGCATTATCCCTCCTTTTTTTACAGGGAAAACATTCCCGGGCAGGGTGCTACCCTGCCGATAATGTCCTCGCAGGACATGGCTGATACATACAATGTTATGCTATTCCAATTTAAAGCGAATGATGATATCAAACTCCAATCTTATTGTTTGTCATTGCAACTGCGAGGCAAGTGTGGCGGAAAGGAATCCGGGATACCGGCAAAAATATGTTTCTTTAGGTTGCTTTGCCTCTTTTCCCCTGGCAACGACTGATTAACAGAGGTATCCATACTAAACTCCGAGGTTTGCCGCATGAAAACCATTGTTGCCCTTGTTGGTCGACCCAATGTCGGCAAATCAACACTTTTTAATCGTCTCTGCGGGAAAAAACAGGCCATCGTTATTGATGAACCAGGGGCCACCCGGGACCGTAACTACGCCTCCTGTACCTGGCACGATAAGCCGTTTACCCTCATTGATACGGGCGGCTTCGAACCTGCTCCCACCGAAAAAATCCTCTTACAAATGAAAGAACAAACACTCGTGGCCATTGAAGAAGCCGATCTGATCATTTTTCTTATGGATGTTCAGCAGGGCATCAGGCCGGCCGATGAAGAAATTGCGCAGATGCTGCGCAGCACGGGAAAACACGTCTTTTATGCCGTTAATAAAGTTGATGGTCCCCGTCACGAAAACATGGCCTATGAATTCCATAAACTGGGTTTGCCGCAAATCCATACCATCTCCGCCCAGCATGGTGTGGGTGTAGATGATCTTATGGATGAAGTAGCCCTTCTTCTCACGGAAGAGAAGGAGGAGCAAGACGAAACGGTGAGCGAAACCATTAAAATTGCCGTCATTGGCAAACCAAATGTGGGGAAATCATCCCTCATCAATAAAATCCTGGGATACGAGCGTACCATTGTCAATAACATTCCCGGTACCACCCGTGATGCCATTGACACTCCCTTTACCTTGCAGGGAAGGCCCTATCTTCTCATGGACACGGCTGGTATTCGCCGGAAAAACCGTATCAGTTTAGTGCTGGAAAAATTCAGCGTGGTACAGGCCATGAAAGCTCTGGATCGCTGCGATGTGGCCCTTCATCTGATTGACGCTCAGGATGGTATCACGGAACAGGATGCCAAAATTGCCGGATTGGCTCTCGAAAAAGGAGTAGCCACAATTTTATTGGTGAACAAATGGGATTTACTGGAAAAGGACAACAGTACGGTAGGGAAATATGTAAAGAACATCAAAGAACAGTTAAAATTTTTCGACTTTGCGCCGATTTTGTTCATATCTGCGGAAACTGGTCAGCGTATACAGCGAATTTTCAAGATCATTGATGAAATACGTGCAGAATCAACAAAACGGATCACAACGGGTGAATTAAACCGTGCCATGAGCGCCTTCATAAAAAAGAATCCGCCGCCACAAGGCGTTTTAAGGGAAAGCCCCCTTCACTACGTCACCCAGGCAGCTATTAAACCACCCACCTTTATATTCTTTGTCAGTAATCCGGCAAACATCCACTTTTCTTACGAGCGCTATCTGATCAATCGCCTGCGGGAAGCCTTCTCTCTTCACCATACGCCCATCCGCATTTTTTTCCGAAAGAAACAAAGGGACCGCAAAAAGAACTGACACGATCATCCTGTCATTTACCACCGGCTGGTGTTTGTTGGGAATCAATCAGTACAATAGTTGAGCAAATGCTTGAAAAGAATCAGGCGCTTATCCTGGAGCTGGTGAAAATAATGATTTTTACAGCAATGACTGATTGGGAAATGTTATGATGGGAATCTCTCATTATTGAACGAGTGGCGGGAAAAGCAGAACATGATTATACTCCACTTGTCGGCTAGTAGCATGTACAAAGCAACTGTTTCCCGACGTATCAAAACGGCGGGCAGACGCGTAACATAACCGGAAAGAAAATGTTCTTCACCATCGCCCCTTTCGGCTTCAGTTTTGCGATAAACAAATATCAAGCACCTTGACAAAAACATCAAAAATATTGATAATAAGGAGAAATAATAAAATTTGTGGGCTTTGCCGTATTTGGGGATGTTATTGTATTATAGTAGCGATAGGTATCTGTAGCGACTTTCTCCGGCCGCTTGTACTATAACGGTGTGGTGTTCTGTATATTCAAAACGGAATATGAGGAATATTATAACAATCTAGGAGGCGGTAAAATGAAACTTCGCACCAAGATTTTTCTCGGATTTATGGCTATGGCCCTTGTTGCCACGATCCTCGGCGTGGTGGGGCTGAAATCAACCTTAATGCTCGATGGCCTAACAACCAGCTTGAAAGAGTTGCAAACGGAGCAGGACAGCGTTTCAACAATTTTGAACGCACACTATGTATGGAGACAGAATTTGACGGAATCGGTTCTGCTCGAAAAACAATTCACAGGGGCTCTTGACCCGAATACCTGTGCCCTTGGAAAATGGCATGCCAGCGAGCATGCGCAAAAGATGAACGACCCCGAACTGTTGCGTATGTTAAAGCAACTCAGCGATCCCCACGCATTTATACATAATGAAGCAAGAAGCGTTGTTACGTTACTTGAAGCTGGAAATTCGGAAGGGGCCAAGAATCATCTTGAAAACGTCATTTTCCCGAAAACAGCGGAAGTCATATCCATTTTAACAAGTATGCAGGGGCGGTACACAAAGTTGGTTGAGGAAAAAGATGTAGAGAGCGTCAGAATCTCCACTTTGATGGAACGCTTAAGTATCGGGCTTATTATTACTGCCTTGGCCGTATGTATCTTTTTGGCGTTATATATTGCAAACATGATAAATAAACCGCTGATAAAAGCGACTGAACTGCTGAACAAGGTGAGTGAAAACATTAATATCGCCGCCGGGGAACTCAGTTCCTCCTCGGCATCCCTTGCAGATGGAAATTCTCAACAGGCGGCCTCGATAGAGGAGACCTCCGCCACAATGAACGAAACCGCGGCAATGGTTATGCAGAATAACGACAGTACCTCCCACGCCAAGGAACTGGCCGAAAACGCGGGTAAGATCCTTGCAGACGCAGTATCGCGCTGTCAAGAGCTGTTAAACGACATGAATGAGTTGAGTAAAAGCTCCGACGAAATCGGCAATATCGTTCAGACAATATCGAGCATTTCTTTTCAGACCAACATTCTCGCATTGAACGCGGCAGTTGAGGCTGCACGTGCCGGAGAAGTAGGTGCCAGTTTTTCTGTCGTCGCTGAGGAAGTGCGCAATCTTGCACAAAAAAGTGCCCAATCGGCGAAAGACACTGAGAGCATTATCAATCAAGACCTGGCACTTACCAATGCTGCCGTGGGCAACTCAAATATGGTCAACAAGACTTTGATCGAAGTCGGTGAAAGCATGCAGAAACTGGTTCAGTTATTGGATGAAATTTCGTCCGCATCTGAGGAACAGTCGCGCGGAATCCAGCAAATCAATACCGCTATGTCGCAAATTGAAAGAATCACGCAGACAAACGCCGCCGTATCCGAGCAATCAGCTAACGCCGCGAGTCAGTTGAAAGACCAGACCGGTGAGCTTATACATGCATATGAAGATATCAATAATCTGGTTTACGGCAGGAAGTAACTGTGCCATGTGAACCAAGCCGCGCGTTGTCAGCCCGAAGTTATAATATAGCACCTGCTTATTCGTTGCCTGTTTTTGATATTTGGCGGATGCTTCCTTATGGGCGGGTCTATTAAGGCTCCGCGAGGGCTTGATTCAGGAACTCCAATGCTCCAGCAAGGAATTGCTGACCTGACGATTGGTGTCGTTAGTGCCGCTGCCGCTGCAAGCCGCCTCGCCGATGGCATAAGAAACCGACGCCGCCAATAAAGCGAAAAGCGATTTTCTCAACCAAGCCTTATGGGAGTCTTGGCAAAAGGCTCCCTGCTTCATAAACAATTATTCCGCCCCTCGCTTGCTGAGCACTTAACGGGTTATAGCAGTATTATGACCTTGATTCTGTAACTGGACCACAAATTGACAGCTTATCTGTACTATCTCCCTGTTACCTGATTTTGACATTGTTCTTGTTGCTGCGCTTCGCATCATACAAAGCGAAATCAGCCCGCTGAATGAACTCTTTGATATCTTCGGATGGCAAATAAATTGTACAGCCAATACTGGCGGTAACTTGGCTGACTACAGGAAAATCGTAGTTTGCTATTCGCTTACGCAAATTTTCCGCCATGCTTAAAACTTGACTCTGTGAGGTTTTTGTCGCCAGGATAGCAAATTCCTCCCCGCCATACCTCGCGGCGATATCCCCTTCGCGCAGGTGAGACTGCAATATCTGTCCGAAGGCAGCCAGTACCGCATCACCGGCAAGATGTCCGTGCGTGTCGTTGACCAGCTTAAAATCATCAATATCCATCATTAGAAGTGCCAGACGGGTACCCGCCATTATGGAATTCACGATTTCTACCTGGAGTATTTCCTTAAAAGTAGCCTGATTGTAGAGAGACGTCAATTTGTCATGACGGGAGATATTCTTATACAGTTCCAGATTGTTTTTGAGTTCTTTTTTTTCCAGAATATTTTCTCTTGCCTTCTGCATAATCCTGACGCGTTCGACATATTCATCCCGGAAACGGCGTACAGTAATCACCTTACCCTTGGGTGTTATCAACGCCTGAGCAATAAGCGCCTTGTCTTCATCCACGCCATCTTCCTGCCATACGGTGGATGTATACTCCCCTTCTTCCTTACTCGAAAAG
>Ga0123353_10017865_pt1 | contig 10454 bp, 8 predicted proteins | sample TergutLab28metaG_3_FD_92763 | JGI IMG/M metagenome (GOLD analysis project Ga0123353, IMG submission 92763) | Labiotermes labralis P3 segment gut microbial communities from Petit-Saut dam, French Guiana - Lab288 P3 | ecosystem: Host-associated > Arthropoda: Insects > Digestive system > Gut ...
CTGGAGGATTTGCCGCTGGGCGATCTGCAAGGCCTTTGTCCGATGATAGACCGGGACGCGTATGCAGCGTTGGATATGGCGGCGGCGGTTGCGCGGCGCAATACCCCGGGCGGAACAGGCCCGGAAGCCGTCAAACGCCAGTTGCAGGCCTTGAGGGAGTGGCTGCAACAATAGAAGCGCACATCACAGGTTTTGGCTCTCTGCGCTCATGACTGCGACATACTTGCAGGTTCCGATGGACTACAAAACGTAGTACAACATCGGAACCTGCTGAGGGAAATCCGCCCTGCGTGCCGGCTGCGTCGATGCACAGCACACAGGGAACCCGCTTGTCTGCTTGATCTTACTTCTTGGTGCGGTACTGCGGCACATCCTTCTTGTACACCAGAGACAGCGGCAGATGCTGCACCGGCGGAACCTTGAAACCATTGAGGGCCAGAAGGCAGGCGCTCATGGCCAAGGCGATCTGGCTACGTTCGTTTTGTGCGCCGGTCAGCAGGATGCTGCCGTTTTCCAGAGCGTCCAAGGCGTCATTATCAACATCAAAGGTGATCTGCACCATCTCCTTGTCGCGGCCCACGAGCTTTGCCGCTTCAACGGCGCCCATGGTCATGTCCTTGTTGATGGAACCGACGGCATCAATTTTCTTGTATTTCTGCAACCAGTTTTCCATCAACTGCATGCCTTTTTCCCGATTGAAGTTGGCGGGCTGAGAATCGAGCAGTTTAATTTCCGGATATTTTTTGAAGGCGTCTTTATATCCCTGCACGCGTTCCTCGGAAGTCGAGTTGCCCGGGGTGCCTTCAATAAGCAGCACATTGCCCTTGCCTTTGATTGTTGTGCACAGCGCAATGCCGAGTTCATATCCTACCTGGTAGTTATCCACTCCGGTCCAGGTCAGAATCTTGCCTCCATACGCCTTGGTATTGGGGGTCGCAACCAGGATGCCCGCCTTATTGGCCTTTTCAATGGCCGGGACAATGGCCTTGGAATCCGCCGGGGCTATCAGAATGGCATCCACGCCGTCGGTGATGGCCTGTTCCATAAGTTGCATCTGTTCTTCAACGGAATAGGGGGTCTCCGGCCCGACGCATTTCAAACTGACGTTGGGCATCAGTTTCACCGCTTCCTCGGCCCCTTCGATCATGTTCAGAAAAAACGGAAACTGCATGCTTTTGACGATGAACACAAACTTGTACGGTTTTTTGGGCGCCTCCGCAGTAAAACCGTCTTTGGCCATGCCCGCGCAAAACGACGCCACAAGTAAGAACACGATGGTCAGCCACGTCATTCTTCTTTTCATGGTACTCGCTCCTTTGTGTGTTCCGGTTGTTATGTAATCGCCTTAAATTTTTTCACTGTGGCCGCGATGGCCTGTTCCGTGGGAATGCGTTCCATGCTCGACGCCCCCACGAATCCGTCGACCTTGGGCAGGTACTTCAGGAAGTTTTTGAAATCTTCGGGCGTGGCCAAGGGGCCTCCGTGGGCCAGCCAGACTACGTCCTTCTTCTTTTTGGTCCCCGCAGCCATGATTTTCTTGGTCAGCACCGCGCTGGCCTCCATGGACAGGGCTTTGGTCGTGCCCACAGCTCCGCCCACGGTCAGTCCCACATGGGCCACGATGCAGTCAGCCCCGGCTTCAGCCATGCTTTTCGCCTCTTCTTCATTAAACACGTAAACAATGGTGAAGATGTTCTTTTTGGCCGCGATGCGCACCATCTCCACCTCTTTGTCATAGCCGAGACCCGTGAGTTCCAACTGTTCGCGGAAATTGCCGTCTACCAGCCCCATGGTCGGAAAATTGTTCACACCCGAAAAACCTTCGGCCATGACCTTGTCCAGATGCCGGGCAATAACGCGGGTTCCGTCTTGGGCAAAGACGCTGCACACCACCGGGATTTTTTTCACCACGGGCAGCACGCATTTTGTCCCCAGCTCCATGGCGATCTCATTGGCGTTGCCAAAGGCCAGAAGGCCCGAAAAGCTGCCGTGCCCGTGCATGCGGTAGTAGCCGGAGTTGAAGACCAGCAAAAGGTCCCCTCCACCGTTTTCAATGGATTTTGCCGAGAGCCCCGAGCCCGCTCCGCCTGCGATAATATACTTGCCCGCCTTTCTGATCTTCTCGAAATCCGTCAGCATTTTTTCTCGTGTGTACTGCTGCATGGCCCGCGCTCTCCTTCTTCGTAGGGTTACTCCAGTATACTTTCAGCACTTGTCCATCATAGCGGCGAGCATATCCGCCGCATCTTCCCCGAATCCCTCGTCGTACAGGTGCCGTCCGTCCTCGATAATCTCGATCCACGGGTGGCCTTTGAGGCCGGAGGCAAGCGTTCCGAACAGAGCTTCGTTGGCTTCGGGCAAATAAAAGATCTCGCCTGGTCGGTCGATGGAACTCAGTCCTCCCTTGGGGATGAGTATCTTCACAGGGGATGTCGCTTGCCGAAGCTTGTCCGCAAGAAATTTTCCTATGGCTATGCACTCCTCCACGTTGGTGCGCATGGTGGTCATGGTCGGGTTATGGAAATTCAGACGCCTCCCTTTGAATTTGTCCGGCAGGGCGGACATGGGCGGCAGTACAACGGTGTCTGCGGCGCCCGGCACAATAACCTGGGGTATACGCATGACAACGGCCGCCTCCATCCGGCCGGGGCCGGCGTCGTGCAGCCCCCCCACAAGGTGCGCGCCGATTTCCGCCAGCGTCATGTCCAGCACTCCCTGGACTATCCCCTCCCTGATGAAGCCTTCCATGGATCTGCCGCCCGCGCCGGACGCGTGAAAGACCAGACTTTCAAACCCTTTTTCTTCAAGGCGGATCCGGGCCCTGGTAACTCCGGCGGTCGTTGTGCCGTACATGGTCTGGCTGATGCGACGGATACTCTTGTCTTCCATCAAAGCCCGAAAGACGCCGAATTCACGCCTGTGCCAGACGGCGCCTTCGGCCGCATAGGCGGCAAAACGGCTGAACACGGGCTTGGTGATGCTGTTCAGACCCGCCACGTCCGCGATGGAAGGGAGTAACGCAATATCGCTGTCCTGCAGATACCAGCGCGTGTTGCCCGAGGCCAAGGTACTGAGCATCAGCTTGGGTAAGCCGAAAGGCAGGGTGCGCATGGTTTGCGTGACGATCTGGGTGCCCCCCGCCCCGCCTATGCCGATGATGGCGTCCATTTTGCCGGCCTGATAGAGGCCACGCACGTATTTTTCCAGCAGGCCGGACACGGCTTCCACCGCTTCCCCGCGCTTCATGGCCCGGATGCCTGCGGCCGTATGCCTGCTGCCCGCGCATATATCCGCAAGCGTAACGTTTGCTGCAATGGACGGGTTTTTGCCCACGCCTGCGTCAATAGTCAGACAGGAAACGTCATGCTCCAGGATTTTGTGTTTGACGTACTCGGATTCGTCCCCTTTGGTGTCGTAGGTGGCTACAAAGACAACAACCGGTTTCATGCTTTCCCCTCCGTTGCGTGTATGCGCACATCCGGGGCTCTACGCTCGTCCAGTTCGTTCCTGAGTTCCATATTCCACTTGATCAAAAGTTGATTAAAGGCCACGGCAAAGATGATCATGGCTCCCATAACCAAGGTTTGCAACTCGGAAGGCACACTCAGGCTGTTCATCCCGTTGTAAATGGCGGCCACGATAATGGAACCGCAGAGCACCCCCCAGATATTGCCGAAGCCCCCACTCATGGCGATGCCGCCGATCAGGGCCACGGTTATTGCCTCAAAGGGAGCATGCACGGCCATGCCGGGTTCAAAAGAGTTGAGCCGGGCGCCGTACAGCAGCCCGGCGAAAGCCGCAATGCCGGTGCTGATCACATAAACCCAGATGGTGATCCTGTCCGTGGGTATACCGGAAAACTTGGCTGCTACGGGGTTGGCGCCCATAAAATACATCCTGCGGCCGAAGTTGGTGCGTGTGAGCATGAAGGCCGTGGCCGCGAGCAATATCAAGGTGATGATCATGGGCACGGTCAGGGTGAAGCCGCCGACGCGCGTCACGATGCCGGTGCCGAACCAGCGGAAATCGGGGTTCAGGTTGTAAATGACCCTTTTCCCCAGAGCCAGCCAAGCCAGACCGCGACAGGCGTACATAGTGGCAAAGGTGGCGATGAAAGGGGGCATTTTCAGCTTGGTTATCAACAGGCCGTTGACCAGGCCAATCAGCAGACCCGCGCCCACGATGATCAGCATAGGCACTATGTAGTGCACATCGGGGTTCGATCCCACCAACATCCTGCCCCACATGACCGTGGTGCAGGCCATGACCGAGCCTATCGCCAGGTTCAGTCCCCCCGTCAGAATGGCGAGCGCCTGGCTGATGCCGATGATGGTCAGAAAGCAGGCTTGATTGACCATCACGGATATGTTGGACATGGTCAGGTAGTCATTGCCTTGCAGACAGGCGGCGACCTGGAAAAAAAACAGCACCCCGAACAGGATGAACAACGAAGAAAAATCCGTAAGGCTTTTCAGCACCCGTTTGCGCGTAATATTCGGCCGGCCGGACATGGTGGAGCCCCCTACGATTTTCCCAACAGTTTCTTCTCGTGCCGTGCGGCCAGTTCGTTGAGAATCATGCCCACAATCAGTACCGCGCCGATGACGACCATGGTCGCCGAGGTATCGATGCCTTTCAGCGACAGGGCGCTACGCACCGTGTACAGGGTCAGCGCGCCGAAGATAGCCCCGTACAGGCTGCCTTTGCCGCCCTCCAGAGCGTTGCCGCCCAGCACCGCAGCCACCACAGCCTGAAATTCAAGCCATTCGCCGGAAGTAGGCTGCATGCTGTTGGTGCGGATCAATACCAGAAGCGCCGCCAAAGAAGCCAACATGCCGGAAATCACATAGAGCAGCATCGTCCAGGTGCGCGTGGCAATGCCGCAGAGACGGGCCGTTTCCTCGTTTTCGCCGATGGCGTAAGTATATGCGCCGAGCACCGTGCGTTTGAAGATGAAGATGACGACGCCCACCACCACCGCCGTCAGCAACACCAGAAAAGGCACATAGAAAATGGTGCTGGCTTCGGTTCCGAACTGTATGCGGATGACGTTGCCGCCCAGAAACTCCAGAATGGCGTTGTGGCTGCCTTCTTCCCAATAGATGGTGCGCTTGCCCGAGAGGGTGTTGGCTATGCTCTGGGCGATGCCCATGGACCCGAAGGTGGCGATAAAAGGCGGCACTTTCATTCGGGTTACGAACAGCCCGTTCAGCAACCCAAACGCGGCCCCGCTCGCGATGCCCACAAAAATGGCGGCCAACACATGCATTCCGCTGCGCAGGCAGAGCGCCATAATGACCCCGCACATGGACAGCACTCCACCCATAGACAAGTCGATGCCTCCGGAAATGACGACAAGAGACATGGCTATGCTCAGGATGATGAGTATTGAGGCTTGCAGCAACAAAGTGGACAGGTTCCCGGGCGAAAAAAAACGGGGCACCCAGATCGAGGCCAGGATAAATACCAGCAGGAATGCAAACACCGAGTTGGGGAGGTCGGACAGCCGCAGCCGCCCTTCCCCGTTTTTTTTCGCGGCGCTCATGCCGTACCTCCTTCTGCCCCCGCTGTTTCAGGACGGGAAAAGGCAAGATGGACAATCTTCATCCGGTCGGCCTCATCCTTGGTCAGTTCCCCTGCAATGCGGCCTTGGGCCATGACGTATATCCTGTCGCTCATCCCCAGCACCTCGGGCAGTTCGGAAGAAATCATGAGGATGCCCGCGCCCCGGGCCACAAGTTCGTCCATGAAACTGTAGATGCTCGTTTTGGAGCCCACGTCGATGCCCCGCGTCGGCTCGTCGAAAATGAAGGTATGCGCCTGAGTGATCAGCCATTTGGCCAGCACAACCTTCTGCTGGGTGCCTCCGCTGAGAAAATGCACCAGCTTTTCAATGGTGGGGGTGTTGATACCCAGGGCGTCCACAAAACCCTGTACAATTGTTCGTTCTTTGCGCCGCCGGACTACGCCTCCGGGGTTGAGCAGTCCCAACGCCGAGATGACCGCGTTTTCACGTATGGGCAACGCGAGAGCCACACCCTCGCGCTTGCGGTTTTCCGGCAGAAAGGCGACCCCCTTGGCGCTCATGTACTGAGGATTTGCTTTGGGCATTTTTTCTCCCTTAACAAAGACCTCGCCTTGGCTATAGGGGTCTATGCCGTAGACGGCCTTCGCCACCTCGCTGCGGCCCGAACCCACAAGCCCCGCCAAACTCACGATTTCCCCGGCCCGCACCTCGATAGTGATGTCCTGAAACCTTTCGCCGCAGAGCTTTGTAATCGCCAGCGCCACCTCTCCCTTTTCCGGAGATGTGCGGGCATAGACCTTGTCGATCCGACGGCCGGCAATGCCCTCCACAATCTGGTCCATGGCGCTGTCCACGATGTTCATGGTGGCGATTTTCCTGCCGTCCCGCATAATGGTGACGCGGTCGCCGATCTCGAAAATCTCCTCCAAGCGGTGGGAGATGTAGAACATGCCCACACCTTTGGCCTTAAGCGCGGCAATGATGCGGAACAGCTCCCCTATCTCGGTGCTGGTCAGAGAACTGGTGGGCTCGTCAAAAACAAGTATTTTCGCCTTTTTGGAAAGGGCCTTTGTTATCTCGATCATCTGCTGGTCGGCGATGGAAAGATTTTTCACCAGCGTGCGGGGCGACACCTTCACCCCGATGGAGGCCAGCAGTTCTTCGGTACGCGCTTCCATGGCCTTGCGGTTCAGCAAGATCCCCTGCTTGATCTCGTGCCCCAGAAAAATGTTGTCAGCCACGGACAGCTCGGGAACAATGGTCAGTTCCTGGTAGATCATGGCCACGCCGAGCTGTGCGGAAAGTTGGGGGTTGTTGTGGAGGATCGGCTTGCCGTCCAGCAGCATGTGCCCGCTGTCGGCCGTGTACGCGCCGGAAAGAAGCTTCATCAGGGTCGATTTGCCCGCCCCGTTCTCTCCGACAATGACGTGGACTTCACCAGCGTAAAGGTCAACGGACACATCGTCCAGCGCCTGCACCCCGGGAAAGCTCTTGGATATATGCTGAAACTCCAAAATCTTGGTCATCGGCATCCACCCTTGCGAGCATTGCATACCTGTGTTCACCGTGCCGTTGCCGGCAAGCGGTCATGGGTGAGCGTCATCCTCCATAGGCGGAACTCCGGGCTTTTTTGCAGCATCGAGCCGCACCTTGTACAAAACATCGGTCAGGTGCGCCGTCATGACTTCCCGCGCACTATCCGCGTCATGATTCTTGATCGCATCAAAAAGTTGATGGTGAAAATCGTTGCTGCGCGTGTTGCCGTGCACGCGAACAAAACTGCGCAGCCACACAGTATACAAAGCTTTAAGCATTTCTATGGATCGCGCGATGATGCTGTTTCCCGAGGCCCTGGCAATGGCCAGATGAAAATCCATGTCGTAGAGAGCATAGCGTTCCTTGTCGCTGATGTACTCGCGGGATAGACCCAAAGCGCGCTCCATACTTTCCAGATCCTCCACCGTGGCCTTTGCCGCCGCCAACGCGGCTCCCTGTGATTCCACGCCGATCCGGAATTCCGTCAACGTTTCCAGGTTGGAATGGGCTTCAAGAAGAATGGGAAGCTGCAGGTTGGTGAACACATCCACATTGATGTCTTTGAGAAAATATCCCTCGCCATGCCGCACCTCAAGAATGCCCAGAGCGTTCAGCCGGTTAAGCGCGGTACGCACCGTATTCCGGCTGACCCCTATGGAGATGACCAGTTCGCTCTCTGAAGGAATTTTGGCGCCGGGTTCATAGCCCTGGGCAGCGATGATCGCCAGGATATGGTTGAAGGTCTCATTGGCGAGGTTCATGCGTTCGATGGTCATCAATGACCGCCTCCAGTATGGGAGCAGGAGGTAGCATGTCACTTGTGCTACAAGTGCGTAGTAGCGAGTATCCCTTGTACTGTCAAGCGTAAATATGCTACCCCCTAACCTGAAACTACGATGAGACATGCAAAACAGCATGCACGTAAAACACCTTGTAAAGGAGTGGATATGAAACGATTTCTCGAAATGCTGTTTTTTGTCGCGTTGACTGTCGCCGTATGTACCGGGGGGGCTGTTGCCGCTGAGTCAAGCAAAGGCAACGACAACATTACGGTTGTGCAGGCGTTGGACATGATCAGCTTTGATCCTGTCGCCACATCCGACCTGAACAACCAGTACGTTCTGTATAACGTGTACAGCCGTCTCTTTACCTTCCCGACCAATCGGCTGGCCGGCGACGTCAAGGAGCTGTGCAAGGAATATAAACGCGTCAGCGATACGGAATGGCATTTTACCATCTGGGAAAACGTCAAGTATCATGACGGCGGCGTCCTGACCGTGGACGACGTTGTGTACTCGCTGCAAAGGGCCCAGGCAGGCACCGCCATCGGCGCGCTGTTCAAGCCGGTAAAATCCATTACCAAGGTCAGCAACAATACCCTGGCCATCACCACGGACGGCCCGTACCCCAGTCTGAACTCGGCCCTGACCCACGTGGCCACAAGCATTGTTCCCAAGAATTACGCCGAAACAGCCGAGAAGACCAAAGACTGGTCAAAGCCCATCGGCAGCGGCCGCTATAAGTTTGTTTCCCGTATTATCGGCGACTCCGTCAAGTTTGAACGTTTTGACGGCTATTTCGACAAAAATGACCTCGCCCGGAATAAAACCATAACCATCAAAGTTATTCCCGAAGGCACCAACCGTACCATCGCCGTTGAAACCGGCGCTGCTGACCTCAATGTTGAATTCGTTCCCACCGACTATGAACGCGTTATCAAGAATCCCAAGCTCAAGCTGTGGGCGCAGCCTTCCGCGCTGGTCTGGCATCTGGGCATGGACAACACCCACCAGTGGTTCAAAAACACCCTGGTCCGCCAAGCGGTGGCCTTTGCGGTGAATCGCGAAGACTGCATGAAAGCGGGACACGACGGCAGAGGCGCGGTGCTGTTCAACAGCGCCACCTTTGCGCATGCCCCCACTGTTCTGGGCGCCATCCAGAACCCGCTGAACAAGTATTCGTACAACCCGGAAAAAGCGAAACAGCTCATGAAGGAAGCCAAGTGCCCCGGCTTCAAAACCGATCTCATCGTGTTCCGCGATGAAGCCAGACGTATGGCGGAGGTGGCGCAGGCGCAACTGGCCGTTATCAACATCCAGGTCGATATCAAAAATATCGAAAACGCTGTGTTCCCCTCGTACATCGCCTCACACAGGGCTCCGATGTTCATCACCAGTTGGGGCTGCTACTGGGATCCGGACATGATCCTTGCCCGCCGCTTCAGCAAGGACGGCATCGGCGGCGTGAACCGCGTCTGGTATCAGAATGACAAGCTGGATGCCATGATCATGGAAGGCCGCAAAAACTTCGACGAAGCCAAGCGGGTTGCGGTATACAAAAAGGTTCAGGAATTCCTGGCCGAAGAATCTCCTGAAGTCGATCTGTATGTGACCCAGGTGTACGCGCTGAGCAATGACAGACTGAAGGGCGTTGAAATGACGGTTGAAAAACCCTTCAACTATCACAAGCTTCATTATTAGCGCCTGCCGCCTTACGGAAGGGCGGCAGACTAAGCGCCTTGACGCTGTGTGCTGTTCCCGCGGGGTTTCGTGTCGCAGGCGAAACCCCGCGGGAACAAACAGGAGGAAGAGAGCCGCATGATACGATATATCGTCAGGCGCTTGCTCGCATTAATCCCTGTGATCCTTGTGCTGATCCTCGTCGTCTTTTCGATTTTGTATATGACGCCGGGTGATGCCACCACCATCATTCTCGGCAGCGACTATACCGAGGAACTGGGCGCGCAGCTCAGAGCGCAGCTCGGCCTCGACGCACCGTTCATCGTGCAATACTGCAAGTATGTCGTGCAACTGCTGCAGGGCGACTTCGGCATGTCCTATGTCACGCGCGCGCCCGTTCTCGAGCAGCTCCAAGTCCGCTTTGTCAACACCTTCTGGATCGTGCTCTGCGCGATGATCCTGTGCGTGTCCCTGGGCATTCCCATCGGCATCGTTTCCGCAACCAAGCCGCATTCCTTTTTTGCCAAGTGCGCCATGGTGTTCAGCCTTATGGGAGTTTCGATGCCCATTTTCTGGTTTGGTCTTCTGCTCATCCTGCTTTTCTCGGTCCAACTGGGCTGGCTGCCGTCCAGCGGCATGGACCGGGGCTTGCTGAGCCTGATACTGCCTTCCATTGCGCTGGGCTTCAACTACATGGCAAACATCATGAGAACGACCCGCTCGTCCATGCTTGAGGCCATCCGCCAGGATTACATCCGCACGGCCCGGGCCAAGGGCGTGAGCGAAGTCCACGTGATTTACGACCATGCGCTGGGCAATGCGCTGCTGCCTACCATTACCGTTATTGGACTGGACGTGGGCACCCTGCTCGGCGGCGTCGTACTGACCGAAACCGTGTTCTCCATACCGGGAACGGGCCGTCTGCTGGTTGA
>Ga0123353_10017866_pt1 | contig 10454 bp, 5 predicted proteins | sample TergutLab28metaG_3_FD_92763 | JGI IMG/M metagenome (GOLD analysis project Ga0123353, IMG submission 92763) | Labiotermes labralis P3 segment gut microbial communities from Petit-Saut dam, French Guiana - Lab288 P3 | ecosystem: Host-associated > Arthropoda: Insects > Digestive system > Gut ...
GACAGTGTGATAGATTATGTTGTTGTACATGAGCTGGCGCACCTTATCGAATTAAATCATTCAAATCGTTTTTGGGCTATCGTCAAAAGCATTCTACCAGACTATAAAGAACGGCAGAAGAGACTGAAAGAGTTGCAGGAAAAGCTTGCGGTCGAGGATTGGGAATGCAATGGCTAAAACCGTAAATTATATCAGGATATTGCGGAAATAAGACACAAAAGATGTATTAAATAATGACACAATGATATTAACTGTGGTGTCGCACACGAGTATACCTAAGCGTTTGAAAAATTAAAGATATGGATAAGGCGGCAAAATGCCCGGATAAGTCTTGATATTGCTACAAATATCAATATAACCAGTTAATAAAATATTAATATCTCTATAGTTGACTCTTGTGTCACACAATGGATTACTATGAAGGCACAAAATGACCATTTTTGAAAGTGGTTGTTTTGTGTCTTTAAATTAATGGAAGGAAAGTACTATTATGAAATCCGCAACCGCAATCACTTACGAGCTTGACGATATTTCAAAAGCTGTAACTGACTTAACCAAAAAAATCAAGCAACAACTCACCTTTGAGAAAAATACGGTCTCGATCCTTTACGGACAGCCGGAAATGGACCTCGGAGAACTATCAGCCGCCTTAAGCAATGAGCTCGGCTGCCATGTAATAGGGAGTACAACTGCAGCAGGAGCTATTTTGACAAATAATGGATATCACGAGCTTGCTGTTGTTCTCCATGTTATTACCGATGAAGACTGTTTATTCACTACAGCAATAAGCGATTCTCTAGTAGATGATCCGTTAAAAGAGATCGCGGATACTTACCGCAGCGCATACAAAGACCTAAAAGCGTTGGATAAAAATGCCGAACCTGAAATGGTTATCTGTATTGCATCGATAGTTTCGAGTATTCCATCCGATAAAATTTTAGAAAAAGTAGCTGCATTATGCGGAAATTTACCGGTGTTCGGTTTTAATGCAGCTGATGATTTTGACTTTTCAAAACAGCAGGTATTTTTAAACGGCGAGACCGGAGGAGACAGGATCGCGTTTTTATTGCTTTCCGGCAATATTAAGCCGATATTCCATACAGCAAGCCTGGCAGGCAAAAAGGCTCTTGAGAGAAGGCTTGTAACAAAATCACGGGATAATGTTATCTGTGAAATAGACGGCAGACCTGCTTTTGATTATATAAAGGATTTCCCGTTTATCGATGATCAAACGGCAAATCTGTTCAACTACCAGTTTTTTGTAGAAATGCAACACGGTTCCCTCAATGACGGCATCCCCGTTTCACGTGCATTAAACACCTATGACAAAGTCACAGGTGAGGTGACTTGCTTTGCAAATATCCCCGAGAACTCATATATCGGGCTGCTGTATTGTGACGGAAATGATGTTGCCGCAACAAGTGAAGCTGGTATCAAAGAGTTTATAAACAAACTGGAAACTGTAAATAACGGATACAAGTATTCGACAGTACTGATTGCTACATGCAGTCTTCGGAATATTTTTCTTTCCGATATGAAAGAAAAGGAAGGCGATCTGGTGAAAGCGTTGTTTCCGTCCGGCCTTACCGTGTCGGGGTTATACGCGTTTGGTGAGATAGCACCGACCAGTATATGCAACGGAAAAGCAGTCAATCAATTCCATAACGCTACATTCACTCTTTGTGCTATTTAATGCACTATTTGCAATAAACTAACTTACCCCGCATGACTATCTCGCGAAAGGATAACACAGGAATGGAACTCTCATCATTGAAAAACGAATATACTTCATTGATGCGCAGACACGCAAGACTCAAAAAGGACTATGAAAATCTGACACATCTTTATAAGCAAGCTGCCGCACTGCGGGATTTTAATGAAAAGGAAAAAGAAACCCAGATGCGGTATAACGAAATGCTGCTCGACAACAGCCCTGACCATATCTTTGTTATGGACACAAACAAAAGCATTTTGCTGTGTACTTCATCAATAAAACAAATTACCGGACGGGATGTGGTCGGTGAGGATTTTTTACAGATCATAAAGAGCTACTTCGGAGCTGAATTTGAAAAGGATATGATGGCTGCTATAAATAAAGTACAAAGCTCCGGTGAAACACATACAATAAACGCTATAAGCAGTAAAGATATCTGCAAGACAAGCAGTGAGCAGGTATATTACTTTTCATTCCGGATTAACCCCATTGTTTATGAAGGTATGATGACAGGCTTTATCATACTTGTGCACGATTACACCGATATGCACAATGCAAGTGTACGGGCGGAGGCGGCTACACAGGCGAAAAGCAATTTTCTAGCAAATATGAGCCATGAGATACGCACGCCGCTCAACGCTATAATCGGCATGAGCAGCATTGGTAAATCCGCCAGAAATAGAGACCGTATGCATTACTGCTTCGGAAAAATCGATGAAGCATCAAATCATCTGCTGGGTGTGATCAATGATATATTGGATGTATCAAAAATCGAAGCCGGGAAATTTGAACTTTCACAAACAGAGTATGATTTTGAAAAAGTGCTCCAAAGAGCTTTTAATGTAATTGCATTCCGGGTGGATGAAAAAAACCAGAAGCTCGCAGTTTCGATCGATAAAAAAATACCGAAGTTTCAATATGGTGATGATCAGCGTCTTATGCAGGTAATCACAAACCTTCTTTCAAATGCTGTAAAATTCACACCTGACGGAGGCGAAATAAATGTTAACACAAAACTGATAAGTAAAGAAAAAACAACATGCATAATACAGATCAGTATTTGTGATACAGGGATAGGGATAAGCCGGGATCAACAGGAGCGGTTATTTTCATCATTCCAACAGGCTGAAAGCAGCACTGCACGAAAATACGGCGGTACAGGGCTTGGTCTTTCAATATGTAAAAGTATAGTAGAAATGATGGGCGGGGAGATTTGGGTCGTTTCTGAAACAGGGCTCGGTGCGACTTTTTCCTTTACGTTTAAAACTGAGTTAGTGGAGAAAAAGAGTGAGATCGTACAGGATTGGAGCAAACTCCGGATTTTAGTTGTTGACGATGACCGTACAGTGCTGGAATTTTTTAAGGAAGTTATTGAACTGTACGGTGCCCGTTGCGATACAGCGGATTGCGGTGAAGCGGCTATTGATATCGTTGAGAAAAACGGGATTTACGATATGTACTTCGTTGATTATAAAATGCCGGGTATTGATGGATTAGAGATGATCAAAACCTTGGATATCGGAAAAGAACATAAAACATATGTGGCATTGATCACCGGTGCCGAGCGCAGCGAGTTTGAGAAGAAGTCCGAGGAAGTAGGGGTCGACATGATCCTGCTGAAGCCTATTTTCCCGTCTGATATTATGGATACTATCAATACCTTTATTGGTATCGGTAAACGGGAAATCGAAGAATTCAATGCAGATTCCGTAAGTCTGTTTGACGGTTACCGGGTTCTTCTAGCAGAGGATATTGATATCAATCGTGAAATCGTATTGGCGCTGCTGGCACCTACAAAGCTTAAAATAGATTGTGCTGAAAACGGTGTAGAAACAGTCCGGATGTTTAAAAGCTCACCGGATCAATACGATTTGATTTTTATGGATGTGCAAATGCCCGGATTGGACGGGTATGAAGCGACCCGTTATATCCGGTCTCTTGGTACACAAAAAGCCGCGGATATACCGATAATCGCTATGACTGCTAATGTATTTAGAGAAGACATAGAAAAAGCCATTAGTGCCGGCATGAATGATCATATCGGAAAACCATTGGACTTTAATGAAATAATCGGAGTATTGCATAAATATCTACCAGAGCAGCTTTAACGCGGGATCATTTCGCTGTATTTCTCTATCCGTGCTAAAATACGTTCCGCTTCAGCCCCTTCCGCAGGTGTCGGCTGGTAGTTATTACGATTTCGCAGCGATGATATATACGCAGGGATGATATTTGTTTCATTAGTCTCCTGTAAAACACCGTTGTCGAATGTAAATGTTTGCTGGAAGATAAACGTGTCCTTATCTTCGGGGTTTGCGTGGCCTCCGTAGGCGAAATTCCCGAGTGAGTACACGATATTTTTGCCCTTATACTCTTCGATACCTTGTATAACGTGAGGGTGTGCACCCAAAACCAGATCTGCGCCGTTGTCGATCGCAAAGCGACCTACACGGCGTTGACTGTCGTTTGGTACATTTGTCCTGTCATGACCCCAGTGGAAGTAAGCGATCACAAGCTCTGCGCCCCTTGCCCTCAGATCCTCGATAGATGCTATGATCTTACTCCTGTGGTTGACTTCTCCGCTTGTCCAGACCAGATACCCGAAAAGACCGACTTTTATTCCATTGATCTCTATAATCGTATTCGTTTCGTTGCCAAAATAAGCGACACCAAAAGCTGTGAGGTTATCTTTTGTATCCTGATAACCCTTTGCCAAGAAGTCATGGGTGTGGTTATTTCCGAGAGAGACAGCCATTAGTCCCGAGTATGACAGTGCTTCCGCCATTCGGGCATCACCTTTGTAATTCCATGTGCTGCCTATATGTCTGGTTTCGTCTGTTAGTGCACATTCGAGGTTAAGTATAGTTAAGTCGTCATTAAGAAAGATGTGCCTGACATTACGGAAAAAGTGCATCATGTCTTCGTCGTTGTCACGAAACTCTTTCATAAAATTACTGTAACTGGATGACACAGGACAACCGCCGAGAGTCGTATCTCCCGCTGCCGAGATCGTTATGGTAACGATTGGTTCGGGTGTTGGATCAGGCGTAGGTTCGGGTGTTGGATCAGGCGTAGGTTCGGATGTAGGCTCGGGTGTTGGTTCAGGTGTAGGCTCGGGATCCGGCACAATGATCTGTGCTGGCGTGGGTTCAGGCATTTGCTCAGACATAGGTGTATTGTCCGATGCTATGAGCATAAATGTATCCGATCCAACATATCTGACTGTTGCAGAGCCATTTGAGGCATCGATCGCAAACGCTGACGGCATTACAAGCAGTATAGTTATATATGAAACAATAAAAAACAAAAAAACAAAGATACGAGATTTCATATAATACCCCATAAATATTGTGTAACAACAAACCGAATTATACCACATATTCCAATTATATACAACTGGATGTGATCAGATATATCACACTATTGATATTGCTTATTCAATAGGTTGTGGTATAATAGCTTCGTTGCATTTTTTTGATAAAAAAACTACAGGATTTGGTGTGATCGATGAAAGATAACAAAAGACTTCATTTTGGTGTTGTATTTTCCAATTTAGATGATCCGTGCCAGTACGATATCTGGACAGGTATTGTTGAATTTGCGCATAAAAGAAATATTGATTTGACAGCGTATATCGGGATTTATCAAACAACAAACGACGATCTTACCATGCATTTTGAGACTTGCCTGAATCTCATTTCAAACAGCGGTTCCCTGGATGGCGTGATATTTTTTTCAGGTTTTATTGCCAGTACGATAGGCGAGAATGAACTGGAAAAATATATAGTCCGTATTTCCGACGTTTTACCTCTGATTTCTGTTTCTTATGTCGTGCCCGGTATTTCATCTGTATTGGTGGATAATAAAGTTGGGATAATTGATGCGGTGGAGCATTTGATAAAAGTCCACGGGAAAAAACATATAGCGTTTATCAAGGGTCCTGATGGTCATAATGAGGCAGAAGACCGCTTTGAAGGATATAAGAACGCATTAACAGAGAACGGGATCACATATGATGAGAGATACGTTTTCCCCGGGAACTTCACACATCACGGCGGACAACTCGCTGTCAGGATGCTGCTTGAAAATCCTGATATTTCCGCAGATGCTATTGTAACTTGTGACGATTCGACTGCTGTTGGAGCATTAAACGAGCTTAAAGCCCAAAATATACTTGTGCCGGTAGATATTGCTGTTGCTAGTTTTGATGATGAACGTGGTTCAGATACATTCATTCCTTCAATCAGCACAGTACGGCAGGATTTTCACAATATCGGCTATCTTAGCGCGGAGGTGCTCCATAAAAAAATCGAAGGTAAACAGGTAGAAGATGTTACATATATGTCTCCGGTTTTTATTACACGCCAATCATGCGGATGTTTGGAAGTGAAGTTTACCGACACAGAAATAAAAAGTCTGGATATGCGGAAAGATGCCGATTCCCTAGACGAGTTCGTGATTTGCAGGCTCATGATGCTTTTCGGGCAAAGCACCCCTGAGTTGAAGATCCGTGAATGGTCGACAGCTTTAGTAAAGGTAATCAAAGAAAAGCCGTTTTCTAAAGATCGGTTTTTACACTTGTTTAATGAAGTAGTGATAAGCAACAGCCAATACTCCGACAATGTTCTAGTATGGAACGATGTACTCAACGTACTCACAAAAGCAGTTGAGATTTACAGAGGCGAAGTGGACAATATACATACGATCCTGTCTACGATTATAAATGCCACCTCTATCATGCAGGAAGTTCGATTCAAGACACTTAAAATCAAGGAGAACGAGGAATCTGATAACCGGGTGAGGCTAAGAAGGATAGCAAGCAATATCGTTTCTAAGTTTGATATGGACTCATTGGTAAATGAGTTATATACTTCACTTCCTGAGCTTTCGTTAAAATCTGTTGTGATAGGGTTATATCAAACCCCGATAAAAAGTAACGATGCTGGTGCAAACAGAGAGATAGAATCGTTTGTTGGAGTTGTCAACGATAAAATATTCAATATACATAACGATGAACCCGGTTCAACCCGGACTCACAACTATGCCAAGATCGATAAGTTGTTTTTTAAGAATAGAAGTGATTTGTTTATTATGCCGTTATTCTTTAAAGATGAAGAATACGGAGTTATGCTGGTACCGTATGACCCGGATATCCCTGTTGAAACATATGAAACATTACGCGTTAATATCTCCACGGCAATCAAAGGTGCGGGTTTAATAAAGGAAGTAGGAAATCAAAATGAACTGCTTAACATAGCGCTTGAGCAGGCTACAGAAGCCAGTAAAGCAAAATCAGCATTTCTTTCCGCGATGAGCCATGAAATGCGAACGCCAATGAATGCGATCATAGGAATGACAACGATCGGTAAAAAAGCTGCGAATATTGAAGAGAAGAACTATACTCTGGAAAAGATAGAAGACGCGTCATCACACCTGCTGGGAGTGATAAGTGATGTCCTTGATATGGCAAAGATAGAAGCAAATAAGCTGACACTTTCGCCTGTTGAATTTAATTTTGACAAAATGTTGCAAAAAGCGCTCTCGATCGTTAATTTCCGCGCTGCTGAAAAAAAGCAGACACTTTCCGTCAGTGTTGACAGCAGAGTTCCGAAGTTTATAATCAGTGATGATCAACGTTTGACACAGGTAATAACAAACCTGTTGTCTAATGCGGTAAAGTTTACTCCGGAGGGCGGAGAAATCATCCTTGAGATAGCACTGATAAAAGAATCTGAAAAAAACTGTGAGCTTTGTATAAGTATTACCGATAACGGGATAGGGATATCACCTGAGCAGCAAGAGAACATTTTCCGTGCCTTTGAGCAGGCTGAAAGCGGAACAAGCCGTAAGTTTGGCGGCACAGGATTAGGGCTGGTCATATCAAAGAGGATCATTGAGCTCATGGGTGGCCGGATCTGGGTCGAGTCCGAGCTTGGTAAAGGAGCAAAGTTCAGCTTTATAATAAATGTGTTAAGCGGTGAGAGTATCGATCGCTCGCCAAATGCACATAATATTGATCCCGATCAAACAACAGGTGGGATCGAAAGCGGTGCTTTAGCCGGTAAAAAAGTACTGCTTGTAGAAGATATTGAAATAAACAGGGAAATATTTTTAGCTCTCCTGGGAGAATTAGAGCTAATTATAGATTGCGCTGAAAACGGTAAAGAAGCGCTCGACATGATAGAAACTGATCCGGATAAATACGATATTATTTTTATGGATTTACAGATGCCTGTAATGGGCGGGTGTGAAGCAACACGGCTAATTCGCAAACTACCCGCGCTGGAAGGTGTTGACTTACCGATAATAGCTATGACAGCTAATGTCTTTAAAAGTGATATCGAGGAATGCCTTGCCGCGGGAATGAACAGCCATCTGGGAAAACCGTTTGATCTGGATCAGTTATTGCAAACGCTTGAGATATTTTTACTACCATGACCGTCGAAGTGCTTTTTCATAAGGAGGTTTGTGTAAATGACCGGGAATATGAGGGTGCTGGATTTTGTAGAAGCAATGAGGGAACTCGTTGATCCTGATGAGGTAGTATGGATCGATGGCAGTAAGGAGCAACTAGACGAGCTCCGGTCGCAAGCACTTGCGACCGGAGAGCTTATTGAACTCGATCAGGAGAAGCTGCCGGGCTGTTATTATCACCGCTCGGCTATCGATGATGTAGCACGTGTAGAAGACAGAACCTTTTTGTGTTGTATAAATAAAGAAGATGCAGGTCCGACAAACAACTGGATGGCACCGGACGATGCATATGCTATGGCTGCAGATATTTTCAGAGATTCCATGAAAGGCCGCACGATGTATGTCATCCCGTTCTGTATGGGTCCGATCGGTTCTCCGTTTTCTAAAATAGGGATAGAGCTTACAGATTCAATATATGTCGTGCTCAATATGGAGATAATGACCCGCATCGGGAAGCCTGCACTCGATATGCTGGGTGATTCAAATGATTTTGTGCGTGGAATGCATTCAAAGTGCAAGCTTGACGCAGAGAAGCGGTATATCTTGCATTTCCCGGAGGATAATGCCATATGGAGCATGAACTCGGGATATGGGGGTAATGTGCTGCTGGGCAAGAAGTGCTTTGCTTTGCGCCTCGCGTCATATCAGGCAAGAAATGAGGGTTGGCTTGCAGAACATATGCTGATCCTAGGTATTGAAAATCCAAAAGGTGAGATCACATATATCGCGGCAGCGTTCCCGTCGGCGTGCGGCAAAACGAACCTTGCCATGCTTGTGCCGCCGGAGATTTACAAAGACAAGGGATACAAGGTTTGGACGCTGGGCGATGATATAGCATGGTTGCGAGTCGGTGAGGATGGCAGGCTATGGGCGGTGAATCCTGAAAAAGGGTTCTTTGGGGTAGCGCCCGGAACAAATTCAAAGTCAAATCCAAATGCTATGGCTTCCACACAGAAGGATACGATTTTTACAAACGTAGTGCTAAAAAAAGACAAAACAGTCTGGTGGGAAGGGCATGACGATCCGCCGCCCAAGGACGCGCTTGATTGGAAGGGCAATCCATGGGATCCTGAGTCGTGCGAAAAAGGAGCACATCCAAACTCGCGTTTCACTGCACCTGCACATGGATGTCCATCAATTGCATCTAATTGGGATGATCCGAAAGGCGTACCGATATCAGCCATCATTATAGGTGGACGCAGGGCTAAAATGGCGCCGCTTGTTTATCAATCATGGGATTGGCAGCACGGTATTTTTACAGCAATGATAACTCATTCTGAAACGACTTCAGCACAAGTTGGAACTACAGGTATTGCAAGGCGCGACCCGTTTGCGATGCTTCCGTTCTGCGGGTATCATATGGGAGACTACTTGCATCATTGGTTGGACATTGGCAATAAGCTGACAAACCCGCCAAAGATATTTAACGTCAACTGGTTTCGGATAGACCGTTACAACAACTATATCTGGCCCGGATTTTCTGAAAATTTTCGGGTTTTGGACTGGATCGTCCGGCGATGCAAAGATGAGGTCGATGCGTGGGAGAGCGTTATCGGGTATATGCCGCATTACGAGGATATAGACATTACCGGCATCGATTATTTCATAAGTCCGGAAAAAAGATTCAATATCAGCGATCTGCGAGAACTGTTAACGGTGGAGAGCGCGAGCTGGAGAGAGGGAATACCGTCGAGACAAGAATTTCTCATGACCTTTGGCGACCGGCTGCCGAGGGAACTCAAGGACGAGCTGACAGCCTTTGAACACAGGCTGCGTCTTGGTTATCAAACCAATTTATAAGCGTTGGAGGGGGATAAAAAATTCAAGCCTCTTTCTAACGGAATGTGTATTTTCTTATGTAATATCACAATTGAAATATAATGTATAAAAAAAGCATAAAAAAATGCACAAAAGAAGTAAGAATAAAGTCGCTAAAAGCATATTTATTTGATATAATGAAACGGTAAAAATATTATAAATCTATCATTTAGGGTGAAAGATTTATAATATAAAGTATTTACGAAGAAAAACCGGTATTTCACTGAAAAATTTTAGGTAGTAAGGAACTTTAAAATGAAAAGGAAAAAGCGGCTGAACTTTGGTTTCATTTTTTCAAATCTCGATAACACATGTCAATATGACATTTGGAACGGCGTCATTGAGTATGCAAATAAACATGACATCAACCTGACCGCATACATTGGAACTTACCATACGGCAGATTATGAATTTACAGCATATTATGATAGTTGTTTTGAAATATTAA
>Ga0123353_10017867_pt1 | contig 10454 bp, 4 predicted proteins | sample TergutLab28metaG_3_FD_92763 | JGI IMG/M metagenome (GOLD analysis project Ga0123353, IMG submission 92763) | Labiotermes labralis P3 segment gut microbial communities from Petit-Saut dam, French Guiana - Lab288 P3 | ecosystem: Host-associated > Arthropoda: Insects > Digestive system > Gut ...
ATGTGATCTCCTCCATTCCCCCGTTACCTCGTCCCTCCTAGATCCAAATATTCTCCTCAACACCATGTTCTCAAACACCCTCAGCTTCCTTTCCTCCCGCAATGTCAACGACCACACCCATACAAAACAACAGGCAATATATATCTTGATCTTTAAATTTTTGGATAGCAACCTGGAAGACAAAAGGTTCTGCACGAAATGATAGCAAGCATTTCCTGATCTCAATCTGCTCTTAATTTCTTCTGCAATAGAATTTTGATTTGTTAAGAATCTTACTTATTATCTGAAGTAAATTAATAATGTTTTGTTAAATAAAATCGCAGAACTTCATTAACTGGCGATGTTTTTATTTCGTGCGGCCGTTAGAGTATCTAATTAAGAAACTCCCTGTACCTACGAAGCGAACAACAGTAATTTTAATTACGGTCAAATCATGCATTGCACTGTTACGTATGCTACTGGTATGTATTTGTAATTCAGTGGAATCATTTGGAGTATAAATTTTTAACAATGGATACCTATCATCCGGACACTCTGTATTTACGTCAGCTAGGACATGAGGATCCGTGATTACATTTCGAAGCCAAAAGGGGCCCGCTAACAAAACAGTTTTGGAAACACTGCTCTGCACAAAACCAAAATTCAGCAACTTCACCCCTCATACACCTTACTCGTCTGTGATTCACACACATAATTAGTCTGACAGCATTGCTATGGTTACAGAACGGAGTAGTCTTCAGAGTACAGTGCAGGTCATGGGTCTCCAATTGTTTTTATGGCAAAGGGCTATACAGTTATTGTGGGCTGGTTCGCGGGCCGCACGTGATAAATAAAAATAAGTGGAATAACTACTGTCCAAATTATTGCGAAATTTTTATGGCCTGTACACAATTTACAAATGTGGCCGCGGGCTGCAGGTTCGAGACCCATGGTTTCAATTTTCAAGTAACGCCCACGAGTGCCATTTGGTCCAAGCTAGTAGTCCGAGCTTCGTGCTTCATTAAGTTAGTTTAAAAAATCAATAATCTTAATTCTCTAAACCTGTTCGTCTCCACATCAACAATCTTTCTACTTCTTGTGCCGCCATAAAAGTTAGTCACTGAGGACTCTTGCCATAATCTGTAGTGGCTGAGTTTCGTGGCCACTCCTGCCTCCTATTCGGCAGGTACCGCCTTCAATTCCCGGCCTGAGGGTCAGATAAATTGACTCATATTGTTCATAGTTTCCTTCAGGCCCTCTTGAATATTGTTTGAGTAACATCCTTAAAACTGGCTGTTTTTGTCTGATCGCTAGAGCCTACAATAATCCTAACTTTACATGTTACATAAACCCAACAAATCATTAAACGTCGTCAAATAATTCAAGAAATAACCAATCATTAGATCCTATTGTGAGAAATATCAGTCCAGCTTATATCGTACTTATTTTCCTCCCTATCAATTTTAATATTATACTCTAATTTACGACTTGGTAAGTGAAATGAACCGTTTCTTAGAATCTGCTGGCATTTTATTCATTCAGTCCCAATCTCTTCAATTCAATGTGACAAATGTACAAAAAATTAAAAACACAGAGCTCCCCACTTCGTATTTCTCTTTTCCTTCCTTTAATTTATGTCTCTGGGGTTTCATATATGTTCCTCAGATCACCGTCTTCAAATACCACTGCATTTCAACTCATTTATCTCACTGTCTTTAACTCAATCTAACAGGTATGAACGAAAAATACGAGCCCCCAAGCTCCCAACAGCTTATTATTCTCAGTTTCCTTGTTTAATTTATGACTGTTGGTTTGAAGTATTCTCCTCCGCACACGGTGTTCAAACATCACTAATCACTGTTCTTCCTTCGGGATCAAGCAACTGTTGTGCTTCTAGACAAAGGACACATCTGTAGTTTTGTATAATTAACCCACATAATTAAAAATAAAAACAGCACATACAAAATCTAATGAAACATGAATCAACAGACGTCCGACAGGCGAAGAAGCAAGTGTGGTCACTAGAGTAAAAGTAAAGCAGTCCCGTTACAGGCCGAGAGTGACCCAGATGGTTCCAGGAAGTTAAGGTTCCTGGATTTCATGACAACGGCACAGGATGGTGGTACGGTTGTCAGCCTTACGCACCGGCCGCCTTTACCCCCACGAAATGCTCCTGGTAGAGGTTGAGAGAGTTCTCTCTCAACCTGTGCACGAGACGGCCACCTATAGGTGTGATGATACCAGAGGCTGTGTAATGCAATTTTGACCTCCTGATGATGAGTACATTTGTTCGAAACATGTAGAGGCATGAAATAAACGTATTGCAAAACAAAACTTTTGTGCATTAAGTTGGTTAATTACTGAGATAAATATACTGAGATGCACGGCCAGCAAAACGTCAAAATGTGCCAAACTTGTTGGGATAACAATTTGCAGAATTTAAACAAGGTGGCGGCAGTACAAAAAATATCTTTGGCATTGGGTTTGCGGCAGTAAGCAATAAACCAATGGAGCTAGGAACGTGCCATTTGATCCAGAAATGTAATAATGTACACACAAAATACACACACACACACACAAGCACACACACACACACACACACACACACACATATATATATATATATATATGAGATTCTTTGTAGGCCAGCAACTAAAGGCTTGGCATCAACCCGAAACTAAGATGTCATAACCCATAAATTTAACATTTACTGAACTTGAGGTACTGTTGAGATAAAACAATGTCAATGTAATACGTAAAATGTAAAGAAGGGGGCTGTGAAAATTGTCTTGGTTGTGTGTGACAGCAATATTTAATAAATCACTAAGAATAGGCATGTGAAATTTGTCAACAATTACAAGCATCGCTACAATGTGAATGTCTGAGGTTACATCCTAAAAATTTAGCGTAGCTATCCAGAAACTGTATTTAAATAATCAGGTCATAAGAAATTAAGGAAAGCAAAATCAATACTACTAATTAACACGTAAAACTTAGAAATTAAAATACATACAAGAGGAAAGCACTCGCAGGCTTTGAGTTACACTCAGAACCCGTTTTAGTTTATTTACGTCTTTCCTACTTATTCGTCCTTCTTCACCTTAAAGGTCAACACAACGAAAAGGCTAATTGTGGGCTTCAAAACGGCTTTTTAGAGAAACAAGACAAGAAAATAAACGGGCACTGAAAATCTAATCGCGTATTGCCGGTGACATTCCTTAGCGTCCACCAGAGACCGGACTGTCTGCCATTGTTCTTACATCTAAAGGTTTTCGTGGCCTTTCGCTACTGTGCGTGCTGTTTAAAACACTGGTTTGGGACAGGAATGCAGTACTGTAGATAACAAAATCACACACATTAACCCTTTCAAGGCGTTTGAAGTGCAGGTTTAATAGGACGGTTGTATGCAGGTGGCATAATTCTGTTAGAGGTTATGAGTAGGAGGTCAAACCATTATTTAATGTACAAACATGTAAGCCATTACAAACTGAACACAAGGAGCAAATGTCAAAACCCTACCATGAAGGCTAGAGATACAGCGCTTCTGACATATTTGGTAGGGCCCGGTTCAAATATCAGACACGGCGCCTGTGTCGTGGCTTATTTTATTCCCTGCAGGTGAATGCCCCCAAAATAAACGGTCTTGAAATAACCCAGAGCATATTCTTCGAAACCTCGTCAAGTTCAAAGAACACATTCATCTCAAAATATCATTCGACGCCCAATACTGTCTGCAGCTGACGCAGTGCAGTTAAACATTTCCACGTACCTACCCACCCACCATCCTACACGCGCATACACAAGTCTTACTTTATACGAAACAGACTTTTAAAAAAAAACTTTTTCGAAGTATCAGCGTTTATGCAGAAGCACATATCCGAACTTTAATTTGTCTCCAGCATTTACAATTTCATGAAGAAATCATCACCCAGTACCAATAAAAATGGTGGAAAAATGCTGCAAGAATGGAAAAATCGTCTCCTGCTATTGGCCTTCCAGTATCCTAGCTATTCCCGTTAACTGGGGAGACTAAAACAAAGACGGAAAGGCCAAGAGCAACATTCATGTTTTAGAAGAACAGGTCGTAATGGACCTAAAAGTTAACAGTCGATGATGATGATTATGATAATGATGAAGGAATCCAGTCCTACATTATTTCCATCCTGACTCCCGGGATCATATGGTCTCCGAATGAACACCGGAGTGAGTAAGTAAGAGGCTGGAAGCATGGAGATAACAGTCACCTCCTCCAAATATGGACGTCTATAAATCGCCAAAATTTACTTAACACCGTCTGTACGCTTCCATGTTGTATGGCTTAAACGTAGCACAGAAACAGCTTAAGCATTACCTTTACGATTCCACACCGCCGCTGAAATTGTCTACAATATGACAACCTTAACAGTCACATTACTAACCGAAAGTTGCTACACAGCAGTTAGCATCCTTATTTGCTTTCAGATGCCGCCCTTTAAGTCGACTACCTTCATAAAATGACCATGAAATTTCTGCAAAGAACGAACACTGAGTTGAAGATTCAAGCCCTCTAGCATGTTAAGACTTGTAGGGGTAAACAGTTGTGAATGAGCATAACGTCTTGGTCTTCAGGGTCAGGCAGTCCAACAGGTAGTCGATTTGGACTACCTAACTCTGATAGCATTGGATATCTTGAAAGAAAGACTCTAAGGGGGTTATTTGATCCATTACATGAGGAGGGCCAGTGGAGAAGAGTTCTATACATCCTCCACAAACTTGGAAAATGGTATGTAGTCAAACACAACTGTGTCAGATAAGGTGTATTTGATGACTATATAATGAACAACTACATGTTTCGACCTGTACTGGCCATCTTCAGGTTGTCTTAGGGGAACTTAACTTAAGTTCTTACTATAAGATCTTAAGTTCCCCTAAGACAACCTGAAGATGGCCAGTACAGGCCGAAACATGTAGTTGTTCATTATATAGTCATTAAATACACCTCATGTGACACAGCTGTGTTTGACTACATACTATTTTCCAAGTTTCACACACACAACGGGGATGACACACTCCCTAGATCCTCGACAAACTGTCTATATCTATGCACGAGACAGCGGCGGACAGGCAACGTCCAAAGGATACAAAAAATGCAAAATTCCTAGGAGGCTGCAGACAGCCAAGGTAGAAGGCAGAAGACCTGGAGGACCGAGTGTAAATGGTTACAGGAAGTAGACAAGGATGCCACATCTATGGAAATGAGAATGGCGGTCAGCTGCACTGGATAGGGATGAATGCAGGATGACTGATGACAAACACTATTCTCCGAGCTGTCCGTAACTACACACCAACCGATAGGATTTAGCACCCCGGCAGACTTGAATCTTCCGTAACACCGCTGTGAGAACCTTAAATAACTGGCCTATTCCTATCTCTTAAATTCAAGTTCTGAACACAAAAGTATGTGAAATTACACGTCCCCATTATGCTAGGCCATTGGGTAGTTTGGTGTACAGGACTGTACACACGAAACATACCACATTAATATGCGTATGGAAGCCTATCGACGGTTCAGCAGGGGTTGTTGATATCTTTGATCTCTTTACGCTTGTTGGTCCCATAGCAATCATCAGGAAGCCAAAATGGACAGTACGGAGGAGACGGAATTACTAGCATTATAGTTTACAGATTAACACATTTATACAGAGTGCATCTAAAATGCTTCAACAAACATCAGGAGTGAGTTCCCCACACCAAAACAAAGAAAACAGGTTCATGTGAATATATGTCCGCAAACATTTAGCTTTCGAGGTACAGCCCAACAGCGTGTTGACCTCAGTCCTTCAGATTTTTATGTGTGGAGTCACTAAAAAACCTCTAGTATATTCAGTTCCAATTGAAAATGAAGAGACACTTCACAAACACGTTTTTGATACCTGTCAAACAATTGGTAACCGTTCCGCGACCTTTCAAAGTGGGCGGTGGTCCATGGTCAGACGGATGACTCAGATGGAGGAAATTTTCAGTGTCTGTTGAAAATTGTGACTTGATAAACAATATGAACTCCACAGTTATTAAAAGTGGAATGAGTACCGCAAACGAATTATGTCATTTGTAACTACAATATTACAAAGTTAAGGTACTTATTGTTGAATGTAACCTTCAAATTACATTCAAAAGACACTCATTTCTGGATACATGTTTATATTAAACCTTTCTTTGTTTTGCTGCTGGTGTTAGTTTTGGTGTTTGAAAAGTTTGTCCAAGTATTTAGATACACCCTGTATATCGAGTCTGTTTTTAAAGCATTTTAGGGAAAATAACTACACTGGAATAAAAAACGCCCCTAACCTCTTTTATTCTGCTGTAAACGTATGTATTGTACGATTTTTTCTTACTTTTTTCAAACACTTCGTTTGACAGAACTAAATAAATTATTATGGAACAGCACAAATTCCATTCCGGTGAAAGACTGTTTGAAACTTGCCGACAAGACAGAGAATTCCAGAGGGAAAGTTCGCGATAGATGATCCTTAAAGAAGATTACAGCACGCAACAAACGTTAACCTGACAAGGCAGCATAGTGACACCGAATGCCTTCAGATTCCAAAGAGAACTGTGTTTTGGCCTGCAAGAAACGCGATCATTACGAATGTACTACTGGCCTACGTATTGTGTTGTTTGGCCCTTTGCACACTTAACCCCTTTAACACAGAGCCTAAGTATCCTTTGTATAAGAACACGCCTTAATGGTAAATCATATGCAATTTTGAAGGGTCAGGCGACCCCAGGATTTGTATAACTGAAATGCCAAACTCTTGGCAAAAACGGTACATTTTCAGCAATGTTACTCTAGACCAAATTCACTCAGAGGACAATATTATTGCTACGAATTTGAAAGTTTTATCTCCGAAAAAGAAAACCACTGCACATTGAATAAGAGGCTGGTTGGGCTTCTTGAGTGTAAAACTAATTTATGTACATTCTTTAAAGAAATTACAAGAAGTAAAAGCGTGTATGTGGAGACGGTATCTGTCCTTTTTTTTTTTTAGCTTGTCTACACAAATGCGTATAACTGCTCGCCGGATTGTGACGAAATTTGGCACTTCTTCTTTACACTTGAAGTTGTTAACACCGAATTAAATTACACCCATTCCTGGCCAATATAACCTCTATTTTGCAAGAGGCTTGAATAGAACTTAATTTCATCTGAAAAAAAAAACCGTTTGACAGTACACAAGAATGTCACGGCATAAAACATCAACCACAGCGTCCTTAGACACTGTCACTCGTTAATTATATACATGGAAAAAATCCTTTATGACTTACCATTGTAACATCTGTCTTTAGGTAAGCTTCACAACAGACATGCGTCCGCAAAAACGACAAATTATGCAAAAAAAAAAGCATTTCAAAACATACCCCACGTGTATGGCAAGGAAGCACACATTTCCAGTCGTGTTGTAGCGAAATATCTAAGTCCTACAGTACTTACTCTGTAAACGTCCTGATACGATAAAAGTGATAATAGGAAGACGAGGTCTAGTCCCCAAGGTTATCAGAACTTTAACAGGGTGATAAGTGGGTTCAAGAGTCATCGAGGAGTCTGGGAATATAGAAAGGAGGCCACTGAGTCTTTATCATAATCACACTACGCCTACACTGTAATATTAATAATAATAGAACGGGCTAATGGATATTTCAATTAGTCTTTCGTCCCTACACATAGCTCTCATGATCGATTTGCATCTCTACACAAGAGGGGCAGTAAACGTATAACGTAACAATAAGGCGCGTTCGCGCAACCACTTTTGCCGTGGAAAAGCAATAAATATTACATATTCTGATTGTGTGTTTCTAGCTTTAGGTATACAGTATGCAATGCTCATGCGCCGTGCCATATTGACTGTCTGCGGCCTGTACAGCTCTACAGCATATTTCTACTTTATAACACAAACAACACGATTTTAGAGGAAAAGTTATTCAACATAAAATGTGGGTTTTGATTTTCTCTATAAATTTTGTCTGAAACATTTCTCATTCTAAGAAGAATTGAGCGAGATATGATCAAAAATGTTTATTGGTCTTCATGAAAAGTACCCGTCATTCTTGTCAGATTTTAATGAAATGAATTTTCCGAAAGATTTTTCGAAAAATACTCAAACATCAAATTTTATGGAAGTCCTTCCGCCGACTTGTTCCATACGGCCAGACAGACGACGAAGGTAGCAGTCGCTTTTCGCTATTTTGGCAATATGCCTAAAAATGGAAAGGCAAACTAAAAGATACAGTAGACATTAACTTGAATGTCATTGTTCTCTTTTTATACCTGTGGAAACATATTATGTACTGCATTTGCTTGGATGTATCAGACTAAATACTATCTCACCGATGGAAAGTCATCAAAACTGACCTTCAAAAATTATGTGCGATATAATATGTGATAAGCGAGAAATAATGGAAAGTAAAGACGCAGGGAATACGACGAATATGTGCAACGATCCGCGTGACCTAGCCCTACACTTGTAACATGGTTTCTAGAATGATATGGATAATAAAATGCTGACGCACAATGTATTGTTATTCACAAACAAGTATCTCTGTTAAAGAAAATAACTTTCAGGTAGCCAAGGTAAAAGACAGTTCTCTTCTACCAGGTTCGCTAAAGGAAGAAGAGGACTGTCTTTTACCAGAATCTCAAATTTTGCTACCTGAAAGTACCTCTATTAAAGAAAAGAACTTTCAGGTAGCCAAATTTGAGATTCTGGTAAAAGAAAGTTCTCTTCTTCCTTTAGCGAACCTGGTGAAAATTTCAGGGAAATAGCAGACACTTCTGTAGCCTCAAGAGGTTGTTGGAAATGTTCAGAACAGGTGACATAATCAAGTTCATACCATGCGTTATATCCCAAATCCCTCGTCATGATTTATGACAACAGCGACCTTGGGAAAGAGCGTAAGCCTTATTTGGAATTACCAGAAGGGTTTCGGGAGATAAGACGAAGAAAATGACAAATAAAAGATTTCTCGTCGACACTAAGGTTACGTCCTGCTTCTTGGGGTCAAGATTACATCAGAAGCCAGATCTTAGCATTGACCTATGTGTGCCCCGGGGAAGCACTTTATGATGTGCACTTCCACAGAAATGCCTCTCCTCATGCGGCGGATGGCGATCTAGCGGCGTCATAACATTTATAAACCCCATCAACTGTTTCGTAAAAAGTGCCTTCGGCAAGATAACCTTTACCTTCAATTCCTGAAACAATGCAGGCAAGTATTTAAAGAATATTTCATTAAAGCTTTTGATGAAGTAATCACAAAGTATTCAGAAATAAATTATTCACTTGCTACATATTCACCCTGACTTCCAATGCGTTTAGTCCAACAGTCCACATGTTTCCTCGGCAAGTATAATAAATTTTTTCGGTTGGGTTTTAAGCTGCTTGTGGTATTCCATGTCCTTTTTTTTTTTTTACTTCATCTCGATTTGTTTTAGACGCACTTTCATCATTGCCGATTCTTGCATTGTCCCTACTCCTAACCCCAGTCATCCATCGTCTATGGCTGTCCATCACGAGCACCAGTAAAAGACGTATAATCATATAACCTTTTGTCACAATCGTATAATTTCTTCTCGGTAATAAAAGGCCACCGTGTGGTCAAATTTAACTTCGATTTTTTACGCAAATTTCAACAATTATCATAATCTCCGCGCATTCAATGTGATCTCATATGATTATTCCCTCACACACTGTATAAATGAAGCAGCTTCTTTACACGTCTTACGGTCTTTCTAAAACTCAAAAACAAACGAAAATCGATTAGGTTCGAACTGAGTAAAGGTTTAAATTCTTGTGCCAATTGCCTTCGTCAGCGCTGCTGTATCATTTCGGAGGAAAACCATAACTATTTTTCATATTGTGGCCTTCCATGTCACCGTCGTCTTGTTACCCGGTGTGAGTGCACAGCCTTCATCATCAGCGCCGAAATGTCTTCGACACTGTGAAAACTTCAAATATTATTCCGAATACTCTAATTATCTCACTTTCCAAAGCAAATGCACAGTGAAACAAGAAACATTCAGTAAGAATTTCCGAAGAAGCGAGAAAATGTTCTAATTTCGGTATAAGTACCAAGGAAGATAAGCATTTAACTTGAGAATTTACAGAGCGTAAAGTCTTCGTAGTTGCACCGTGCATGTTGATAGTACTAGGTCCTTTATTTGTCCAACTAATGCATACAAATTATTATAAAAATGTTAAACGGTTAAAATCATTTAAAATTATAATAGTTGCTCCAACATGTTTCGGTTTACATAAACCATCATCAGGGTGCTCTCAGCCCGTGCTTCGCTGAAGTTACAATGTTGATTTCGGTTGCATTATCGTTATTTGAACATGCAGCCACAATACCGATAACTTCAAATAACGATATGCAACCCAAGTCAACATTGTAACTTCACCGAAGCACAGGCTGAGAGCACCCTGATGATGGTTTATGTA
>Ga0123353_10017868_pt1 | contig 10454 bp, 9 predicted proteins | sample TergutLab28metaG_3_FD_92763 | JGI IMG/M metagenome (GOLD analysis project Ga0123353, IMG submission 92763) | Labiotermes labralis P3 segment gut microbial communities from Petit-Saut dam, French Guiana - Lab288 P3 | ecosystem: Host-associated > Arthropoda: Insects > Digestive system > Gut ...
CCTTCGCCCGTAAAGCGGGCTGTTGCGTCCCAGCACCTGGTTTTCCATGAATGACATGGACGAACCGCAAATTATCATGAATATGTTCGTTTTTGAGAATTTATGATCTATCAGATGCTGAAGTACGCTTGAGACGGAGTTGTCGGATGCGGCAAGATACGGGTATTCATCAATAACAAACACGAACCGTTCCTTTTCTGCGGCCTCAAATATCTTTGTGAAAGCATCACCGAAACTCGCATATTCAGGATTAACAGAACTTTTCGGGTCAATGAATTCATTTATTATTTTAGAGAACACTTTCAGATTCTTTTCGGTTGTAGATTCCAGAGCAGGAAATAATAATGTTTTTTTGTCCTTACAGAATTCACTTATCAGGGTTGTTTTTCCGACACGGCGGCGCCCGTAAATTACTGCGAGCTGATGATCACCCTTTTCGTAAAGCGAATTCATCTTTTTCAGTTCTTGATCTCGTCCGTAGAACATAACAATCATCTACTCATAAGATGATATATTACGAGTATATGTATTTACCTTGCCTGTCGAGCACGGGCAATAACGGAAACTGTTGTCATGTTAGACATGCAGGTGTAGCCAAGCTTGGAAAAGGCGCAGGATTTAGGATCCTGTTCATAGTGATACAAGGTTCAAATCCCTTCCCCTGCACTTGTTTTCCAACACAGCGGCGCCCGTAAATTACTGCGAGCTGATGATTGCCCTTTTCGTAAAGCGAATTCATCTTTTTCAGTTCTTGTTCTCGTCCGTAGAACATAACAAATCTCTACTCGTAAGATGATATATTACGAGTAGATGTTTTTACTTTGCCTGCGCAGGAAAATGTTTAACATCGACTCTTTAACTAGTGCTTGTAAAGTGTACCGCTATAGCGGACCACTTTTATGTCGAAATAAGGCGGTCAATAAAATACTCCCCAGTCCACAAGTTCCTCGCCTTTTTTCAGAAGTTCTGATGCAGAAGTGGCCATACGCTTCTCCGGAGGTCTGCTTTTGGCATCATCGATTAATCTGACCAAAAGCTCGCTTTTCTCCTCCGTATCAATTTTGAGACTCGTGTGGAATGAACTTGTCGCTATTTTTTCACCAGGGTATGTATCTTCATCTTACTTGAGAGGTCTGCCTAAAGAATAAGTACGTCTTCCCCCTCCACAAAACATATCCCCAGGTTTGATGAAGATGAGAAGAAAGGACAGGGAGATAAAGGACAGGAACGGAATAGAAGAGATAATCCTCCTATGCAAAACATGCCATGTTGCGATGGTCGACGAAGGCATGCCGTATGTTATTCCGATGAACTTTGGCTACAGATTCATCAGCGATGACAAATTGGAGTTATTCTTTCACAGTGCGCAAGAGGGAAGGAAGATCAACATCCTGAAAAAGAACAACAGTGTCTGTTTCGAAATGGCGTTCGAAGGTGAGTCTCTTTTTCCCGATGTTCCATGCAGGTCCGGCTACTTTTTCGCAAGCCTCATCGGGTTCGGAGAGGTCACTTTCATCGATGACACAGCGGAAAAATGCGATGCATTGTCCGCGCTCTACAGGCATCAGACCGGAAGGGATGCGGTGTTCACAAATGAAGAGGCAGGGACCGTTTGTGTGTTCAAGATCGTTTCAACCGATTTTACCGGAAAAAGAAAGCCCAAGCCGGATGTCTGACGGTGATGTGCGGTCAAGCCGGAATCAGCCGCGTGACAAAGAGACTTGATCGACAAAATCAGTTATCAACGGGAACAACTTGTCAGAATGCACAATGTAGCTGAAATGGTTCTCTCCCGGAACGATGACCAGGCTGCCGCAGGGTATTTTTTCCGCTATGTGCTTGGCATGGGAGACATTGATGATATCCTTCTCCCCGACCGTGATCAAAGCGGGCACTTCTATCTTCAGCAGGTCCTCGTCGGTTATGTTCGGTTCTCTGATCATCAGTTCTACCAGAGGGTCCCGCTTGAAAAAGTTCGCCAACATCATCGGTAAGCGCACCGAGAACTTCACATCTTTCGGCGTAAGGTTGGGACCGCTTGCGATGATCCCGGACAGCATCTTTGGATGTTCCGATGCAAGCATCAGCGCGACTATCCCCCCGTCGCTGAATCCGTAAAGGATCGGTCTTTCAATGCCTAGCTCGGTAATGAACGCGGCGATGTCATCTACCATGTCCGAATAGTGGAAAGAACCGACCTTTTCGCTTTTCCCATGCCCTCGTGTATCGATCGAGAATATTTTGTGGTCTTCCTGCAGATACCATACCAGGCGGTCAAAGATCCTGTGGTCCTCACCGTTGCCGTGCAGCAGCAGGATCGGCGGCCCTTCTCCCTCCGTTTCATAGTAAATGTCGATACCGTTCGCGTGTACCTGCATGCGACTGCTATTTGTCTTATTATTCATATTTCTTTGTAAACACACAGTACACATGCACGGAGCTGTTTTTGCAATGAATCCTTTTAATGACAGCCGATGCAGATTTTTATCACAAAGAGGATAATATATCCTAAAAGGGTTAAATATTCCATAATGTGCTTTCACCGCGGGTGTGATTTATTGAACAGTAAAATCATCGCAGCAATAATCATCATTATCCTTGTTGTAGCGGCAGTCGGGGTGGGAGTATTCTACCTCAGCAAAGACAAGGACAAAGAGATCAATATCCTTGCGGGAGTGAACACGGATGGCTCCGGCATTTACATCAAAGAAGACATTGACATAGACACCATGTTCGATTTCAGCAAAGAAAAACCTGAGCCCCTGCGTGACGGGTGGGTAGGAAAAGTTTTCGGCACACCGGGAATATCTACGATACAGCATGTTCAGCTTCTTCAGATCGTTGAAAGTATGGATATGAAATTCGCGGCGTATACCGTCGGAGGGAACAACTCCGCCCCAGATACAGTGTATTTCATTTCAGGCATTGCCAATGCCTCATTGGCACTGGGAAACGACATCATTGACGGAGGTTCGCTGTGGCAGCCCCAATATCAGAAAATAATCGATGATGACAAATTCAAAGCACTGGTGCTTACGAACGACCTGTTCCCGGGGCACGCATGCTGTGTGATCGCAGGCTACCACGGATACACATCTTCGCATGAAGACGAGACAGTAAGACTTCTGGCCGCATACATAATGGCTGTTGACTGGGTCAACGATGCGCTCGAAGCGGGCGAAGGGGATGACTACAACGAACTGGTCAGAATAGCAAAGAATTTGGCCGGACCGAACTTCAACGAAGCCGAGATAATAGAAGATGCTATGGAAACGGTCATTTACACATACGGTGAGAGAAACAACACGCCTCTTGCGTACCTATCGGAACAGATACCGGGCCTGGCAGAAGACATGGTCAGCTTGGGCGCAACGCAAAAGACCCTCGCTGATTCCGGTTTCAATAACGGCACAGAGTTCGCGAACAGGTTCATAGACGACAGCTTCATCAAGAAAGCGTTCGCCCTGTTGGACAGCGGCGAAGAATACACCGGGCCCAAGGCCGATGTGAGGATCGCGGTCATCGCGGGCGACATACACCAGATAGCGATACATGTGGCGAAGGAACTCGGGTTCTTTGAATTGTACGGGCTTAATGTTTCATTCTCCAACGCGACCAACGGAACTGGTGTGGCGACCGCCATTCAGAACGGTGACGCATCGTTCGGTCTGTTGGGAGCACCGCCCATAACGATAACTGTTATTAACGGAGAACTCGTCAAGGCATAACGCAATGAGCAGGATCTTAGGAATTAAATACGACGAGAATAACAAACGTCACAGGTTCGCAAGGACCGCAGTGATCACCGTTATCTCGTTGTCCCTTTTCATTATTATATGGTGGATAGCGTCAGTTGTCTCGAACAACACCGCCATACCCACTCCTTTACAGACATGGGACGCTTTGATCGACCTGTACCGTAACGGAGACAGGATGACCCATATCACTCTCGGCAAATATGTTTCATCAAGTATGTCGACCTTCCTCAAAGGGTTCCTTTTGGCATTCGCGGTGGCTGTGCCGCTGGGCCTTGTTTTGGGTTATTCGAAACTCATGAGGGATTTCGCAAGCCCGGTGATAGAGGTGCTCAGACCGATAGCGCCTATCGCGTGGGCCCCCATATTCATGTTATCGCTCGGCTATTCGGTGGGTCCGATCCTGGTCGTTTTCGTCGGTATTTTCTTCCCGCTTTTGACAAACGTCATTTTCGGAGTAAGGAAGATCGATCCCAATTGGATAGACGCATCAAAAACGTTGGGTGCAACGCAGATGCAGGTCTTCTACAAGGTGATGATGCCTTCTGCCGTCCCCTACATAATGAACGGCATAAAGGTCGGGCTGGGGATCGGGTGGATGTGTATCGTTGCCGCCGAACTCTACGCTACGCCTCTGGGAGGCATCGGATTCTACCTGGCTGAGCAGGCCGCCGCGGGATACTGGCCCGGCGCATATGCGGCGCTGGTGATAATCGGAGTGCTTGGACTGCTTACAGTAGGTGTTGCGGACTACCTTCACAGAATGCTGTCAAAGAGAATGGGGATGGAAGTATGAGTCCGGAACAAGAAGCAGAACACACATGGGAGAATTCCTCCGCGACGTCTTCTGATGCCCACATTACCATAAAGGACCTGAGAAAGGTCTTCAGAAGGGACGAGGTGGAGACAGTCGCTTTGGAAAATTTCACTCTTGATATCAAAAAAGGAGAGCTGATAACCCTCGTAGGCCCGTCGGGCTGCGGAAAGACGACGATCCTCAGACTTATCGCGGGTCTCATCGAACCCACATCCGGCGATGTACGGATAAACGGGAAGCCATGCACTCAGCCCGGAGCGGACAGAGGGATGGTGTTCCAGGATTTTGCGCTGTTCCCGTGGAGGTCCGTAAGGAAGAATGTGGAATTTGGCCTCGAAGTGGCCGGTGTTCCGAAAGAAGAACGCCGGGAAAGAGCGGAGAAGTACATTTCGCTCGCCGGGTTGGATAAATTTATCGACGCACGCGTCCACGAACTGTCCGGAGGAATGAAACAGCGCGTAGGGATCGCCAGAGCGCTGGTGGGACACCCGGACGTTATCCTCATGGATGAACCCTTCGGTGCGCTGGATGCTCAGACCAGGAACATCATGCAGGTCCAGCTCCTTAAGATCCTTGAAAAAACGGACCAGACCATAGTGTTCGTTACCCACTCTGTTGATGAAGCCGTCTTCCTTTCCGACAGGATCGTGGTACTTACCAAGCGCCCTGCAAGCATAAAGGAGATCATCAACATCCCCTGGCCGCGCCCCAGGGACCGTACGGACCCGGAATTCGCAGCTCTCCGCAAAAAGATATTGACAGAGCTGGAAGAAGAGAACGTGATGAACAATTGAAAAATTGAAAAGAAGGGGGATCTCCCCCTGTTTCTGTTTAAGCGAGTCTCAGAGAGTCGTACTTGTATACCTTCTCCGGACATGAGAACTGGCATCTGTAGCATGCGGTTCCCAGACAGTTCTTTGTTTTCACAACGATCTGCTTGTCATCCGTGACGGTAAGTGCCTTTTCGGGGCACTCCTTCTCGCACTTCTTGCATCCGGTGCATCCTTCCATGTAGCCTTTCAGCTCTACGCCGATCTCGTGGATGATGCGGAGACCGCCGGCACCCAGGTCCGGTATGTCACGGGCAACCATCCTGAATACCTCAGGCTGTCCCTTGACCTTGGGCAGAGGCTGAATGTCGAACATCTCGTTGTATGTGTTGTACATCTCCATGCTCATTCCCTCATCCCAGTATGCAAGCTCCTGGATGTAGATCTGCTCGAAGGTCGGGTCGGATGCGAACATCACATGGTTGGCCCTGATGCCGTCGGCGATCGACTGGAGCGTGTCAAGAAGTTCCGGGTCTTTGAGGATGTCAGTTGCCATCTGCAGCGACGTGTTACCGTACTGGTAGATCTTGGAACAGGACGGGGGCAGAAGGCCCACTTCTCTGGCCTTGACAGCATCCACATACGTTCCGGAAGCGCCTGCCATGTACATTATCTGAAGGTCTTCGAACTTGATCCCCGCTTTCTCAACGAGTGTGAAATGACCTGCCCTCATGGCGCCGATGGCCTTGGCGGCCTCGGAGATATCGTGCGAGTCAATGAATATTCCATCCTGGAAGGTCATCCTCCCGCCGTCGGTGGTAAGTTTTCCTCTCTTCCAGACTCCTCCGTTGAGTGCCGCTGCGACTGCTGCGACCACACCCGTTCCGGTGATACCTTTTGCCTTTCCGTGCATAGGCCCTTCTTCCGTGACCAGGTTGAGGTTGAAATCGACCTTGTCTCCGGGCTGAGGCATTATGTCCTCGTCAAGCACCAGGCATCTCCACTGGAAGTCGTATTCCAGGTCGCTGATCGCTCCCGGACCGGCAAGCATACCGAATTTAATGGACTGGCCTTCCATTGCGGGTCCGGCCGCGGCCGAGCCTGTATAGATATCGTCGCCGACCTTCAGTGCCATTTCGGCATTGGTCCCGTAATCTGTGACCATGCAGTTGTCCTTCTGCTCAAGGAATCCGCTCTTGTACATCATCGCAAGCGCATCCGCGCCTATCTCGTGCCTGATGGAAGGCGGGACAAGCAGTTCGCAGCCGTCGGGGACCTCGAGACCGACATCGACCGCGGAGAACACTCCGGCGTTCCTGTCAAGGGGTGTGATGCCTCTCGCTTTGTGTGCGTTCTCTCCCGCAAAAGCAAGATCGTCCACACGCAGGCCCTGGAACAGCGAAAGCTGTATCGGGTTTCCGCAGATAGAGACCCTCTCGACCTTTTTCAGGTCCACATCAAGGGTCTTTATCACTTTGTTCACGGTGTCCATCACTATCTTGTGCGCAAGATCCGTTCCGACATTAATGCAGAACGTCAGATGGTCCATAATGTTCGCACCCGGTAACGGGTGGCATTCGGTCACAGATGTAGAAAGAATCTTCCCGTCAGAAAGGTCTACACTATGTGCCCTAGTTCCGCTGGTACCCATGTCCAGCGATATTCCGTATCTCATTTTTTCCTCCTCCTTATTCTGTCCCAAAAGGACCCTTTTTCGGCCCTTTCGGTTTTTTCCTTTCTACGGTCCTCACACGCTTCGCAGTGACAGACCCCCTCATCGTCATCATGCTGATGTTTGTGATGATTATGATTATGGTGTTCATGATCGCAGTGCTCATGATCGTGATGATCGTGATCGCAGTGCTCATGGTCATGGTCATGGTCATGGTGATTATCCAAATGATAGTCTATGCCGCTGTCCTCCAGGGCATCGATCATTACATGTTCCAGCTCATGAGCGTCCACATCAACTACTGCGGACATGAAATTGAAATTCACTTTTTCCAGCGGAGGAAGCGTACCGTGCTGTTCGACACCGCTTTCTATGTTGGTCAGATTAAGCGTGATGCCCTTTCCGTCCGCGTCGTAAATGGCTGCTTTTATGTGCCCGAGCAGCGAACCGGATTCTTTCTCCACCCACTTGCCGATCGTCAGCAATACGTTAGAAAAGCGTGCGGTAACGTCTGCATTAAAACCGTGTATGTGCCCGGTAAGGCCTATGGCAACGCCGCCTGCCTCTTCTATCGACGTCTTTTCCGTGTTGAGCTTTTCTTCTTCGCAGTCGTGGCAGTGGCAGTCCTTGCCGTGGTGGGAATGATCGTGATCGTGGCCGCTCATTGCATCATCCCGTAGATCTTGTCCATGTTCTCTCCCGTCTTGGTGGACACCGGGATCATCGGCTTGTCGGGGTACTCCTGTTTCAGCCAGCTTATGGCGGCGGCCATCTTGTCGGGTGTGGCGAGGTCGCTCTTGTTGATAAGAATGAAATCCGACGCGAACATCTGCCGCTTGAAGAACTCCTCTTTCTTTTTGATGAGGTCGTCGAACCTCTGTATGTCCGCTATTCCGATGATGTACATCTCATCGGGGTCGATCATCGAGATCTTTACCAGCTCCTTTACCTTGTGCGGCAATGCGAGGCCGGTTGGTTCAATAATGATTATCTCAGGATCGATGTCTCTTTTTATGTTCTTAAGCGCGGCCTGAAGTGTCCCGGAAAGGGAGCAGCATATACAGCCGTCCGGAAGTTCGATGGAGTCATAACCTTCCGCCTTCAAAGTGGCGCCGTCAACACCGATCTCTCCGGATTCGTTCACTACTATTGCTACTTTTACTCCCTTTTTACTATACATGGAAGCTAGCTTCATCAAAAGCGTTGTTTTCCCGCTCCCGAGGAACCCGCCGATAATATAAACATACATACAAAACAGGTAAACTGTTGGGATGATATATTAGTTTTTCAATGGAACAACTTCGATTATGACCTTTATTCAAAAACAGTCCGGATGATATCAGATATCATTAAAATATTAGTTGGATAATATATCCATTATGCCTTACGATATCCCTCGGATCGTCATTGCGGGCACACACAGCGGAGCCGGGAAATCAACGATAACCATGGGGCTGCTGATGGCCCTCAAGGAAAGAGGGATGAACCCCCAGTCCTTCAAAGCCGGCCCCGATTACCTTGACCCGATGCATCATACGATGGTCCTCGGAAAAGAATGCAGGAACCTGGACACTTGGATGTTCGAAAGCGAGATCGAAAGGCTTTTTGTGAACGGGTCCCGCGGGTCGGGAATTTCAGTGATCGAAGGCGTTATGGGGCTTTACGACGGCATAGACGGTATTAGTGAAAAAGGTTCTACAGCACACCTGTCAAAGGCCCTAAAGGCCCCGGTCATACTTGTGGTCGATGCAAAGTCCACCGCAAGGAGCGCGGGCGCGATGGCGCTCGGCTTCAAAGAATATGACAGGGACACCAACCTGGCCGGAGTGATATTCAACCGCGTCGGAAGCCCGAATCATCTGAGGATAGTTGAGAGTTCGCTGAAAGGGATACCCTCTCTCGGAGGGGTGTTCAGGAACGAATGCATGGCTCTGGAAAGCAGGCATCTGGGCCTCGTCCCAGCCAAAGAGAACTACAACCGTGAAAGATACGACAAGATAAGAGAACATGTGGAGAGCTGCGTAGACATAGATAAGCTGATAGAGATCGCTTCGTCAGCGCCCCCAATCGAAAAAGAATACGGTACGCTACCCACAAGCAAGAACAAGGTGCGCATAGGATTGGCAAGGGATGCGGCGTTCAACTTCTACTATATTCATAATATAGAATCATTAATAGAACACGGAGCAGAGATCGTTCCGTTCTCCCCCATCGACGATGATCTTCCGGATGTTGACGGGCTGTATTTCGGCGGAGGTTACCCCGAACTGTTCTCGGACGGGCTTGAAAAGAACATTAGAATGAGGAATGCTGTCAAAAAGGCGTCCGAGGACGGCATGCCCATATTTGCGGAGTGCGGCGGCCTTATGTACCTGTCTAAACACATGAACGATCTGGAAGGCCGAGAATATAAAATGTGCGGCGTTTTCGACACAGAATCAAGGATGAACAACAGCAAGATGACGCTTGGGTATGTCGAAATGACCGCCAATTCCGACAGCGTTCTCTGCGAAAAAGGATGGACGGTGAGGGGGCACGAGTTCCATTATTCGACAACAGTCCCGTCCGGAACGGAAAAATACGTCTTCGATCTCAGCAAAGGGCGCGGCATAAAGGAAGGCAAAGACGGCATAGTAAACAACAACACTGTAGCCGGGTACGCACACATTCATTTTGCGTCAAATCCGAAGATACCGCAGAGGTTTGTAGATGGCTGTAACGGGTACTCAAGGTCGTAAAAACCGGCTCTAAAGGCTGTTTGGAGAGCTCAATATTTTATTATTCGATACCGATATCGATGAGAAAGTTGTATCAAAAAATCAACAAATGTATCAAAAATGAACATTTTTTCGTTTCAGTATATAAAACTTCCGTTCGAATTTATATCTTTGGATGTACCATCCATCCTTAGTACAGATTATATAGTGTCCAGGGGATAATAGCTCCGGTGTCAGCTGAGTAATTAGCAGACACAAAAGGAGGAAAAACCAATGGTTAGTCACAAAGGAGTAGACTACGCAAAGATCCTCAGAAGGTATGACATTGAAGCTCAGAACGACACTTCCCCGCAAGCTGTCGCTGACAAAATGCTGCCCAAGGATCCTGTGCTGAGAAAAGTAGCTGAGACAGTTGTTTGGATGAAATTCAAAGATGTTGGCCCGGCTACCACCGACGCACTGAAATCAAAAGACCCGCTCGTGATCATAAACGACGGGCTTGTAGTTGGAATGGAAGTTGTTGCAAAATTGTACGCAGACCACATCTACTATCTCCCCGAGATCATGATGGCCGCAAAGACCATGGAGATCGGAATCGCTATTGCGGAGAAGAAGATTGCTGGCGGCAGGGAGACAAAAGGTCTCGTTGTCATGCACGTTGCAGAGGGAGACCCCCACGACATCGGAAAGAACATTGCCAAAGTTATGCTGACATCATCTGGA
>Ga0123353_10017872_pt1 | contig 10453 bp, 11 predicted proteins | sample TergutLab28metaG_3_FD_92763 | JGI IMG/M metagenome (GOLD analysis project Ga0123353, IMG submission 92763) | Labiotermes labralis P3 segment gut microbial communities from Petit-Saut dam, French Guiana - Lab288 P3 | ecosystem: Host-associated > Arthropoda: Insects > Digestive system > Gut ...
CCCTCGATCCGGTGACGGGTGAGACTTGGTGGTCGGTCGCAGGCCAGTTGGCCGGTGTGTTGTCGGGTGTTCATCCGTTCATGGACAACGCCTCGGCAATGAACGACATCCTGATTCAGACCCAAGACGGCAAACTCAGCTGCCTGGTGCCTCGCTGACTGTCGAGATATTCCCTGTTTTGGGCCGAGAAATGGCCCAAAACGGGGAATATCTCGACAGTCAGCGTGGGATACTTGACGGTATGCCACGCCCGATGCCCATCGATCCCAAACTCGGGATCAATGCCGCCGTGCGCGAGGCTGCCGAGGCCTCAGCGCAGGGTCGTGATGCGCCGGAGGAGGCGGGTGATAAGGCGTCTGCCAAGAAGAGGCGCAAGCGCAAGCCGAAGGAGCCCGACGACGCCCCGCCGCGACAGTCGCGTGATTTGGCGCTGCTGCCGAAGGCGCACCTGCACCTGCACTTCACGGGCTCGCTGTCAGTCACCGCACTGGTGGCGCTGGCAGACGCCGATCACGAGCGCCTGCCTGAGGAACTGACCAACACCCAGGCGTTCAGCGCGCCCGCCACGACCAAGGGGTGGTTCCGGTTTCAGCGGTTGTACAACATCGCGCGGCATTTCGTGCGCGGCGAGGCGGCGATGCGGGCGGTCGTGGCGAACGCTGCGGTACTGGACGCGGCCGATGGATCACGGCGGCTGGAGCTTCAGATCGATCCGACGAATTATGCCGGTGCGGTCGGCGGCATCATCAATGCTCTCGAGATCGTGCTGGATGAGGCCGCCTCAGCCAGCCGGCGCACAGGCGTGCAGGTGGGCATCATTGTGGCGGCGTCGCGGTTGCGGCACCCCATTGAGGCGCGCACCCTGGCCCGTCTGGCCGCGCGGTACGCCGGCACCGGACCGGGGTCGGTGGTCGGGTTCGGGCTGAGCAATGATGAGTGGGCGGGAGACACACCCGCCTGGGAGGGGGCGTTCCGCATCGCCCGCAACGCCGGGCTTGGTGGGGTGCCTCACGGCGGCGAGATGCGCGGCCCCGATCATGTGAGCACCGTGCTGGCGTCGCTGCAGCCGGCGCGGCTGGGGCACGGGATCAGGGCCAGCGAGGACGACCGTCTGCTCGATATGCTCATCGCCCAGAACGTGGCATTCGAAGTGTGCCCGTCGTCGAATGTCCACCTGGGGGTGTACCCGAGCCTCGATGCTGTGCCGCTGCGCAAACTGGCGAACGCTGGCGCCACCATCGCCCTGGGCGCTGACGACCCGCTCTTGTTCTTGTCGCGGCTGAACGACCAGTACGTGATAGCCCGCGACATGGGTTTCAGCGACGAAGAGTTGGCGCATCTGGCCCGGTCATCCATCAAGGCAAGCTTCGCTTCCGATGAAGACAAAGCGGGATGGCTGGCCGAGATCGACGCCTGGCTGGCATAAGCATTGACCTGCCGACATTCGTTCACTGTCGAGAAATTCCTGGTTTTTGGCCGAAAAACGGCCGAAAAACCAGGAATTTCTCGACAGTGAACGAACCCGGTGACTAGGTTTGACAGGTGACCACCAACCCCGTCCCCCTCGCACGCTTCGCCGTGCTCGTCAGCTTCGCTGTCTGCGGGCTCCAGTTCGCGACGTTCGCCTCGCGACTGGTGCTGGTGCGCCAGTCTCTCGGCGTCAGCCCGGCAGTCATGGGGTTGCTGCTGCTGGTTGTCACCGCCGGGTCGGTGGTCATCATGCCCCGGACCGGGCATCTGATCGAACGGTTCAGTGACGTCCACGTCATCCGCGCCGGCTCGGCGCTGGCGTGGGGCTCGATGCTGATCGCCACCGTCTGCGCCGTCAACGGGTGGGTGTGGGCGATCATAGTGCCCCTGTTCTTCCAGGGCCTCGGGATCGGCGCCTGGGACGTCTCCCACAACGTGGCCGGCACCCGCGTCGAGCCAGCCATGACACGCTCCATCATGCCGCAGTTCCACGCCGCGTTCTCCTGGGCCACGCTGGCGGGCGCGGGTGTGGGGTGGGTGTTCTCGCGGCTCGAGGCGCCCCTGCTGCTACATGTCGGCATCATCACCATCCTCGGTTTGGTGGCGGTGGAGGCTTGCACGTGGTGGCTGCTGCCGGCGTCTGCAATGGCCCACACCCAACCCAGCCCAAACGTGCCACACGCCCCACCCCCGCCCGCCCAGCGATCCGCCTGGCGCGAGCCCCGCACGCTCCTGATTGGCGCGGTCATGCTGTCGGTGTGTCTGACGGAGGGCAGCGCCAACGACTGGATCACATCGGCGATCGTGCAGAGCTTCCACACACCCGAGGCGACGGGCATCGCTTGCCTGAGCGTGTTCCTGGCGTCCATGTCACTGATGCGCACCCTGGGCACCCGTCTGATCGACCGCTGGGGGCGGGTGCGCACCCTGCGCCTGTGCGGCGTGTGCGCCATCGCCGGGTTGCTGACCTTTGGGCTGGCGCCATGGCTGTGGGTGACGATGATTGGGGCGGTGGTCTGGGGATTCGGCGCCGCGCTGGGCTTCCCGGTCGGCATCAGTGCCGCCAGCGACGATCCGCTGCGGGCCGCCCAGCGGACGGCGGTGGTGTCGACGATTGGTTATGTGGCGTTCCTCGCCGGCCCGCCGCTTCTGGGTCTGCTGGCCGACGCGGTCGGCTTCCGTAACTCCCTGATGGTGATACTGATACCGGCGGTCTTGACGCTGATACTGGCTGGCTGGGTCGCCCCGCTTGAGCTAGTCGCGCCCGAGACCGCGTCCCAGGATCAGGGCGACGATGATGATGCCGGCCCACGTGATGGGCAGGCCGATGAGCCCGAACATGCCACCGGCGATGGCGGTCAGCGGAATCGCTAGGGCGACGCAGGTGATGACCATGGCCGTCTGCGCGCCGGCGCCCTTTTGCTGCTTCGCCGGGAGCATCGGCTGCTGCATGGGCACTGGCAGCATTGGCGGTCGCTGTCGGGCAGCGTTCATTTGGTCAAGACGTGCCAGGAACGACTCAATGACGGCGTCCTCGTAGCCGGGGCCCAGTTCGGTCAACGCGCCGAGCGCGGCGGCGGCCTCCTGCTTGACCTCGGGCGCGTGCGGCGGACGAGCGGGCGGCTTGACGGGCTTGAGCGTCGCCACCGGCGGGGTCATCGGCACAGGCACTGGCTTGACGAGCGGCACCGGGACCACCGGCTTGCGCTCAGCGACAGGCTGGGGGCGCACGGGAACATCCGGCTCAGATGCACGAGTACCATCTGGTGGGTCGGCGCGCCACTGGTAGGGCTGAGTCATGGGGTCGAGTCTAATTGACCAACGGTCCAGTGGAGTACACCGGTCACAGGTCGAACTAGCGCTCACTGTCGAGATACTCCCACGTTTTGACCCGGAAACGCCCCTTTTGGCGGGAATTTCTCGACAGTGAACGGCTAGTAGACTTGAGCAGTGAGATTCGACCCGGACGATTATGCGTTCACCGCGCATTACGATGCCACCAAGCTGATTGGCGAGGTCAAGACGTTGGCCAAGCAGGGGCTGATGCGACTCATCAGTGTGGCGGTGTCAGTCATCGTTGTGGTGGCAATCTGGTCAAGCGCCGGTCGTACCCCGCCAACCGAGTGGTCGGCTATCACGCGTGTCGCCGGGATCACGCTGGCCGCCGTCTTGGTGGTGGCGGCGGTAGTGGCAATCATCGAGAAGTTCGCCGCATCAGCCAACGCTGGTTTCCAGACTGTGGTGCTGGTCGTCTTGTTCACGACTTCCGGCGCGCTGCTCTACCCGGTCACCCGGCTGATTGGCTTCGCGAACGGCTATGGGGCGACCATCCAGGCGTTCAGCGACGGTCTCAAACATGGCGACGACAGCGAAGCTGCCGAGGCCGCCGCCTCCCTGCTCTCGTTCCTGACAACCACGCATGTTCTGCTGCTCGTCTTGCTGGTCGCGATCGCGGTGGTGGTGGTCGCAGCACTCACCCTGCTGGTGTTCTGGCTGCTGACTCCCCGGTCGCTGGGTTGGAGGCAGCGCAATGTGATGCAGATCGCCCTGTGGCTGCCGGCGGGGCTACTGATCGTCAGCAGTGCCTGGCTGGTGCTTCTGTCGCGGCGGCAGGTGCCCAACGTGGAGAAGCTGCTCAGTGAGGACGTGGGCATACCCGAAGCACCCATCCTCGAAGACTGGCTGATGTGGTTGCTGCTGGCCGGCCTGTCCGTCACCGTGGTGACGCTGCTGAACGGGGCGGTGCGCGTGGCGACGGCGTCCATCCTGCTGTCGCGCATGCCGGAGGGCCCAGTTCTGCGCGTCGATCCGCTGGGCATGGTGGTCGACGACGACAAGAACGGCCCAGAGCGCCTTGTCTGGCCGGCCATCGACCTGATTTCAGGACGCCCCCGTTCGGCTCTCCCCGGACCGGAGCTGGTGATCGGCCGCAGCGGCCGGTCGGTCTGGTCGGTGCCGTTCATGTACCTGGACGTGATGCCAGGCACGATAGACTCCGCCGTCCGCGCCCACACCCAGGACCGCCGCGAACTTGATCTGAGCCCGATGGACAAGCCGTTCTGAGGCACGCTCGTCACCACAAGACGTTCACTGTCGAGTTATTCCCTGTTTTTAGCCGGAAAACGGCCAAAAACAGGGAATAACTCGACAGTGAACGACGGCCAGTGAACTGCTGGGGCCGGCTCGGTGCAAGAATAGAGGGGTCCCAAACTGAAAGGTGGAATCCCATGCCTATCGCGACCCCAGAGTCTTACGCCGAAATGATCGACCGCGCCAAGGCGGGCCGTTTTGCCTACCCGGCCATCAACGTCACCAGCTCGCAGACGCTGATTGCCGCGCTGCAGGGCTTCACCGACGCACAGTCGGACGGCATCGTGCAGATATCGACAGGCGGGGCGGAGTATCTGTCAGGCGCGAGGGTCAAAGACATGGTGACAGGTGCCACCGCCCTGGCGGAGTTCGCCCATGTGGTAGCGGCTAAGTATCCGGTGACGGTGGCGCTGCACACCGACCACTGCCAGAAGGAGAAGCTCGATACCTTCGTGCGGCCGCTGCTCGCGATCAGCCAAGCGCGTGTCGACGCCGGGCAGAACCCGTTGTTCCAGTCGCACATGTGGGATGGCTCGGCGGTGCCGCTGGACGAGAATCTGGAGATCGCTGAGGAGCTACTGGCCGCATGCGCCAAGGCACGCATCATTCTCGAGGTCGAGATCGGTGTGGTCGGCGGCGAGGAGGATGGTGTCTCGGCCGAGATCAACGACAAGCTCTACACCACCGTAGAAGACGGCTTGGCCACCGCCGCGGCCCTCGGGCTGGGCGAGAAGGGCCGCTATCTGACGGCGCTGACGTTCGGCAACGTCCATGGCGTCTACAAGCCCGGTGCTGTAAAGCTGCGTCCGGAGGTGCTGAAGGAGATCCAGCAGGCGGTTGGTGAGAAGTACGGGCTGGCCAACCCGTTCGATTTGGTGTTCCACGGCGGCTCCGGTTCGTCCGAGCAGGAGATTTCAGACGCGGTCGATTACGGCGTCGTGAAGATGAATGTCGACACCGACACGCAGTACGCGTTCACCCGGCCGGTGGCGGCGCATATGTTCGCCAACTATGACGGTGTGCTGAAGATCGACGGCGATGTGGGCAACAAGAAGGTCTACGACCCGCGCAGTTGGGGAAAGGCTGCTGAGGCCGGTCTGGCCGCGCGTGTGGTGGAGGCGTGCCAGCAGTTGCGTTCAGCGGGGACCCGCGCCTAAGTTAGCGTTTCGAGCCCCTGACTGACTCGATTAAGCCACCTGCGGGGTATCGCGCGATGCAGATCATCTGGCGCATCGTCGGGTCGGAGTCCCAGGTCTCTTTGTCTGGGTACAGGTGGTACGGGTCTAGATCTGACTGGTACCAGGGCACCCCGACGTAGGCGCCAAAGGCTACATCGCAGATCGTGTTCGACCAGTCGGCCCAGGCGTCCTCATTCGGAGGGTACTCCTCATCGTTGACAGGGCCCGTGGCGAAGACCTCGGAGTCGTGCGGCACTGTACAATCGACCGCCCAGGCGTACTGGTTATTGGTATCGGCCAGCCCCTGGAAGTTGAAGCACTGACCCTCCTCCATCGTGAAGACTCGCGTCTTGATGCCGTCCTGCCACGGAGTTGTCTGGGTGTCGGAGGGCGCAGTGGGCGCGGTGTCGGTGGGAGTCGGCGAGGAGATGAAGGGGAGTTTGATATCGAACTTCCAGACGGCGAAAGCACCGCCACCGAGTAGCAGCAGCAGCACGAGCCCGATAATCAGGCCGTTGCGCAGTTTCTTGGACCCGCCAGGGGTATCGATGTCGTCGTCATCCACATCTTTGGTCGCCAACTCGGCCTTCGTCCTCGGATTGGACTTCGACGCTTGAGCCGGCTCGACGGCTTGCGCCTGCTGGCGCGGCCCAGGCTGACGCGGCGACGGGCTCTGCTGCCAGTCGACGACCGTCGCGCCACCACCTTCGGTGTTCCAGGACGGCTGGGAAGACGGCGCCCCGCGCGATGGGCCGCCGGCCTCGTGGTGACCCTGGGGTACTGGTGCTGGCGCGGGTGCGGGTGCGGACTGCGAGGTCTGCCATGCCGCCGGTGCCGCGGCGTCCCAACCCGGGGCGGCTGGGTAGCCCGGTGTGACCGGCGGCTCAGTGGCCGGTTGTGCTGCGGTTGGCCAGGTTCCGGTGGTTGGCCCTGGTGCTGGGGCGGCGGCGGGGGTTTGCCAAGCCGGGGCAGCGGGCGCCGGGGCTTGGGTGTCCCAAGTGGGGGTAGCCGGCGCGGGTGCGGGGGCTGGGGTTTGCCATGACGGGGTGGCGGGTGCCGCTGCGGTGTCCCAGGCCGGGGCGGCAGGCGTGGCCGGTGCGGGCGCGGGTGCCGCGGCAGGGGTTTGCCATGACGCGGTGGCGGGTGCCTGTGTTGCGGTGTCCCAGGCCGGGGCGGCTGGTGTCGGCGCCGGTGTTGCCGGGGCGTCCCAGGCTGGGCTGGTCGGCTGCCAGGCCGGGGTCGATGGCGCCGCAGTTGAGGGTGTTTGCCATGACGGGGTGGCGGGTGTGCCGGGGGACGTCGTAGCCGGCGGTATTGCACTGTCCCATGCCGAGGTGGCTGGCGCCGGTGTGGTGCGCGGGGCGTCCCAGCTGGGCGTCTGCCATGAAGGCGTAGCCGCTGGGGTGGCAGGCGCGTCCCAGGCGGGTGCCGCTGGCTGCGGAGTGTCCCAGGATGGCGCCGGTGTCGGCGTGGCGGCGGCGGGCCAGGCAGGCGTGCTACCGCCCGGTGAGTAGGGCGCGGATCCTTGCGCCGGGGGCCAAGCACCCGATGCCGGACTGGCTTGCCAAGGCATACCATTCGGAGTTGGCGCAGACGCACCAGGATATGGCTCACTCATTGGGACCTCTCATTCAGCCAACTAACGAGTCTACACGGGGGGACAAGCACATATAAACCTTGCTCCAGTCATTACAGGTAGTTTTCGTACCTAGTTGAACGCTAAGCCTTCGAGCCTTTGTAGCTCGAGGTGACCATTACGTTCTCGTCGTAAACCAGGCACTGCACGGCCGTTGTTGACTTCGCGCCGTTCCAGGCCCGCATCATGCTGAGCTTGGAGTCGTTCCAGTCAACACCGATGTATGCCTTGTAATTGTCCATGCAGAAAGCTCTCACCGAGTCCTTGTCGGCGGCTACGCTGGGGGAGGTGGCATAGACTTCCGCCTCGTGCGGGACGCTGCACGGTACCACCTCGACGTCGTTCTCATCTTCGGGAAGTAGCGAGATGTTGACGATGCAATCGCCGACCTGGAGATTCTTGAACGACACAATCTTTGGCTCGGCTGAGTCAGTTGCCGGCGGTGGTGGCGGCGCATTGGTGTCGGTTGATGTCTGCGGCGGTGGGGGAGCCGTCGGCGTGGACGGTGAGTTCCGGGTGCCGAGCCAAGCCAAGGCGGCGATCAGGGCGACCACCACCACGCCGATAATCACGAAAAGGATCATTGGGGGCTTCGACTTGGGCGGGGCCTGTGGTGGGTAGCCACCCCAACCGGGCTGCTGGGGGCCGTATCCGGGTTGTCCCTGGGGCTGGCCTTGGGGTGCCCAAGGCTGCTGGGCGGGCTGTTGCGGAACGGGGGCTCCCCACGGTGGTGCCGGTTGGGCGGCGGCTGGTTGCTGCCAAGGTGGGGCGGCCTGTGGTTGCTGCCAGCCTTGAGCTGGAGCCTGAGCCGCAGGTTCCTGCCAAGCCGGGGCGGCGGGCGCCGGCTCGGGTGCCGCAGGCTGCTGCCAGGCGGGTGCTGGTTCGGGCGCGGCGGGTGGCCACGCTGGTGCGGGTTCGGGTGCCGCGGGCGCGGGTGGCCACGCTGGTGCGGGTTCGGGTGCCGATGCCCCTTGGCCACCTGGCGGGTGTTCGCTGCCCAGATTGTTGTCGCTCATGGGTTCCCTCTCTTCGGCGTCGACGAGTACTCAAAATACTACTGCGCTGAAGTGGTAAATCGGGCATTGCCCGTGAATGAGCCTTGTGTGTATGGACAGTGAGTGTTACTTTTTCGAGTCCTTGAAGGGTGTTGTCACCATCTGGCCCTTGTCGTATACCAGGCATTCGACCCACCTGGTGTTGTCTTTGCTGTTGGAGATGCGGACCATCCAGAGTTCGGAGTCGTCCCAGGCGATCCCGACATATGGCGCGAAGGCGTCCATGCAGAACTGCTTCGCGGCTTCGACGTCGTCTGGCATGGAGTCGTTGACTGCGAAGACCTCCGCTTCGTGCGGGATGGAGCAGGGTACGACCTCAAGCTTGGTGATCATGTTGTTGTCGTCGGCCATCTCGGAGACGTTGTAGACGCAGTCGCCGACCCGTAGTTCTCTGACGTCGATGACCTCGGTCGCTGTCACCTCGCCCGATGGGTCGCGGTACGACGGTTCGTCGTTCGTCGGTGAGGTCGGCGCCGTGAAGGTCATCGTGGGTGGCGCCGTCGGGGTCGATGGTCCGCGTCGCGTGTTGATAACCAGCAAGCCGGCGACGACCATGGCGACCACCACTGTGATGATCGCGATTAGCATCACTGGTGACTTCTTCTCTGGTGCCGGGTACCCGGAACCCCAGCCTGACTGTGGGGCGCCCCAGGCATTAGCCGCGGGCTGGGCGGACTGCTGGGGCGCCCAGGTTGGCGGCGCTGGCTGGGCTCCCCATGCTGGGGCTTCGGGCTGAGCGGGAGCGGGTGTCCAGGGTTGGGCTGGCTGCTGGGGTGCGCCCCAGGCCGGTTGGGCAGGCGGTGTTGGTGCGCTCGGCTGGTAGCCGGGCGGGAAAGCCGATGGGTTTCCAAACGGGTGCTCGCTCATGGGTCGCCCTCCTAGACATTGACGAGGATACATACACTACTGTGCACCAGCGCCTTGTACGGCAGGGATCATCAGCTGAGCATTGCGGGCGGTGGGTGCGTTCACTGTCGAGTTATTCCCGGTTTTCGGCCGTTTTCCGGCCGAAAACCGGGAATAACTCGACAGTCAGCGGGCGCGGACTGCTTTGTTTTCGAAGGCGGCTAGTAGGCGCTCATGGCCCGGGGCCGTTAGTGCTGCCTCTGGGATGCTTGCTGGGCAGACTTCTAGGCATTCGCCGTATAGCGAGCAGGGACCGAACTCGTCTTCGGCCACTGTCGTCATCGAGATTGCCCGGGCGCGCTTTTGTAGGCTTGGCAGGTTCAGTAGGCCTAGGTGGGTGAGCTTGGCGCCGGTGAACAGGTAGGCCGAGCCGTTCGGACAGGCCGCCACGCAAGCGCCGCACCCGATGCAGGCCGCGTAGTCCAGTGCGGCCTCCACGGTTTCTTGCGTGTCGGGGGTGGCGTCGGCGTCTGGGGCCTGGCCGGCGTCGATGGCGACACTGGCGCCGGCTGCCAGGACCCGGTCCAATGCTGATCGGTCGACTACCAGGTCGCGTATCACCGGGAAGGTGTGGGCGCGGAGGGGTTCTAGGCGGACTAGTTGGGCGTCTTCAAATTGGCGCAGCCGCTGCATGCAGGTCGTGGTGTGCGCGGTGCCGCCGTGGGGGCGCCCGTTGACCGTGATGCCGCACGCCCCGCAGACGGACTCGCGGCAGTCGGACTCGTAGGCGACCGGGTCGGCGCCGCCTGCGATGAGTGACTCGTTCAGGTGGTCGAGCATCTCGAGGATGGACATGCCAGGGTCGAGGCCATCGAGCGGGTAGCGCACGAAGGCGCCCGGAGTGCCGCGGGCGGCTTGGCGCCAGATTTCCAAGGTGAGCTTCACGGGTGCCTCCTAAGCGTTGACTGTCGAGATGTTCCCATGATTTGGGCGAAAAGCAGGCGATTCTCGGTAATTTCTCGACAGTGAACGGGCCTCATTTGTAGGTCCTCCCGACGACTGGGATGGCGGTGAACTCGAGCGGCTCGGCGTGGCGGGTGAAGCGGAGCCCGGCGCCGTCGTCGTCGGTTTGCCAGGCGGAGATGAACTGCCAGGTGTCGTCGTTGCGGACGGCCTCG
>Ga0123353_10017873_pt1 | contig 10453 bp, 5 predicted proteins | sample TergutLab28metaG_3_FD_92763 | JGI IMG/M metagenome (GOLD analysis project Ga0123353, IMG submission 92763) | Labiotermes labralis P3 segment gut microbial communities from Petit-Saut dam, French Guiana - Lab288 P3 | ecosystem: Host-associated > Arthropoda: Insects > Digestive system > Gut ...
GAAATAAGCGGCCCCTCATCTCGGAAGAAAGGATACTACAAAAAAGCCTGAAAACCTCCAATTCGTTTTAAAATTACGTGCAGAATTTATCTTTCTGCTTCCCTGAATATTACGTTAACTTACTTGAACTGTAATTTTGCATCTCATTCACTCACTCACTCACTCACTCACTCACACACTCACTCACTACACTTAACTAAGAATACCTGAGTGTGATAAAGAGCAGTGTTAAAGAAAGGGTTTGAAGCCAAAAAATTTGAGGTAACAAATTACTTAAAAATCACACGTTGTATATTATTTTAATTTAAGGTCTTAAACCAGTAGATGTTTATAGAATGATTAGATTTTTATGGATAAGAAGAAACTGTATGGCGCATTTAAAATAAAGACATACGTGTAGATTTTATTGAGAAAGTGAAAATGAAAGAGACCACTTGGGAAATTCAGGCATGGTCGTATATAGGAGAAAAATATAAAAACGCGAATGAAAGAAAGGTAGTGTGAGATGACGTAAATCGGTTGCACTAATACAAGACGTGGACCCATGGCCGATTTTATGAATATGTTTCTTAAAATTCGACTTCAAATCCCAAAGAAGGAAATGTCTCCAATCTTGCAGCGACTTCGTCATGACACACTATAAGAGATTTATCATGAGAAATACCTTTATATTAGATTTATTACATTCTTTCTTTGCTTCTTTGTGGTTCCATATTAGGATCATTTCAATCAAGGAATCCATATAGCATGCAAATATTATTCAATTCTTTCCCTCTCTGTGACTTGGGCATTCTTTCTTCTAGTGGACGGCAACAATGAACTGAGGGTATGTTCTTTTCTTTTGTCCACCAAAAAAATTCTACAAAGCTGGAATGTACGGGGGGAAGAATTGTTCCTCCTAAGCCTCCTTCACCGCAGCGTTCTTTCATCTCTCGATGCTAGTCTCATTTCATCCGCAGAGAGTTTATCTCTCAGACTGACTGACTGACTGAATGACTGCCTGAAATAACAGGACTGGCTTCCCGGACAGTGGGAGGAGTACTGGTGTCGGTCAGGCTTGGGAACAAACACACACACAGTATTATAAAGAACTCCGCTAAATCTTTTGTTCTTGTGTCAGTCATTCTTCTAGTCCCTCTGCCCCTCCTAAAGCACCCCACGACACACGCGTTTCCGTCGCGTTGCAATGAATGAGAATACCCGTCACTCAACTTCCGCCCAAGAGTTGCCTTTTTCTTACTAAAAAACTTATAAGTTACGTGTTGGAATAAACTTCCATGGCGCCACCGTGGTCATATATATCTACTCAACTCAAATTCAATGTTGTCAACATCCTCTTCATTTTCGGATCCCATCACTCATTTCCGACATCTCTGGATGCTAGTTTTTATTCTTCCTAGGGAAATAGAACAGGAGGAGGCTTGACAGCGGATTCAACAAACCTCACCCGGTCTCATTCTTCAGAATCAACTAATTTCATGTCTGCATTCTTCTGCACAGAACACTTCGTCAATTGTGACATAATAGCAAACATCCCTTCAACGTAAAAAAGTTCCTTATAAGAGAAATCAATATCTGTCTAATTTAGAAAGCAGTTTTTTCCTAATTGAGTTTCAAATTACTTCGGTACAATCCGAAACTGCAACGTAGTACAAGAGTCGGTTATATCCGTCATTATACACCACATTAAAGGGACAAACCTTCTTCTTTTACGGGCATTGAAAATGGTTCGGTGAATACAAGGTGTGGAGTGATATGAGTGATTTCAGGCTTCCGTCGCGATGTAGATGAGATTTGCGTTGCTCTGAGTTGTTACGCAGCGCGTAGTGGCAATACCTTGCTGACGTTTCGGGACCACCTACCGGTCCCATTTTCTAGGTTTGAGAAATCCAAATAAAAAGCCGTATTTTAGGACTTCTTAACCTTTTAAGATAAAACCAATAAATTGTCCCTAAATGTCGGCAAGGTGTTACCACTACACGCTGCATAACAACCCAGAAGAGTGGAGTGATGTTCAGGAGTTTCACCTCTAAGCAGCCACCGGGAATAATTTATGACGTAAAATGATATCGTCACTATATTATGAGCAGCGATATATTTTATGTGGTCAGAAAAATCCGTTGTTCTAAAGCAACTTTATTTTCCACTTCAAAGGTAAGGATTCTGTAACATTTTTACTTCAATAAGTGCTATTGATAGAAATTTTGTATTTCTTTTGGCACTGATTTAAAGTGTAGTGCAAACGACAGCGTTTGGAGCAGGTTAAAAGCTGAGAAATTCTGCACCACTAAATACGAGTGCACAAGTATTTCATTGCGCGGGAAAGAATACAGAAAAAGAAGTGCAAGAATTAAAACGCGCATGGTGTAGCTCTTTGTTTTATAAGCGAAAAAAGTGTATAACCGAAGCTCAAAAAATGTGACTTAATTATTATTATTATTATTTATGTTGTTGTTGTTTTTGTTGTTGTTGTTGTAAACTGCAATTTAGTTGTCACCCGGTGGCAGTGGAAATTTTACCTGAATACAAAATATGAAATTAGTTACTAATTAATTTATGTCGGGAGGGCTACATGAGAAGCATGTGATGGCAACTTGGAATCTCAGCATTTGCTTATACACACAGGGAAACCAAGGAAAACCTGTGTCAAAGTGGCCGGTCGCAGTACCTTCCGAATACTGACTTCTAGCCAGCAGTCCGGCATCTAAAAGCCGGCAGTCCGGCTTGTAGCGAGGTAAAATTCAGAGAGGTAATTAATATTTACAGGACGCTCCTTTTACATGCTTATAACACATAAATATCTTGGCCTGCGTACTTTGGCAGTAACTTTCCTTCGTTAAAAGACATTTGTGTGTGTATGTGTGTGTGTGTGTGTGTGTGTGTGTGTGTGTTTGCGTGTGTCCTGCAAAAACAAAAATTTGTGTTGACATTATTCATGCAAACTTGTGCGCCGTGCAAAGCGTTATAAACACTTATTAGAGAGATTAGAAATATCTACGAAGTTTTGTGGGAAAACACGATGGATTAAAACACCCACGCGAATATTGGATATTAACTGATTAATTTATATCTTAAAAGAAAAGGGAAAATTCTGTTACGAGAGGTCAGTTGGTTCAGATAAGAACCAATGGCAAGCTCCTGTGAACACGGTAAACAGCCTGAGTGTCGCGTAATTGCGGGGATTTTCGTGATAGTGGCCTACATATTGTGACGCTTGCATCGCGAAGTTCTTCAATGAGTTGTGTGTACTGCTGGCTGTTCTACTGTTAGGTCAAAGTTACTCCGTTAGTCTGCTCAAGTAGCGGAACAAATCGCGGCAATTACTCTCGTATCAGGGCTGTTTAAGGCTATCGCAGTAGGTATAGGTGGCTTCATTGGGCTCCAGGGTGTCTCTGAAAAACCTGGTTGCATTTAAGAATTGTATTAAAATTCCGACGCTGCACTGCCTGTTATGTCACTGCAGGTCTATGAGTAGTCAAGACCCCCAAAATTATTTTTCCTCTAGAAACAGAAATGTCTGACACAGTCCCTATTTTTCACGCACACCATGGATGTCGTCAGCACCAACTTCGATGCTGACATCAGGAATGAGTCGCAGAGTGCGGATAGGCTTCCAGCATGTTGCAAGGAGTTCAGCGTGTTAGCAGATGCACTGTGGAAATGAGATTTTAACCAGCAACAAGAAAATTATCCAGGAGGTAGATTAGAAGGGAAAGGGGCGGGGGTGGTGGTCAGTGCGGCTGTCTGGATTATTTTTCTCGTTGTTGGTTCAAATCTCATTCCCTCCATGGACCTGCCACCCCGCTAAACTGCGAGAGACACGTTTGTATTTCGCTCTTATCCTCTGGAAAAACGTATTAGGTATCACCACAATATTATGTGCGTTTGTTTGTACCATTATTGTATATATTCGAATAATGCACAGTTCATGGAAATGAATTCGAAGAAACAAACTTCTATTCCTAAACCTCAGTGTCATTAAATTATCTTTTTCTGATATTCCTAAACCTCGATTCCTCCTGTCCATGTGATTATGTTCGGCTTTGTGTGCCATAAATTTCATCGCGTTTTATGTGATTGGGTGTTGCAGTTTCTGGTAAAGGGACTGGAATGTTCTGCTAGGCTGCTGGATTTAAGCAAAATTTCATATCTTAGCTTTGGGTTGTGTGTGTAAATTGGTCACGACACGCAACTGACGTATCAAGACCTACGATTTTCTGTCATTCTGTCAATATACAGCCACAGTTTCCCTGAATCGTCTGTATTACTCTCATACAGAGCCAGCTTCATCATATTCTGCAGCGTCTACGACAAGGGTACTTGGCAAATTATGTTGTACGCCTGATTATCAAATGCATCATTTCCTATTGTTCACACATCTCTGCATTAATCTATCACTCCGCAATACCTAAATATAATATCACTATAGAGCGTGTTCTTTTGAACAGAGTATTGATCTTCATGCTTTCACAAAAGGCAAGTAATATCTTGATTCCTTACTTGATTTACGAGAAACCTAGGAATAATGACTCTGCTTTACGGAGCTGGAAACTATCAATTTGTCACTTTACCTTCTTATTGAAGATAATGCTTACGATGAGTCTTACAATAGCAGATGCAAATTTGGGTATTTTTATAACTTATTTTAGCCTACTATTATTTCATCTCAACCTATAAATTACATTATCGCCTTGTCCATGTAACTCTCTATTAGCTGCTGTACGATAAGGTGGATTGTCATTAAATCGGATAAGAACGCCATCAATCTGAAGAGAAAGTAATGTTAGTGTCAACATAGCTTCATGAACAATATCAAATTACCTGTTATAATAAATGTCCGAGGTCGGAGCGACACATGGCCAATTTATGTAGGATCCTAAAATTCAATGTGCTTAAAAGTCCTAAAATCATATAAAATTTCTCTTCCCTGGAAAAAGACAAAGAAGAAGAAAGCAGAGTATCTAAAAGTGATTTATATTTTGGTTTCAGGGAGAAAATTTGTGTACCATAGGAGGTAGAAATTTTAAATGTCTGTTAATATGTTACAAATTGGTATGTACGTACATACATACATGCATACGTATACAGTTTTACACACACACACACACACACACACACACATATATATATATATACACACAAAATTTCAACACAAGTAATTTTCGTGTGTTAATAATGAAGAATTTGGTGACTAGTCAAATTTTTAAGGTTATGTTGGGCAGACTGAAATTCGTTTGAAGTAGTGGAGAGTATTAATTAAAATCGGTCACCAGAATACATCGGAATATTGCCAATTATAATGCTCTCAGACCTAGAAAATTTATTTAAAATATATTCGTAGCGATATTGGCTTGTTTTTAATTTAAAAGCAGCACGTACGGTTCAATTAAATATTGACAAGTATTTGAGCACTTTATAACTCTTGCCATCCTGACAGCCTTTTGTCAGACAAGACAACAACAATAACACGTCAGGTTTTTTAATGAATAAGGCATAATCAGGGATTTCAAAGATTAAAGTTCATGTAAGTAATGCGAAGACTACAGCATTTTAAATACAAGCGGAAAATGTTAAGTTGTTATGTAACTGGAACATCCAAAACAAGATAGGAAGTCGTGGACTGATTTAATGTAGCTCAGGACAGGCAAAATTGGTGGGCTGTTTTGAACAGCGTAATGTACCTACAGGTTCAAAGAATGCAGGAACTTCTTTGATTAGCTGAGAACCTGTAAGTTTGTAATTGTTAATGGTGTGTATACTCAGAGCTCTCTGCGATGGTCTGATTTTTCGTCCAGAGGAGTCCTACCGAATGTGGTGTCTTTGAGTGTGATTGAGGAACGTCACAGAAGAAACGTAGGTCCTCGAAGGCTGTTGAGTCATGAGAGAGTGCGAGAAATAAATAAATAAATATATATATATATATATACTTGTATATATACAGGGTATACACAAAAGAATGGTGTGGTTTCAAAAGTTAACAAGAAATTGATTTCTCTCCTTACACGGGCACAATATACACCGTCAGCAGCGGCAACTGTCCAAGTTTCTCACGCGTTAATCACAATCCTTCAATGTGTGCACCGTGGGTCACAGGACGCGCGCGCGGCCACACACACACATACAAACACACACAGAAAGCCTTTCCCTGCTGCGACGCCATCTTGGAAACTGGCCCCGCGGCCCCGCAGTAAGCATGAGAAGCGAACTGCTGGTAGTTCATGAGAAACTTGGACAGTTGCTGCTGCTGACGGTGTAGGTTGTGCCCGTGTAAGGTGAGAAATAAACTTCTTGTTAACTTTCGAAACCGCACCATTCTTTTGTGTATACCCTGTTTATATATACTCGATTAAGAAATTCAGATCTCTTTAACGGTGGTGTTGCTTAAGCAGGTCCCATAGCTAACACCGACCTGAAGCTATGAAAATAGGAAAGTGAACTAAAAATAAAAATATATTTTTGTAAATTTAGCAGCAATTTTGCCAGCACTGTCAAAATAGCATTTACAAAGAAGGGCAGGACATATACTTTCAGACATAACGTATGTTACGGGATCAAAGGAAGGCGTTGATGTTGCCTGATATTTACTGTTCAGTATCAGCCCTGATTTATGGGTGTTCTAATTCCGCTTTACGGCGCCTGAGGGAATTCACAATCTGAGCCCCCTATATATGTCAAATTGATTGCAGGGGCAGAGTGGGTCGTAGTGTTTACATGTTACTCGTCTCTGTATCATTTCATCCTACATATGTGTTCTTCCTTTTTAACTAAAGTCACCGTTTATAGACTAAAATGCTTTACAATATCAGTTTTTTTTACATTTACATGACACAGAGGACGAGTTTTCATTCGATATAAACAGAAGAAATGCAACTGGAAGATAACAGAACAACCTACTTTTCATATAATCTCTCTACTTTTACGTGTGAAAGAAAAGTGTTTTGAACGATAGGCATTATGACAAAACAAGTTGTAAAGGGATTATTTAAAACTGTCCTTTAACTTTGTTGACATGTACAGGGCACATGCAATGTCCAGAAACTTTGATTATCACGTTCTCTTATTTGGAGGAAACTGAATTTGTAATGAGCAGCTTGGTTGAAGAGAATTCTTGTGGAAAAATTGAATTTTCTAATTAAATTCTGTGTAACAAGTTTGTGTTTATGCACCAGGCCATTAAAAGGGGCGTAGAGGTAAAAGTGTTATTAATTTATAATCCCGACATTATATATGAGTGGTGACCTTTAGCTATGAACCCTTTGAATCAGGGGGAAAGGTACCAGATATTCTTTGGACAGGAAGTTTGGCTGCCTCGCAGTCTCATTGACTCAGATAGCAAAAATACGAAATTCTGACCTAATACTCCATTACTAGTCACCGAACTAACATAGCATCAAAATATAGAATGAATACTGATGTATGGGTATTTATTGTCGCGCAGTTCTGTCTTTGTATGTTAGATAACCTCGACAGCAAAGCGGCCGGGAACTGAATGGTCATTGACCTCCGTCTAGTGTCGAAGTTAAGGATGGTTGGAGCAATACCTACGCGAAAACAGAGACAACTATTCCTTCTACCTTTACAAAACTCAAAAGACTTCCAGTTTTCACCTTCTTTAGGTAGACGAGTGTTTTGAAGTTAAACATTTAGAGATATACAGAGAAAATTTATAGTGTTAATCCTGTAATCTTGTCATCAATTTTAACAACAGATCGAAAGTTTGAAGACGTATAAGGATACTTGCGTACATTTTAAATATGAGATATTATTCCCGAAACATATTTTTATATTTCGTTAATACGCAACGAAGCAAGATAAACTATTCCTTACACTACTTCATTAAAGTTAGTTTACCTTCCGATGACGTGTACTGTATACCTTAGAAATGAAAATTCATATTCTAGAGAACAATCAGTGAACTGTTTCGTCTGATGTATGTGGAATCAACGAGTGTTTAAGAAACAAAAAATAATCCTGTGGACCCATGACATTAATGTCGTTTGAGGCGTTTCTCTCTCTCTCTCGCTGTGTGTGTGTGTGTGTGTGTGTGTGTGTTATATTTGGATCTGCTTTTGAAATTGAAATTTTAATTTATTATTCATGACATTTGTTGCACTTTTTCATTCTGCTCAAATGCGTAAAATTTCTTAGAAAATATTTTTCGTCAATGAGTCATGAACAATTTGCAGCATTGTTGTGCAACTGACTTTAAAACACAGAACTAAGACAAACAGGTACAACAGTCCATAGTAACAAGCTTCAAGTAGAAAAGTAGAAGTAAATTTTTCTCTCTTCCTGGTTCAAGACATTCCTCACAAATCCCCGTATTTTTAAGCCTCACTGAGTGTAATAAATAGCGCAAAATTTATGCGGTGAGGATGGTGTAATCTGCAGTGATATGGTATTAAAAAACACATTTTAATAACTCGCACAACACTTTCAAGCGAAAAATTCTCTTATGTAATATACAAAAAAAATTCAGTCAATCTCTTCCTGTAAAAAATAAAGTTTTTTTTGGAGTAAACAACCGTTTATGCACATCAAGGATAATGGCCGTCTATTGTAAGAATTATAATGCAGAACACAAAAAGGTAATGTGCCAGTGAAACAGGAAATTGAAACTGTTAAAACGCTTAACATGATAATCGTAGTTACATGCATACTGGCCGCGAATTCACCGTACATTTACTTACGTAACATATGGACCTCTATAAGTACAACATAATCCTTGGTACAGTACACTGAGGAAGTCTAAGGTAAAGTGTGATACCACTAGCAGTGTTTATGTGCACTCAGTGCTCCGGAGTACAAGCAAGCAGCACATGACGTGCACGTACAGATCCACATGTTAACTGAGGATTATGGCGTTTTCTCGATCTATGTTATTTAAAGGATAAAAGTTCAAATTGGTCAAAAGCACATAACAGACGTAATAAGTTATACTAATGACCATAATGATAACACAGAATATATTCTCTTATGCAAATAAATCCTGGGAAGAAATTTTTTCAGACTGATTCTGATAAAGGTCACAATTGCATAGGATTCGTTTCTTTTACATGTTAAGCGATGGACAGAAATAAAATACCAGTAATAAAGGAACATGTGGGACAGAAGAAGTGTTCACATATAGCAATGAATACTCTTATTGTGTTGGAGATGACTGTTTAAACTACTACAACGAATAATTCAAAGACACGCGTAAAAGGAACATACGCACGCACACACACACACACAAATACATATATATATTTATATCAAACGCTCCTCTGGTGAAAACTAACGACTTTGTCCAGTTAAATTCGAAATCATTTCCTGTATTCCTGTAGTTATTACTCTGTCAACAAGAAGTACGGACAAAATAGCTGTGGCAGACGCGATGAAAAGGAAAGTTGTTGGTCATTGATGGGCCTGTAGAATGCACACGGTCCGTATGACATCACAATGGAGAACGGTCTTAGCAACTTCATCTTCATCTCGCACGAACAAACTTGCTTCAGCTTGTGCCAGTGAATCCCCCCCTCCCACACAAACACACACACGGAACTAAGAATCCACCCTTTTTTCTACCTATTCTTCGTATTTTCTTGTCGTCGTACTGCCGGACCTCAGCGTTTTTGGTTAACTTCATATATTTTTCTTTTCCGTACTGTGATTCTTCTCCCATCTTCAACTCCATTCTCCCCCACAGCGTTCATCAGTCACACCACCCACCTTCGGACAATTCCTCAGAAAGGACTGGTTCAGATACAAGTATTCTTATTTTTCAAACAAAAGCAAGAAAATAAAAATAGATTTTCTTCTAAATCTACGTCTAGTTGCCGAAATCGGTATAAAGCGACCTTCTGATGCAATTAATTTGTTATACACACAAAACCTATGTCGAAGATTGCGGTCGACCGTTGAGCCTTCTTGAATGCTCTTGCGGAAATTTTGGTTCAACCTCAGAGCTTCACATTAACTGAGTTCTTGTTATACTCCCAGTTTTTCAAGATAAATACTGGACGTCCTTTTATGTCCAGGAATGAGGTCTACTGGATTCTTATGCCGAGAAGAAAGAATAATAATTTCTGGCTTTTGTAGCAAAGTAAATTCCAAGGAATTCACCCTGGAACAGGCCACGAAAGATCAGAGGGGAATTAGTGCTGAAGCTCTACTCCTTTTTTTTTAACCTCTGCGCCAGGTGGGCGTGGGTGGTCAACGCCATGTCTCGGCCACTTTACCTCCTGGAAAGACCCATTACCCATTGTATAGGAGAATGCGTGGGCCCCAGGGCCTGTCTGGACGGGCGTGGTTTGTAGGAAGTTATAGTTTTCACATCCACTTGTAAATATCCTACCATTTGACGTCATCTGATTTGAACAGCCCCAAATGAGACGTCGTGACGCGAATGTACTGACAGTCGAAATAATTTTGAAATTAAGTCAGAAATTCTGCGAATATGTGTTAGACCATA
>Ga0123353_10017874_pt1 | contig 10453 bp, 10 predicted proteins | sample TergutLab28metaG_3_FD_92763 | JGI IMG/M metagenome (GOLD analysis project Ga0123353, IMG submission 92763) | Labiotermes labralis P3 segment gut microbial communities from Petit-Saut dam, French Guiana - Lab288 P3 | ecosystem: Host-associated > Arthropoda: Insects > Digestive system > Gut ...
GCCACCTTTTATCAGACAGCGTCTGCCGTTGATCATCTTCCATCTCTTTTTTAACACGCCGTCAGAGGTGTTATCGGGGGAGGTAAGGTCTATTTCACCCGAGCCCCTACTGTCCTGTTTGCCGAACAACAGATCTCCGATATCTTCCGAAAATGTGTTGTGGAAGAAGTTGATATTTGCCCACGAAAGGTCCTCGCCTTGCGGGCATATCCAATATTGATCGGATAGACTTAACCCAAAACTTCCTTTCAGAAGTTTCTGCGGAAACATTATATCCAGCGATTCCAAGAATTCTTTCAGGCCGTCACGGCTTGCGGGTATTGAACGCCCCCTCCACCAATCCCTCATTGCTGCGGCATCGACACCGTTCACGCCCGCTGTCCCCACAGGCAAATGCAATTCGTTGAGTACTTTCCCTAATGATGATATCAGTCCGCTTTCGTCGATATCCAATTCAACGACATCGACGTCCTTGTGTTTCAATACAAAGATCTTTCTTGCTTCTTCAAATTGTGCAAGCCAGTCGTTGAATGCTTTGGTATGAGGGGATCTTATGATCCCGGCCAACTCGGTGACGCCTTTTACGTTCAGTACATCCGTCTTATACGATCTGCCGTCAGCGGAACGCATTTTCAGTTGTTTACAATTTGTAATCAACTGATCATCCTCTTTCTTCAAACGGTTTTTCAATACCGCCCAATATACACGCGGATTTTCAGATCCCGTAAGTGCGGCCGCAACGTCAACCGCGGAAAACAGCCATTCTTCTCTTTCGACGCTGTATTCGGCTCTGATATGTTTTCCGTTGAATGTGTTCTCGGGGTTCATCATCGACGTTCACACAGAAGGTCTGTAATGATTTAAACCCTAACCCACTTTGGTTCTCAACGATCATAGGGTTGGCACGATGAGATCGAAATCATCTTTTTGACGTACGCACTTAACAATGTCCTAGAACCGTGGGCTGACATTAAGCCAATAATCGAAAAAAGTTTATACAATATATCTACATTCTCCACATATGGGAATGTTCATCCAAAAATGGGGCAACAGTAATGCCGTACGCCTTCCGAAGAGTGTTCTCAGTGCAGCCAATCTAAGTGAGAATGATGAGGTATCCATTACCGCCCGGGATGATGAGATCATCATCCGAAAGGTGAAGAGGCACAGAACATTCTCCGAAAGGATGGAAGGGTATGACGGGAAATATGTGTCGGAGGAATTGGATTCCTCCGCCGTGGGAGAGGAGAGGTTCTGGTGAGATACAAAGCAGCCCAGGGAGACCTGGTATGGCTTGGGCACGAGCGGAAGGGCCGCATGCCGGCACTGATAGTATCCAACAACGATGCCAATCGTTTCCTTGACCCGATGGCCATGGTATGCCCCATTACCTCAACAGACAGAGGATATCCCACCCGTGTCAAATTGGATGACAGGACAAAGCTCAGCGGTTTTGTCATGTGCGAACAGATGAGGGCGATCGACCTCGGAGCGAGGAACGCAGAGTTCATTGAAGAGCTTCCTTCCGATCTCCTCAATGAGGTCATAGACATCATATTCGGTATTGTTGAGATCGCAGACTGAAGTTATCCGGGCATCACCATGGGCCTGTATTCTATTCTATCTTATCTAAGGTTAAAGGCCTTCCAGAACCACGACATTGCTTCTTTGTTATCCTGTTCGACCCCGCATCCCGTGTGGTAGATAAGGCCTAAGCCGAACGTTGCATCGATGTTACCAAGTTCCGCAGCTTTCCTGAACCACGACATTGACTCGGCGCAGTCTTGTTCTACACCGAACCCGTGCTCGTAGAGGATGCCCAAATTGTTCATCGCACTGGCGCTGCCGAGCTCTGCGGACTTTCTGAGAAAAGAGACGACCTCTTGTCCTGCCCCTTCGTCGAAGTAGACGGGAACAATGCGGTCCCTGGCAACGGCGTCTCCGAGGTCAGCGGATTTCCTCAGCCATGACATGGCCTCTTTGAAATCTCTCCCCGTTCCAAGCCCCATTTCGTAGAGCCTGCATAAATTCATAGCCGCCCAGGCATCGCCTTGGTCCGCTGCCTTCCTGTACCAGGATGCGGCCTCTTTGTATCCTGCTTCCCCCTGCTTTTGTCCCTCTTCGCAGAGATTGCCCAAGTGGACCATTGCTTTGATATTGCCGAGGTCCGCGGCTTTTTTGTACCATAACTTGGCCTCCTCAAAGTCCCGTCCCTCGTCCCCTCTCCAATAGAGATAACCTAAGCCGATCATCGCATCGGTGTCTCCAAGCTCAGCGGCCTTTTTGCACCACGACATTGCCTTTTTGAAGTTCCTCCCTACTCCGTACCCTCCCCAATGGTAGAGTATACCTATTTTGGACATTGCATCGGTGTTGCCGAGGTCCGCAGCCTGCCTGTACCATGTCAGGGCTGTAGTGTAATCCTTATCGATATCGAGCCTCGATTGGAAAAGAATGCCCATCTTGACCATTGCATCGGTGTTGCCGAGGTCCGCGGCTTTTTTGTACCACGACATGGCCTCAGCATAATCCCTTTCAACCCCGTATCCTCCCAAACTGTAGAGAAGGCCGATGTTGACCATCGCATCCGTATCTCCCCGGTCTGCGGCTTGTTTGTACCATGATATCACTTCTCTGAAGTCCGGGACCGCCTGCTCCCCGTCGAAAAGGAAGATCATGTTCTTTACAGCCCAGGTGTTGCCGAGGTCTGCGGCCTTCATGTACCAGGACGAGGCCTCTTTATGGTCATGCGCAACACCCTGCCCGTTATCATAAAGGATGCCTATGTTGACCATCGCATCGGCATTGCCAAGCTCCGCCGCTTTTGCGAACCAGGACATTGCTTCTTTGAAGTCCTGCTCAATTCCCCTCCCGTTGTGATAAAGAACGCCCATGATATTCATTGCATCGGCTTTGCCAAGCTCTGCGTCCCTGAGGATATAATCAATTTCTTCTCTCATTTTATCTCTTATTGACTAGTAGTACATAGAGTATATAGTTACCGTATGTAAACGATGCCTATGCGATCCGGCCGGGGCATCGTTTATTAGTCAACCGTCCCTTTAATAAACTTTTATTCCTCTCTCATACCATGGAACCTAAAGATGCCACACGTTCGAGGGCCATTGTGCAAAAGTTCCTCAACATGCATCCTCAGCCGTTCAAATCTTTTCTCAGCAGGTTCATTAATGAGCGCATTTGCGAGACCGGACTGACCGAGAGCCAAATAGTCTTCCTCGCGATACTCGACAAAAAGAAGGGGATGTCGCTGAAAGAGATGACCGACAGGGTGGGGGTGCACAAGTCCCTTACCACCAGGGCGGTCAAGCATCTTATTGAGAACGGGTTCGTCATCAACACCCTTGAATCCGGAAAGGAATATTCGATCGTGCTGACGGCAAAAGGCGCGAAGGCAAAAGAGGTCGCCATCCAGGCATTCAGAGATCTTATTGAACTTATTTTAGAGGATCTTACCGATGAGGAGCTTGCGATGATGGAAAAGACCATGCAAAAAATAAGGCAGAAGCTGGAAGATCTTTCCTCCGAGGAACAAATATCCTCTGCTGGGGAGTGAATATATATTTATGTCTGGTCTGCTCTGTTCCCTTAAAGAAAGGCGTGCGTTCGCCGGAGAGGCAGCGGTCCTCCGGCAGATGCTGAGGGGATGAAGGTGCAGACCGCCCTGCATGAAAACGGACGGAGACACAAAAAATGGAAGAGATGGGGTATATCTTCATACAAGTGTTCATATTGCTGTTTGCAGCAAAAGCACTGGGTACCGTCTTCCAAAAACTGAAGATGCCCGCTCTGGTAGGAGAGATACTTGCGGGCGTTCTCTTCATCAACATCGTTCTTTTTTACCCGGGGTACGGCGATCTGCTGCATTTCGATCCGGATCAGTTCCTTAACGACGACACCCACTTCATTCATGTGATGGGCGAACTGGGCGTGACATTCCTGCTGTTCATGGTCGGTCTCGAGACAAGGTTCAGCGATCTTATGAAAGTGGGCAAGACCGCCATGTACGTCGCTATTTTGGGGATCGTGGTGCCTCTGCTCGGAGGGTTCGCGATAATGATGGCGTTCGAGCCCGGCAACATCAATCTTGCCATTCTTGTCGGTACGGCCATGTTCGCCATGAGCACCGGGATAGCGATCGAAGTGCTCAGGAACATGAGCGCAATGAACACCAAAGAGGCAAAGATAATCATCGGCGCTGCCGTGATCGATGACATCCTCTGTTTGTCGCTGCTCGCAGTGATCAGCGGACTTGTTGCCCCGGAGGCGGAAGTGGGCACGATCATACTGAACACGGTGATCGTCTGCGTGTTCCTTATCGCCTCGTTCGGATTCATCTCATACATAAAAAGAGTGGCCGATCGCAGGAAGCACAAACTCCTGGACAGGTACAAGCATGCCGATGTGCACGGTGATATCATGGTCGGATGCGATGTATCCAACTTCCATGAGGCGAGGTCGCAATCCTCCAAGCTCAGTATACTCGGGATAGCGGTCCTGGTCTGTCTCGGGATGGCGGCACTGTCATCGACCATAGGTCTGGCCGGAATAATAGGCTCGTTCCTTGCGGGAATGCTTTTTGCTGAGTTCAAGGACACCATGCCCTGTGAGGAGAACTTCAACACGGTGACGGCGTTCATGCTGCCGTTCTTCTTTATCTATGTGGGAATGAAGGTCAGGTTCGATGATTTCGAGCTCGGGATAATGCCTCTGCTCGCGATCCTGATAGTGATCGCCGTGCTGACGAAGTACGTAAGCGGATACTACGGCGCAAAAATGGGAAAACTCCCGAAGGATTCTTCGGTACTCATAGGAGTAAGTATGATACCCAGAGGAGAAGTGGGGATAATCGTTGCCAGTATCGGCCTTACAATAGGGGTATTCACCAATCAGATGTTCACCACGATCATGCTGATGACCTTGGCCACCTCAATAATCGCACCCCCGCTTATATCATGGGCGTACAAGCGCATGTATGCGCATTCCCATCCGGAGCATAAAGACAACTGCGACCACGGAAGATAACAATAAAAGCATACGCAAGGGTCTCCCCTTGCAGAGGTCCGCCGGCGTTCACTCTTCTACTTTGACTACCTGAGCGCTTGTGGCATTCTTGGAAATGCTTTCTATTCCGTTCTTGCAGGATTCTTTGCTCCTGTATCCCTGAGACGCCGCAACGATCTCTCCGTTCATGGCCTTCAGACGGAACCTGTATTTTTCGCCGGTATCCATAAAGATCTCATATTTGGGGTTCGTAAGTTTTTTGTATCCATCAACAGTCTGATCCTCCACTTTGGACCGGCTGTTGGTCTTTACGCTCTCGATCCCGTTCAAACACGAGGGTTCGCTCAAATAGATCTGAGATGTGCATATCACTTTGCCGTTGCTCGCCAGAAGGTTGAACATAACTCCGTTCTTTGCGGATTTTATTATGAATTTCCCCATTTTCTCCATACCTCTATATAGATATATATTGAAGCACATTTAATAATTACCGCTGAAGGAAATTCATTTTACCCGAGATTCATCAGAAAAAAGATACGATTTCTCTTTTTTTCACAGCTGAACAGGCGGCGGACGTAAGAGAGAGGACCCGCAACCCCCTCGGCGGGCCGGCCGCAAGCGCCCGATCAATAAGCGGCGAAGCCGGATTCCGCGGTTCATGTTAATTTGTTGCGCCGGAAACTTTTATATCGGAGAATTATATTTGAGTAGTTGTTCAACTATTCAAATGTCGTGACACCATGAAACAAAATATCAACCACAGCAGGGAGGAGCATGACAAGATCATAGAGAATGCTAACGTACAGATGCTGGACGGGGAGACCATCAATGACATGTCAGGCCTTTTCAAGGTCCTTTCCGACCCCACACGTTTGAAGATCCTGTCCGCCATCGGGAACGAAGAGGTCTGCGTCTGCTGCATATCCGAGATCCTCGGGATGTCAGTTTCGGCTGTATCGCATCAACTGAAGACACTCAGGCAGGCGCGTCTGGTTAAAGCGAGAAGGGACGGCAGGAACATCTACTATTCGCTTGACGACCATCATGTAGGGACATTGCTGGAGATCATGCTGGAACACATGAGGGAACGAAAATGAGGTACGTGTACCGTCTGAACGGCCTCTGCTGCGCAGCGTGCGCTGCGAAGATAGAAGTAGCCATCAACAAGATCCCCGGCGTCGCCGCGGCAAGGATAACTTTCATGACCCAGCGTCTGACGGTAGAGGCAGAGGAGTCCGAGATCGAAAGGATCGAGCCGATGGTCGAGAAGGCTATAAAAAAGATCGAACCGGATGTCAAACCAAGAAGGGAATGACATGTTCGGAGCCGCCGCAATAATAAGGATCGCGGTCTCCGGCACACTGCTTGCGATAGGATTATTGGCGGGGGTTGACGATACAACTCAATTAATGATATTCGCCGCATCATATGCTGCGGTCGGATATCCGGTATTCATTCGGTTTCTGAAAGCGATCTACAGCAAACAGCCGTTCGATGAGAACTTCCTGATGACGGTCGCGTCAATGGGCGCATTTGCTATCGGGGAAGCTCCGGAAGGCATAGCAATTCTTCTTTTCTATCAGGTAGGTGAACTGTTCGAAGAATATGCTGTGGATCGCTCAAGGAGGTCCATATCTTCGCTGACGGACCTCCTGCCGGAGAGCGTTAATCTTTTGAGGGACGGGGAGGTAGTCGAAACAGGACCGGAGGATGTGCTGGTCGGAGACCTCATCCTCGTCAGGCCCGGGGAAAGGATCCCGTTGGACGGGACAGTCATCGAAGGGTCCTCAATGGTCGATACATCATCGATAACAGGGGAATCCGTTCCGAGAAGGGCTTCCGTCGGGGACGCCGTTCTTAGCGGCTGCATCTCCACAAACGGGGCCCTGACGGTCCGTGTAGCATCAGTGTACGCGGACTCTACCGCCTCCCGAATAATCAATATGATAGAGGACGCATACGAAGCCAAATCCAAGTCGGAGAACTTTGTGACAAAGTTTGCCAGATACTATACTCCCATCGTTGTACTTTCCGCCATTCTTCTGGCAACCATCCTGCCGTTGATTCTGGGCGATCCGTTCGAGGAATGGATCTACAGGTCGCTCACTTTCCTGGTGATCTCATGCCCCTGCGCTTTGGTGATATCCATACCGCTGGCCTTTTTCGGAGGCATCGGCGGCGCATCGCGTATGGGTATCCTTGTCAAAGGAGGCAATTATCTGGAGGCCCTGGCGGGCGTGGACACAGTAGTATTTGACAAGACCGGCACCCTTACAGAGGGGACATTTGAGGTCGAAAAGGTGATCCCGCACGGAATCGAAGAAGAGGAACTGCTTTGGGCCGCAGCCCACGCGGAGTTCCATTCCAACCACCCCATTGCGGTGAGCGTAAGGGAAGCATACGGGAAAAATATCGACGGATCGATAGTGGGCGCTACGGAAGAGATCTCAGGCAAAGGAATGGCGGCCGAAGTGAGAGGGCACACGGTGTTGGTGGGGAACGAATCGCTTTTGTCAGAGGCAGGTGTCGTTTTTGAGAGGTCCAATGACTTCGGGACCGCGGTGTACGTAAGCATCGACGGGGAATACAAAGGGTGCCTTGTAATATCAGACAGCGTTAAGCGCGATTCCGCATCCGCAATAAAAATGCTGAAAGATGCGGGCATAAAGAACATCGCAATGCTCACCGGCGACGTTGGTCATGTGGGGGAACACATCGCCGGATCGGTAGGCATAGATACAGTATACACAGACCTTCTTCCGGGAGACAAGATCGGGATAGTCGAACGGCTGCTGTCGGAAGGAAGGTCCGTTGCCTTTGTGGGCGACGGAATAAACGACGCGCCTTCTCTGGCACGTTCCGATGTCGGTATAGCAATGGGCGCAATGGGTTCCGATGCCGCGATCGAGGCAGCAGATATAGTGATAATGGATGATATGCCGTCGAAGGTCCCCATCGCCATCAAGATAGCGAAGAAGACCAGGGCGATATCCTTAGAGAATATCGTGTTCGCGCTCGGAATTAAAGTGCTTTTTTTGATACTAGGTGCCTTAGGATATATCACATTGGTAGAAGCGGTGTTCGCTGACGTAGGTGTTGCAGTAATAGCGATACTGAATTCGATACGGACACTGAGGACATCAAAAATGGAGTCTCAGCTGAAAGCGTTGGAATCATAAATGAGCGTATTCTTACACAAAAATCAAGTAATCAGCGGAGGATAAGGTAACATGGCAGAAAAAAAGAGCGACGGACAGAAATTGGAAGAGAAACTTCTGATGAGGTCTGCGAACCTTGGGGAGGCAGACGGGTCTCTTCTCGAAAAAGCAAAGGACTTTTGCGAAGAGTACAAAAAGTTCCTGTGCAACAAAACAGAAAGAGAGATCCTCGATCACGCCATGCCGATCTTAAAGAAGAAAGGCTACAAAGAATTCCAGATGGGAAAGAGATACTCCCCGGGAAACAAATTCTACATGAACAATAGGGACAAAGCTCTCATCATGGTAACGGTCGGGAAGAGACCGATCGCTGACGGCCTGAGAGTGGGAGTAAGCCACACAGACAGCCCCAGGCTTGATTTCAAACCCAACCCGCTCTTTGAGGATACGGACATGGCCTACTTCAAGACGCACTATTACGGCGGAATAAAGAAGTACCAGTGGGCCGCGATTCCGCTGTCCCTGCACGGCGTTGTCCTGCTGACCAACGGGAAGACCGTTAAGGTCAACATCGGCGAGGAGGAAGGGGACCCGGCGTTCTGCGTCACGGACCTGCTTCCGCACCTGGCGATGAATCAGATGAAGAAGACCGCTTCCGAGGTCATCGAGGGGGAGCAGCTGAACATACTTGTCGGATGCTGGCCGTTCAAAGATGAGAAAGTATCAGGCAAAGTGAAGCTGAACATAATGAACATCCTCAATGAGAAATACGGTATCACCGAGAAAGATTTCCTCACAGCGGAGCTGTGCGCCGTTCCGGCGTTCAGGCCGATAGATGTCGGTCTCGACAGGTCAATGATCGGCGCGTACGGGCAGGATGACAGCGCATGTGCATTTGCCAATTTCATGGCGGAGATCGAGTGCAAGGAGCCGGAATTCACCACGATCACTATATTTGCCGATAAAGAGGAGACCGGCTCTGACGGGAATACCGGAATGAGGTCATTCTTCTTCAGGGACTTCCTTGAGGATTTCGTATCCGCTTATGGGCTTCAGGTAAGGCATGTCCTCAGAAGATCGGTCTGTTTATCCTGCGATGTCAACGCAGCGATCGACCCGGCATTCGGAGAAGTGTTCGAAAGGAACAACTGTTCCTTCCTTAACCGCGGACCAGTCGTTTCTAAATACACCGGAAGCAGAGGGAAGTATTCAACTAACGACGCTTCCGCGGAGACGATGAGTTTCCTCAGGAAGATATTGGACGACGCAGAGGTGCCGTGGCAGGTAGGGGAGCTCGGAAAGGTCGACATAGGCGGCGGAGGCACGATCGCGGCCGACATCTCCGTTCATAACCTTGATACGGTGGACATGGGTGTGCCGGTGCTGTCCATGCACTCGCCGTTCGAAGTTACCTCAAAAACGGATGTGTATCTGCTGTACAAGGCCATTCTGGCATTCTACAACAGCAAGCTCGAAAAGAAGTAAGTCCTAAGCTACTTCTTCGTGTTCGAACCGTGGACATCAGGGTGACCTGTCCGGTTTGGAAAGTTATTTATCTGCCGTATGCGATGTTTTAAGCAAGGAAGATGACGGCCCCAAAAGGGCCGGGCCCTTAACGCGGTGCCGTACGGCGATCCTTTAACGACTACCGATGCTGATCACAATGACCAGTACGCAGGTGCGTATCCGGATCTTTAGGCTGCCTTTACGGCAAGATATGGATATCCGTATGATATCACCTTCCTGCCAAAGCAGTCCCGGGTTTGCTTTAGAAGTGAACTGCGCAAATCCGGGCTCACTCCTTTGGCATTCATTTATTCTATTCCATATGGTCGTTCTATCGTATTACAGTCTGTATAACTCGCAACAAAGGTTCGCAACATACGTATCGATCACGCATTAACAAGCGTGAACCTGCGGAAGTTTCGGCGCAGTGGAAAATGCGAATCTCATTTATATTTAAAAGCCAGAAAACCCTTCTTTTTAGAGAAGGGATGAATGGCAATCATTCCTTCTGATGCTTTTCCTGTCCTTCTACATATTCGAGTATGGATTTAGCCGATACCGTTCCTGCCGTACCGATGTAATATCCCGATGACCAAATATGCCCTTTCCATAATTGTTTTTTCAATTCAGGATGCTTTAGATACAACTGCCTTGCTGACACTCCTTTTAGTAGTTTAACAATGGTCGCAGGGGACACAACAGGCGGTGCAGATACAAAAATATGAATGTGGTCATCCATGATCTCCATAGCCATTAACTTCCACATA
>Ga0123353_10017877_pt1 | contig 10452 bp, 8 predicted proteins | sample TergutLab28metaG_3_FD_92763 | JGI IMG/M metagenome (GOLD analysis project Ga0123353, IMG submission 92763) | Labiotermes labralis P3 segment gut microbial communities from Petit-Saut dam, French Guiana - Lab288 P3 | ecosystem: Host-associated > Arthropoda: Insects > Digestive system > Gut ...
AGTCCGGCATCCAAAGTAAAAAACAGCAATACACACATAGTACAGCAAATACACATAACTACAACAATACACAGTCAACCGACAACAATTACACACAAGACAACTTTAAACTAGCAACAATACACATGAGACAAATTAGAATTTTACAAGATGTACAAAAGGTGTCATGACTTCAGCGTATTATTATGGATAATATGGGAAGGCTCCTGAAAGCACGTGCCACTTATTATTATTATTATTATTTTATTTTTATTATTAACTGCAATTGGTTTGTCACCCGGTGGCAGTTGAAATTGGTTACTACTGAATTTAAGTCGGGAGGGCTACATGAGAAGCATGTAATGGTAACTTGGAATGTTGGGAACCAGGGAAACCAAGAAAAACCTGTGTCGAGGTGGCCGGTATGTTTAGTGTGCATTTATTTGTTTAATAATAAAATATGTAAATTAGATTACAATGTATTGAATGAACAGTCTCGTAATTCCAACTTTAAATGTTCATATACCAGATGAATGCTGCAACAATGTAATTGGTATGGAATTATGATTTTGCATGAACTGCAGAATCAAAATGATACACGTATATGACACTTTTATAAGGTGGTGTACTCATAATATGTTTATGTATATCAACCACCCAGCACTTTGAATCTACCTGCTGAATGCTATATATAATGAATATTATTGATGTAATATGTTGTATTTTAGCAAGTTTTAAATTTGGTGTTTGAATTCTTTGAGGATGGCACAGACAGGATGAAACGTGGGAGCAGTGAAGGACTATACAAATGTGTTGTCATATGTGCATTTGTTTTGTTTTGTAGATAAATATTTTAAGGCCTTTGTGTAGTTTCATGGCTGAAGAATGTGGAATTTCTAAAGACAGTGTACTTCTAGTACTTGAGTCAGTGGTGTTGTATGGTATATTTTTCTTGGGAAATTAAGCTGACAGTAATAATTTTTCCCTCTATAGACACAAGTATTCAAAATTGTATCTCGTGGTAAGAGAAGTGAGACATACATAAGAAGTTTAGCATAGTAACACTTGCCCCTGAATATGTGTTTGTTGTAGTGATGTTCATGTTGATAACACCAACATTTTTTATTCATATTCTGAGGTTCAGTTCTTATGTGAGCACTAGACACAGACTTGATCTCCACAGATAAGTTGCGTATTTTACAGCTTTGTGAAATTGTGTGTATCTTCATGTTCATCAATCCATTCATCCATCTAATGTGTGTGTCAAGAATCACTGAGTTCGGAGCTATGCAGGATAATTGTAATAAAAGTGTGTTCTGTTTTATGTAATGTATGAACAGTTATGATTGGTGAGGTTATATTTTACAGGACAGATGGATGTACTGAAAGTTGAACCCGATTCAGGTGATGAAAGTGAGGTCATTGATATAAAAGTTGAGGACACCACAGATGTGAAACAAGAGGAGGATCCTCTACTAATAACCCTTCCAGTTACAGACACTGAACATGAGGTGAGTTGCATGTCTGTGTGTGCCTTGTTAAAGCACTTCTCACAAATGTCCTGAAATTCCTGTTGTGTTAGTCAGCTTCATTTGTTTGTGCACAGAAAGAAGCTCCACTCTGTTCAACATATTTTTAACAATCCTGCTCTTAAAGTACGCATTGACTGTATTTTGTCACACATAGCCTTAAAGTAGTCACTGGGGTTTCATGAAGCTTTTTGTCAAGTGACAGAATTTTAGTTCAGCTAGAATATCACAGTCACATTGTAGTGCTGTTTTTTCCTTCTCATTAGACATTTTGCAAGCTGAACTACCTACCAGTCCAAGTTAGAGTGATGTCCCTTTTAGTGACAGTGTCTTGTTAATCTGTTCTGTCATTAGCTTTTTATCTAGTTCTGATACTGCCCAGATTGTTCTAACAGAGAATTTTTCAGATGTTTGTGTTTAGGTGTGGACTGCCAGTCTACTATTTCCCTTGCCTCGTTGTGAGTTTTGGTAGGATCTGCCAGACCATTCATTTCCTACAATACATGTTCACATTGTTTTTGGGACAGTATGCTAGCTATTTTACCTCTTTCATTTCTGTGTTTTGAGACCCCTACAACTGCACCCTGATTTGTTCAGCCAGTATCGTTAAAGACTAGTGACAGTCCACACTAACTCTGAGCTGATAGCAGCTTCACTCTCTGATGTAACACAGATATTTATATTTGCATATTCCCTCTCTGTATTCTCTTTTGTGCAAGCTCTAATAGCATACACTTTTCTCTGGAATACTGTAGCATATTACCCATGACTGAAATTAGGCCTCTTCCTTGTGTCATATTCATACACCCCATTACCATGTCCTCACACGCCAAATGAGGTCCATATTAATATGGGGCTAAAACCAGCTTTCTCAGTAATTCTGCCAGGAAATCTGACGGTGAAAGATTTATTGAATTTATGTCTTCGTATCACTGTATGAGCTTCATCTTTAAGATGGGATCTTCTCAAACAAGACATGGTAATGTACACATGCTGTACAGAACTTGTCCTCCTCGTATGCAGTGGAGGGAGCCCCAGAAGGCCAAAATGTCTTCTGACTAATCCCCATGCATGTAGTAATACAGCCCATTTCTGAAATATTGTGTTGTTTTCAGATGCTAGGTGAAGGTCAGAGTCCGTCCAAGCAATTCCAAGTAATAAACTTACTATTAACTTCATCTGTATGACTGCATCGGAGTTTGACATAATACGTTTATTTTAACCCTTTGACACCAAACTCAGTAAGCCTTACAGACTTCCATACCAGTTTTATTTAACTCTTATCAGTAAGCATTATTCACATATGCAACAATTAATTTCCCATGCTTGCATACCTCTGCTCTTAGTTGGAACAGCTGTTAGTGCACACACTTCCAAAATATCCAGTCAGTAAATGTCATTGCTTCATAATTTCATTCTTAACCTCATTCATAGTCAGAAACTAGACACCTGTATTTTCATATATTTCACAAAGAGTTGGCCCAACTTCAGGAGTGTTGGAAAAAAAATGGTGTGTATGCTGTAGGTTATTTTGACATCATCATCTAATTAAGCCATAGCATATTTTATCAATGAATAAATTGTTATGATCAGCTTATGCATTTACAACAAATTTAATTTTTGATGTGACCACCTTATGACTGCCTGTATTGGTGCCAAGCATCATTCCACTGATATGTTCCATTTCATTTGTTATACTGGCTTACCATGGTGTTACATGCAGTCCCAGAGGAAGCAAAATAATGCGTTTAAGTTGTGTTATCAACCTGGGCATGCCACTGGTCCAACTGTACCTGTTGATCCTTCTGATAATTTTTGTTGAAGTAATAAGTGAAAGGTGGTGGAATGTGGAGGGACACCATGTTGTATCCCAAATTTGTCCTATTATTGCCAGAGGCACATTCTGAATAAAGTGGTAGTTAATTTTCTAGAAAATTCCTGTCTTGTGCAGCTGATACGTGTCCCTCAGTAATATATGGCCGAGGTAAGTACATAGTGTCAGAGTTTTCTAACGTATTGAGTTACAGAAAAACTTTTGTATTCATGTGAATTTTGCTGCCACAAAGAAAAGAATTCCTTACATTGTTAAAATCAGCACATGTAAATTTATCAATGTCTGAAGCAGAATTTTTGGCTTAGTAGTTGCCTCTTTTCACAGTATTATACTTGGCTGTTGTTATTTCTTACTGAGAGATTTTGTAAATTTCAAGGTGCAGATAGAAATCATTATGTTGAATACTCGACACCTATGTTTGTCCAATACCAGTTATTGTGGGAATTTTGCATACACTTGTACATGGACTTAACTCCACTGCATTCAGAATATTGGCTTCTCCAAGCCATGGTTGCTTGCATTCTCCATTCACATGCAAGGAACGAGTCTTTCTGAAAATTTACCCTGAGGTATGGATATATTGATGGAAGTCTGTGGTCTTTGTAGCACATATTTTGCAGCATATTTCTCATTTGTTAATGCTCCAAGCTTGGATAATACTGCACAACATACACAAAAACACAAGCTGAGACTAAACAAGCAGGGTGAGAATTGCATGGTTGCAGGAATGCCGTTTAACTATACTGTCGTACCCCTCAATCAACAGTTTGTAGTAATTTTTTGCCCCATGTAACTGTGGAATGAGTTTGCCAACTCATTGCACAACATTAATGCAATGGTCATGAGTGAAACGAGTTACATTCCATTGTAGTGTTGATTGTTTGAGTACTGTGAACTTGCTGTGGAAGTAACTGCTAAGTTATGTAGTTACAGTTAAAACCCAGTAAAGTGCTTGATATTAAAATATCCAGCATTATTAAGTTCCTTAATTCCGCCTCAAGAAAGGGAAGTAATGCATCACCAGTGGAACGAGCATACATTATACTTCCATATAATGTAATAGCATTTACACACATTTTGATATGCACCTAATATGATTCCATTTTCTTTTGGCTGTTCTCTCTCTGCTGCTGAAATGATGTAGATACTGATGTTTAGAGGAACCTACTGCCTCAATGTTCTGCCCTGAAGGCCATGTGTACTTCAGTATTATGTTCAGAACATTATGTTGTGAGTGTGGTCAAAACTGTTTTTATAATGTGATTTGCTGGGAGTGTGCATACAGGTTGCAAAGAGGAGTAGGCAACACATCAGTGTCTAATCTAGCCGACGCTGTAACCTTGCATATAGAGCATGAGCATCACATGTGTCTAGTGTGCAGTGTTTATCATGTTAAGTACTTTACCTTAAGAATAAAATCATGAGAACTGTTGTTTGGCTACACAGCAGCCATCTTCTGTTCTTGATTTTGCCTTAAGTGAGGGTGGGACTGAATGCAGTTATCTGTGATGTGTGCTAGCACACTGTCCTGCAGAAATTTTAACTCACTTCCTCTATTTCAAACTAAGACCATATTTTTATGTTTACACAGGGTGTGCCAGGGAGAATATGCCTCAGGAGAATTTTGTGTTAAATTACTTCATTATAACCCAAAATACCTTATGAAAACACCTTTACATAACACCTGATTAACGTTTGAATCACATAAAGACATCAGATGAGATACTCTTACTAGTTTCACGAAAATCATGTTTAGGGTTCCAAGTACTTTACTAGCTTGAACTGGCGTTAGTATGGCTGGGCTTGGTTATTAGTTAAGGACAGCTCTACACAGTGTATGTGCAACACATTCTAAACAGGTATATTGCATGGAACCACAAGACGTTTTTTCGTTTCCGCATTATCTCTGTAATCATTCAACCTCAGATATAGTTATGTGTGGTTATTTTAATATAAACTAACCAAAAAAGCATTATCCTACAGTATGGAAGATTCTTCCTGGTACACGTTATATGCATACGAGGGGTGCTGATCAAGTCCTTAGCCCGACCAGGAAGGAAACAAGCTACAGCGACCAAACTCGGGAATTATTCAACATACTCCCCACGAAGCTCAGTACACTTCTTAGCCCGTTCCTCTAACTTTTGTAAGCCACTCAAAAAAAAATTAAGACGGTTGTCCGTCCAACCAGGTCTCTGCAGCAGAAAAATGGCGACCGTTCAATTGTTTTTAAGTCCAGGGAACAGGTGGTAGTCCTATGGGGCCAGATCCGGTGAATAGGGTAGGTGATCAAGATATTGGAAGCCCAGGTAGGCCAGTTTCTTCTGGGTTGCAAGTGCCAGTGAGCCGGGACATTGTCGTGCAAGAACAAGACCCCCTTGGTGAGCTTCCCGCGGCGTTTTTCCTTCAAAATGTCCTTCAGTTGCACCAGCAGAGATTAGTAATACTCTACGTTGATAGTTGGCCCTTTGGAAGATAATGAACGAGAAGGATGCCGTCTTGATCCCAAAAAAATCGAAGCGAGAATTTTTTACTACGGATTTTTGCATTTGGAATTTTTGGGAGCGGGATGAGCCGCAATGTCGCTACTCCATTGATTGTTGCTTTGTCTCCAGATCATAGTGATATAACCAGGTTTCGTCCATGGTCACCAGTCGTGACAGGAAATCATTTGGATCACCCCGAAGAAATTCCAAAAGTTTCTCAGATGACTGGCACTATTGACGTTTTTCATCCGCGTTCAGGGATTTCGGGGTCCACTTCGCGGAGAGCTTCCACATGTCCAAATATTCATGAATGATTGACCCAACCCAATCACGTGAGATGCCCAGTTGCTCAGCTATTGATTTAGCCGAAATCCGGCGGTCTTCCAAAATTAGTCCGTGAATTTGATCAATAATCTCTGGGGTGGTCACTGTTTTGGGTCGTCCAGGACGAGGCACATCACAGGTGGAAAAACCGCCACATTTAAACTGGGCCACCGAATTTTTGACGGTGACATACGATGGTGCATGTTCCTCTAATGTTTTTATCAGAATTGCTTGAATTTCTTCCGGCGCCTTGCCTTGCAGAAAAAAGAAACGACTGCTCACGTCTCGATGTTGACATCGCGCGTGTCGCCTGACATGCTTGCTTTCAGCCTCTGTAACAAGAAAAGATTTGCAATTTGGCACATGAACAGACCCTTCTTTCCAACGACACTACCGATTCCGTCTGACATCGGGAGGTAGGTCGGGCTGAGGACTTATCAGCACCCCCTCATACATGTTGCTTGTCATCACTGTAGCATTTACAGAACACCATAGCAGTTTTGTCATGTGAGTGACTCTGATAGATGGCATAAGTCTGTATTGAAATAGTTAGCACCTATAAGAACTTTGTTTCCAATTTAGTGCCCCTTTTAATATTAATCATAATTGTTTCTTTCTTTCCAGAGTATTCTAGTTCAAGACACGTACGGTGAAGATCGTCCACATACCTGTGATACGTGTAATAAGTCATTCCGTCAGCAGAATCATCTGAAGGTGCATCAACGTATACATGTTGAAGAGCGGCCAAAATGCTGTAATGTGTGTAATAAGTCATTTAGCCGACACAGTAATCTGAAGGCACATCAACGAATACATAGTGGAGAGCGTCTGTATTCCTGTGATATATGCAGTCAGTCCTTCGTTACTAAATTTAGTCAGAAGACACATAAACGCATACATAGTGAGGAGCGCCCATATGTGTGTGCTGTGTGTAATAAATCATTCCGTCAGCAGAGTCACCTGAGGGCACATCAACGCATACATAATGGAGAGCGTGTATATTCGTGTGATTTGTGTAACAAATCGTACTATCAACCTAGTTATCTTAAGGTACATCTACGAATACACAGAGGAGAGCGTCCACACTCCTGTGATATATGCGATAAATCATTCTCTAGACGAAGTGATCTGAAAACACATCAGCGCATACATAGTGGAGAGCGTCCGTATTCCTGTGATGTGTGTAACAAATCGTTCTGCAGACAAAGTAATCTGAAAATGCACAAGGGCACACACAGTGGAGAGCGCCCATATTGCTGTGATGTTTGCAATAAATCGTTCTTAAGACAACCAGATTTGAAAACCCATAAACGCATACATAGTGGAGAGCGTCCATATTCGTGCGAAGTTTGTAATAAATCCTTCTATAGAAAAAGTAATTTGAACACACATCAGTGTATACACAGTGGAGAACGTCCATTCTCATGTGACGTGTGTAATAAATCATTCTATAGGAAAAGTAATCTTAAAACACATCACCGCATGCACGGGAGAGAGCATTCCTAGTCCAGAATTATGTAATAAATCATTTGACAGTTATTTGATAGACATCTGTATCATAGTGCAGAACATCATTATTCCCATGGTGTCTGGATGAAGTACTTCCAGGATAATGCAAAGAATGTATAGCGTATGCATATTAGTGGGTGTCCATGAACCTGTAATGTGATAAATGTAGTATGGACAAAATATAAAATGTCAGTGGAAAGGGGCGTACGTAGCCCATATAGACAACAGGACTGCCCTGCTGTCTTTAAAATAACTGTGGAATTATGGTTCTGTTGATGCATAGAGAATTTATCATGGACATCAGTGACTCATCTTGTATAGCACTGTAAGTGGATTATTGTATTCAGAACATTTTAGCTTTGATATGTGGCAGTGAAGTTGAAACTGGTAAGGTATGCCAATGGAATTGTGAAGTTGGTAATGGTATCTGTACATTGGCTTCATAAATTGTGTATTTTGAAGTAACTGTTGCTGGTTGGTTCACCCTTGTAGGTTATCCTCAAAGCTTGTTTCAGGAAAATATAACTTCCTGCAGTTTGCTAATTGTGTTGGCTAGATCATGTAACATGTCATAGTACAATGCTGATATGTTAACAGCCAGTATTACATTATGGGCATGGTTTTGGTACACCCTATAACTAATAATTTCTAAAAGAAAATTCCATGAGGGATGCCCAGAAAGTAGAACCCCCCCCCACCCCTTTTTGCATGGTAAAAATTGCATTCTTAAGCCATGAAAATTACACCATAGAAAGTGTGATGGTTTGACTCATCCTATCTGCAAAGCTTCCATCCACATCTACGGTATCATGCCAATGAGGAAGAAGTGTATGTATATTTTGTTGGTAACGTGCCTTGTCATGCTCACGTAGCCAAATTCTTGATGTGCAATACACATCATCAGTCTAAAACTTAATAGTGTGGATTGCATCCTTCAGGGCTCCAGATAGGCTGAAATCTGAGTGTGCTTGAATGGGGCTGTAGGATGGATAGGTTAGCACTGTCCAACCAAATGTTTATGATGGCTTTCCAAGTCCTCAGACTTGTGTCTGGCCATGCATTGTCCTGCTGAAGCAAGATTATGTTGGATTTTTGTTAGGTCAGACTCATTTGAAACACTTTTTGAATTCTGTCAGCTCCCTGATGTAGGCTTCAGAGTTGATTGTTTCTTCTGTTGGCATAATTAAAATTAACATTAAATTAATTAAAATTAACAGCAAGGCACCATAGGAGTGGCGACAACTCACCTCCCTGTGGGCAACCTCTAGATATCGCAACGCTCATGGAAAATCCATTAAGAGTCGCAGCAAGGCGGCCCTCCAGGGTAGCTCTAATCAACTGTACAGTGGTGTAATGTACTCCTTGTTTAAAAGGAGCAACGCATGTGGAGTCATAAGAGGTGCAACTAAACGCCCTTTCTGTATCTAAGAAAAAAACATTCCAAGCTGCCTGCTGTTGGTCAAGTTCCTCCTCCAACTGAACGATGAGCTAAGGGCCGTTTCCACAAATTTTCCAGTCTGGTAAGCATGTTGATTGGGATGTAATGGCACAGAAGCCAAAATTTCCTCCCTTAAAAACCCATCTACCAGCCTTACCATGGTCTTAAGTAAGATTGATGTGAGACTGATAGGTCTAAAATCCCTAGGTCCACTATAGGAATTCTTACTGGGCTTAAGTATAAATACTTCCTTAACCTGACTCCATATGGCTGGAATGTAGCCAGTTGCCAGGCAGGCATGAAAAATCCTGACCAGGTTAGGGACAACAACCCTCCGCCTCTCTTGCAATAGGGCCAGAAATACACCATCCATGCCTCCGTGACCACTGAGTTGGAAAAGTGAGTAGCAAGCAAGAGCTCTCAGGTTTCCCCCTCGGATTGCATACACCTCCATGAAGGAGCCACCAAAGATCCCAGCTTGATCTTAGGGTCGCTGGAAATAGCCCCGTGTAATTAGCCGACATGGGTAGGTAATACAGAAAGTCCTCCATGCATCTTTTGAGGTATTCCTTACCTCCTTTCAATATCTCAGCTGAGCCTTGGTATAGAGTACCCACCTTTGTGGACTTCTATCTGCTCGGCACTAAATATACAGCCGTCTCATTTCTCTTGTGAGGGAGTCAAAGTCAGATGTCCACTTAAGTGAATGTTTTCCTGTCTTAACGGGTTTAAGAGGGGAATTGTCCTCGTGCTGAGAATACAGCCTGCTGGACACTAAAGAAGGACAAGTCCTAAACGAACCTCATCTTTCATGTACATAGAGCCCACCAGTTGCCTTATTCTGAGCCAGATGAATTTTCTCCATACCCTCCCATCACTATAAGTTGAGGTAAATTCAGTCAAAAACACAACTATGAATATATGGCTAAATGATGGTGTTTTTTTAGCAATAGAAAACTACATGTTTCAGGCTATAGCGGCCATCATCAGGTTTTGACAGCTTTCTTGCTCTAAGAGATATATAATATGCATAAACCACGTGTTGATGTTGAAATATCATCATTTGCATGCTTTTGTTAAGCTAAGTTTTGTGGGATGTCTATTGCGTGAACAGATTTGTAGGTAGGTGGGTGTGGATCCTTTTGGTTAGGTGTAGGGTTGGGAGCAAACTGTGATTGCATGTGTGGTATCTTGATTGCCCCTGTGTTGGGGAGGGGTTGGTTTTTGCGGGATTGGTTAGTCTTAACATCTCCTTAATCTTAGGAACTTGTTCCCGGTGGGGGGTTATCTGCCTCCAGGCTTTTGCTATGTGTGTGTAGGCTTGGCACATTTGGTTTTATGGAAGTGGTTTTC
>Ga0123353_10017878_pt1 | contig 10452 bp, 8 predicted proteins | sample TergutLab28metaG_3_FD_92763 | JGI IMG/M metagenome (GOLD analysis project Ga0123353, IMG submission 92763) | Labiotermes labralis P3 segment gut microbial communities from Petit-Saut dam, French Guiana - Lab288 P3 | ecosystem: Host-associated > Arthropoda: Insects > Digestive system > Gut ...
AGCAGCAAACATGAACAGTCGGGCCATTCCAGGAGCTTATCTTTTCCGTCTGTATGTGTGTTTCGGCTAACGAATGTGATTCCGGAACGAATTATCTTCGTTAGCTGAGGTATCACTGTACAGCATTTTGAAGAAAAATAAATTAGCACTCTTAGTTCCCAACTGCATAGGTACGTTATGCTAAAAATTAATGACCCGTCAAAACAGAGAAACACAGAGGCAAGTAGCAAATAAAACTGTCCAACTATTCTGTGATGTGACTGCTGCTGAAATCTCGTGGAAAAGAAGGGCGCTTAACACATTCAAAGAGTGGCCAATACACTGCCCAACAGCATAATGTGCAAGAGTACTAGTGACCAACAGATTAGCCATGCAGCACTATAATGGTTAATATGGCTTCAAAGAGCATGAAGATAATAAGAGATTGGAGAATATAGTACAATAAGCAGCTTCACAGTTTGGAGTCTTCACCAAATATATTGGGATGATCATATGGAGGAAGAAATGCAACATGTGTGGAGCAAATAAAAGAAACATAGACACACAATTATGTACACACAACCTTTGCCAGAAAAGCTGATGGAAAGAGTCATCTTGTAAAAAATAAATACACATGGCAGGATATCATTAACATACAACTTTAGCAAGTGGGAATATGTGAACTAGATTCATCCACTTTAAATAAGAACAAGCAGTGGGTTCTTGCACGGAAGCCAGGGTCCTACATGGACTGTAGAGCCAGTGAAGAGAGAGAATGGGTTCTCGCGAACATGACAATGAGCTTCTGGTTCCATACAATACGCATAACCTTCATTAACTCCTCAAAAATTAATCTGTTTACAAAACAGTTACATAATTCGTAACAATTAAACATTCTTCCTATGGCCACATGCCCTCAACCATCCTATACACGACACTTCTAAGAACGGTTTCTTTCTAATAAAAATTCAGGAAACATACGTTACACAGACTACAGAAAAATAAAGGCACACACAAACTATAGGAAAGAGCACAAACTGCACGAGCAAGGATTACTACACAAGGAATTTTTTACTGCAATTTCATTGGTACAAAGGAATCATCAAGTGGCGAAATTAGTGAGACCAATCATAGAAGCACAGAAATGGTTTGTGATTTCTGACCTAACCTCACGGTTCACATGTGCCATTCATTTGCCCCATCTAAAGCCCACGTAACAATTCCACTAGTGGACTTGTATCTTTCACACTGTGCTGAATTTCTGTACCCACCCCTTGTTGTTCATGTGTACCATTCTTCCCACTCTGTACATAATTCATATCAACACACAGTGACTGCACATAATGAACGAAATAAGCACTTTTCACAGACCTGTACTGTATAACACCTCACATGACCAAGAGTGTCACAAAAAAACACCAGTAGAACTTACCTCCCACATCTTTTGATATACGGGATTTGTGGGACCAGTCACATTCACGCATGGAAATATGAGAAATACACACAAGATTCTGGTGGTGAAATCTAAAGGTAAGTCACCACTTGAGAGACACAGGCACACATAGGTAAAAATACCATCCTTCATCTTACAAAAATTATCTGGTTCTATGGGCTGGCAGCAATATTTTAATTTGAGAATAAACACATTAAGATTGCTAACTGCAATGCTCAGCCAAGTAAACCACATATGTGCTTGCATGGCCAATAAAAGATTATGTAGATTACAACTAAGTAGGGAGTGAAGATGTGCACTGGACCAGAATTTGGTACAATGGTGAGAAATCTCTTGAAAAGTGGAGGAATTCTTCGCCACTTAGGAAGGGCTCTGCTGAATGGAATTAGTTACTTAGGTATGAATGGAACACAATGTGTGTCTACTATTTTACACATCCAAAGAGTATAAATTCTCTTCTAGGACGGAATGGTAGAACATCATTACCTAATTTCCCAGTTATCTACAATTTTCAACTAATACAGATAACCCACACTTAAGTATCCCCAGCCACTGCGGAATCATTACAAAATGATGTACAAAAACTGAAGTGTTTTCATCTAAAATTTCTTACATTCGGTAAAAACATGGCATGCAAGCCAGTGGTTTAGAGAATGTGGACTGCTTACAATTCATTTCTGTCTAACACAGTCAAGACTGTCTAAGCAAACAAGCACTTTTATCAACTTAGGACAGCCCTACATCCAAGAAAAACAACCAGCAGTAATTTTTCCTCATCACCCTCCAGTTCAAACTGTATCACAAGCCAGAACATGGGAACAAAACTGTAGCACTGGTAACAGATTTCATGGTGAACATTACACCTATGTTTAAATGAAATTTCTTTCTTTTGTAGGTAAGAATGTTCAAAATTTTTCTAAAGACTGTTAATACATATGCTTATATATTTACTGTGTAAGTTAAAACTATTTAGGTGCTTCATGGTTGGAAACCATACCTATCTCATTAAAATATGAATTAAAGTGCTCCCCAAAAATCCAAATTCACTTAATGCAGTCTCAGTGTATTAAGCAGGGACCATCTATAATTTTAACATTTCAGCTGTAGTTCAGTTGGAAGGACAGAATATAACAGTAACTAATGTACAAACAATTAACATGTTTGAATATCCTTAGAAATCTTAAATCAATTTATAATGCAGTCATCAAAAATACCTCTGACCTGACAATTTGACACTTGAGGTTCTCAAAATTATGGCTATAAAGACCTCAGGTACAATGCTATTTAGATTGAAAAAAAAAAGTACCAATGTTTCAAATGGATGTGTCACATCCATCTTCCCCACTCTTCTGGTCTGAGGATGGAGGCAGCAACACATTCTTCCCAAATGTTGGTGTACATCTCTTCAGTGTGACCATGACATCTCCACAGTATGAAGAAGAAAGTCTTTTATTTACTTTACCGGCTTAAACACTTTAATATCATGATTTGGAGCTTTTACAAACATGGGAAAGACTATTAAATAACTTGATTCATGTGTACTTAACTCCACAGAGCAGCCCTCTTGAGCAACTAACAGCTCTTCAGCTTGTCAATGAATTCCTTGTTTTATGGTACACCAAGTTTCATTACTACATCAAGACTAAAGCCAAACTAAATTAATCTTATCTTCAGAGGTGACAACTCACTGTGCTATTATAAGTCAATTATTCCATAAACAATCCAGTCAAACACAATTAGTTTTATTATAAAAACAATTCTGTTTTTACAAAAATTCACCAAAATTTTCTGCCAGTAAGGCCAACATCAGGCAAAGCTGTTACAAAACACATAGAGGCCTTCCTTAGTTTATTTTTGTAAAAGCTTCATCTAATGATGGACTTACTGGCTGAAACATGTAGCAAATTTTTGTAAAAACAGAACTGTTTTTGTGATAAAAGTAGCTGTGTTTGACTGGACTGTTTATTTGTTCATTCCATTGGCGTGTGCAGAATGGAACAATTCCTTGCCATTCTCAGGGGCTTCTTCCATTCCTCTCTGTTATGTACTTTTTCCTGCCACCCTTCTCCACTAACTATTCTTCCATCCTCTCTCACCTCATCTTGCCATCTATTTCTTGGTCTACCTCTCAATCTTGTTGTTCCCAAATTCATATATAATACCCTTTTGGAAATTCCATTTTTTTTCCATTCTCTGTACATGCCCAAAACCAACGTAGTCTATTTAACCTCAATGTCTCTATTAGAGTAGATTTTTTTAACACTTGCATAAATTTCTTTATTGGTTAATACCCACTGGATTATTTGAGGTATGATAAAATTAATCCTGTCCATGTACTCCCCGTTCTTGTTTAAAATCCACTTCAATATCCTCCATCCATACTTAGGCCTTCCACTTTTCTGACAGATTGCCATTGGATGTCACATATTTGCCATCTGTTGAATTGCCCTACAGACCAATCCAAGTAACGTAATGAAATGCATATACGCAACGTAAACTAACTTTAAAAAGTACCTATTCTCATGAGTGATGTGACTGCAGCGTACGCTGAAATTGCCTCAGGGATAATACATTCCCTTTTCAAATAAGTTAAAATTTACAGGTCAAGAAGTTTTACTGCTCCTGCTTCATTTCTTTGCCATGATACAGATTTCGATTAATGAATATTTGTATTTTAATAGCAAATATCAAATTTGCTAGGTCAAAGTTCAATGTCTCTTTACTAACTTCATTCCATACCTACCAGCATGCACGTACAATTGACTGCAATTCACCTAACCTTACACTTACCCATGTCGAATACTGCTGTCCGGAACTTACTCCTTCAGCCATATTACTGTGTGTTCATTCATACGAATCTATATAACATACGTCTTTCCAGTTAATCAAACATCGTGTCACATCTGGATATATAATGTACGAAACCACGTACCCACCACGCGTACAGCAAACGATAAAACACACACTACCGAATCTTGGGCAGGTGCACCAACATAACCATGGACAAAATACCTGACCCGCATCTTAACCTTTTAAAGCTAAGCTGTTACTTTATGTACAGCCACCAACTCTGACGTTTAGAAATTATAGTGTTCACATTACGTTTGTGACGTGTACGAACCTCACAACAGCTATCTTTACCTCATACAACACCAACAGATTGGTTATGTAAAATCGATTTGGAGAATTTACTGCGCGGTACGCGTCGAGTACTTTCACATTTCGTCTTGTAGAGTGAATATCGTACTCACCATGCATGGCGCCAAATTCAACCGATCTATTCTTGCACTATAAACACGAGCGACGCCGTTTTCTCAGTTTCGGCACTCCCGGGATGCCATCATCAAGTTAACACAGTACACCAAAAGCAGGACTTATTTTTGGCCCTATTACAGGACCCTACCTGCATATGGGATGAGTTAGGTCTCTGGGTGTCCACTCACCATCCGGTAAAAATTGACTCCTTAGCACAGTTCAAAATAGTATTGTTCTTTAAATTTCCAACATGGTGCGATCAAGTTAGCACAGTACACAGAAAGGACTTATTTTTGGCTGTTAAGGGACCCTACCTGCATATGGGATGAGTTGGGCCTCTGGATGTCCACCTAAGATTCACTCCTTAGCACAGTTCAAAATACTATGTTTTTTACATTTCTAACATTATGAGGTGATGCTTGTTTTAATTGAAATTAGTTGACATCTGTTTTGTACATCGGACCAATTCAGAGGCGCTGCTTTTAATGTAAGGATTCCCCGATGATGGCACCCCAGGAGTGTCAAAACATTAAGGAAACAAGTGCGTCAAACATGCTTGTAATTTTCAATGCATGAATAGCTATTTATATATATGTTGCAACTTCAACACATTTTTCAAATCACTGTACACAAATCACCTACATGCTGCTCCTCCTTGGTTTTGAAAGCAAAATAGTAAAACGCAGGTCATCCCAGTCTACTACATACTCATTGGACCAGTCATGTAAATTAATTTTGCTCAGTACTTCAACAGTCAATCATTACAAACTCCAGTCTACTTTTTACCCCAGGTGAAAATCAGCCCATCTGAACCTCACCATTTTACCCACAATCACATCTCTGAACTCGAGCAAAAGCAAGCACCTACACACTGAATTTTAAAATCCTCCTGCACACACAGTACAATACACATGAAATGTAAACCCAAGCTCTAAATCAGTACAACACTGTGAACATTTTAAATAATCTACAATTGACTGGGCTTTGGAACTTTTTACATTAGCAACAGATTAATGCTAAATACATGGCAGAATATGTACATTACACATACAAATGTAGACATTAACATTAGGTTGGAATGGACATGAACACAACCCAAAGTATCTGAAATGAAATACACAGCTGTTGATCACCCAACACACAAAGCACCCATCAGTATAGAAATTCCCCACTTACATCTGTTAATACCTTCATGACAAAGTCTTTGCTAAATGCATAACCACTGTTGCACTACCAGGAAACAAAGTACTTTTGGCAATTCAGAACCTAACCTAACCTAACCTGTCCCAAACTTTCCAACCACTCTTCCAGTACTTTTAAGTTCCAATGCCCTGCTAGTTGAAACAATAACAGAGAATGTGTCCAAGGCAAAGCTGGTTCCTCCCTGATCTATGGTATGAACCATTCAAATTTTCAGGATTAGGACGGTGAACTGCAAATGTTATAATCAATATATATTTTTACACATTTTTATTTATTTTCCCATCTAATTTCTTAGTTCTGCACATGGGAATAAATTAATACTTTGGCCTAGTGCATTTACAAATCACTTTGGTTCCTGAACGAACCATTCATTTTCTCAAAGAAATAGCACTTTCACATGTGAAAATTCTCTGAAAAATGTACAACAAAAACTTATTACACTTTTCAGTTAAGAAATTACCAAAATCTCACAATTGCTGAATTTACATTAAGCCTGGTACACAAAATGTTTTGAGCATGGATTCCTCAGGATTGATCACAGGCATCCTGGGAGAGACTGAGGTTGATATTAATACGATCTTAAAGAATATGCAGCCTACCTTTCCTTAATTGCATAATGGAACACAAAACAATGAATGGAATCACACAACTCATATAATACAACTCTGTGATGATACCAGCAACTTTGTGATTACAAGATCGATTCATGACAAAAGAGAAGAATGTCTTTGTTGTTCCTCCAGATGGTTGATGAAGTAACCGGCTCGTAAAGCACATCACGATTGACAAAAGGATAATTTTAAGGTATGCTGGATATCTAAAAGCATTTCCTGTGGACAATGGAAGGTCCAGATTCATCATACTCCTGCTTTGAAATCCACATCTGCTGGAAGGTTGAAAGGGAAGCCAGGATAGAACCTCCAATCCAAACAGAGTACTTCCTTTCTGGTGGAGCAATAATCTTGATCTTCATTGTGGAAGGTGCAAGGGCAGTGATTTCCTTCTGCATCCTATCAGCAATGCCAGGGTACATAGTAGTACCACCAGACAGAACTGTGTTTGCATACAAATCTTTACGGATGTCCACATCACATTTCATGATAGAGTTGTATGTGGTCTCATGAATACCACATGCTTCCATTCCCAGGAAGGATGGCTGGAAGAGGGCCTCTGGGCAACGGAACCTCTCGTTACCAATGGTAATCACCTGCCCATCAGGAAGTTCATACGACTTCTCTAGCGAGCTGGATGAGGCTGCAGTGGCCATTTCCTGTTCGAAGTCAAGAGCTACATAACACAGCTTCTCCTTGATGTCACGTACGATTTCTCGCTCAGCAGTTGTTGTAAAGCTGTATCCACGCTCCGTCAGAATTTTCATGAGGTAGTCTGTCAAATCACGGCCAGCCAGATCCAAACGTAGAATGGCATGAGGCAGTGCATAACCTGTCAACACAAGAAATTAGTATTATAGATACAAAGAAAAGTATCACAAATATCTACAGCTGTGCAACAAAGACCATTCACTAACCACTGGTTAGTATAATGTTCATTCTGTGTATTTTAAAAATCAAATCAGCCAAGGCCATGTCACACTTAAATGATACTCCCATCTCCATACAAATAAATCAAATTATGATCTGAAGCAGAGATTATAAATTGTGCACAAATTACCTTCATAAATGGGTACAGTGTGGGAGACACCATCACCAGAATCCAGCACAATACCAGTGGTCCTACCAGATGCATACAGAGACAGCACAGCCTGGATGGCTACATACATTGCAGGGGTGTTGAAGGTTTCAAACATGATCTGCAAAAAAAGAGTGTATCAAAATGCTATAGCTACTAAACAGTACAGCTCCACACACACACACACAAAGCCTCGTCTTTCATTCAAGAATAAAAGAATTCTACATACCTGTGTCATTTTTTCTCTATTTGCTTTTGGGTTCAGAGGAGCTTCTGTCAAAAGAACGGGGTGTTCTTCAGGTGCTACACGAAGTTCATTGTAGAAGGTGTGATGCCAAATTTTTTCCATGTCATCCCAGTTGGTCACAATACCATGCTCAATGGGGTACTTCAGGGTAAGTATACCTCTCTTCGATTGTGCTTCATCACCAACATAGCTGTCTTTCTGGCCCATGCCCACCATTACACCCTAAAAAACAAAGTACAGATTGCAGATATACTTCATTTTCCATCATACCATGCACACATATGGAGTGGATTTACAAATCCACACTACCTTATAATCAGTACTGCTAGAGATGTATGAAATAAGTTACAAGACTGGAAAAGCCATAATTTTGTCATGTCTAGGGTGTGAAATGTCACAAAAGATTGCAGCCTGAAATCACCAATCAGTGCTAACACTGCTCTACTGTTTAGGGTCTGTAAGACATACATCCTATGACCCAGTGAAGGCGGAAACAGCATTTCATACACTTCTGAGCACAGGCACCAGAATTGTAAATAAGGATTGTGGTAGAAAAAAGAAAGAAATGCGGTAAAAATTATAAAAGCTATGGACTGTAATTAACGAAAATATACTTGTCACATGGAAATATTTTGAAGTAAATAAAAAGATGCATGAACACAAATGTGGCAGCTATCAGTATCAATGAAGCTAATGAACTGCTGATGAAGAGCGGAGGATAAATATTATGGGACAGTCAGTTTAAATGTGTTTTAGAATAAAGAGTGTAAAAGCACCTTGTATAGGAGAAATTATGCAGCCAAAGGTGCATATGGTGGCTTCTGCAAACTCAGCAACAAGAGAAGGGTTACGCCTGGCAGCAGCATGTAACTTTCTGAGCAAAATCCAATTCTTATTCCCCTATCACCCCTGATTACTGGTTCAGACATGAACTGATATCAAAACAGCAATGAAGTATTTGGAAACAAAGGCTCACATCCACCAGAAATTGTGTGCAGTGCCTTCAGCCTTCATCTGGTGATACAAATCTACACCCTTCAACACTGGGTACTTCAGAAACAAACTGACCATGGAAAAATTGGGAAAGAACGGAGCTTTTGACCTAAAGGTGGTTTGTCCAACATGATGCAGTCACATACCAAACAAGCTGCAATATGAGCACTAACAAAAAATGGTAAACTGCTACACAGCACCACCAAACAGTACGTCACCCCCTGCAATCCCCTTAATCCAACCGTTTACTACGTGCAATGGGCCCACAAGGGCTTGAACCCAAATACTATTTTAATTAACCCCCCCACAATTTATGCCACAATAGAGGGGGAGGCAGACGTATAGCACCAACCCATGCACAACCACTGTCCTAACAGCAACTATGTGGTCAGAAGCATGGCCACTTGAAGCAAAAAGAACAAGCTGGTAACCACTACCCGGGAGGTTCGGTGGGATTCAGGGCTAAGCAGCATGGGAACAAAGTCTCACCCCCGGCAGCATTTGGTCCTGCACCATCCAGCCCACAGCAAGTTGCTATACATATTACACTACCCAGGCACCCAAATTCTGCAGTGGCACCAAATATTTGTGGGTCCTCACTATGGAACTTGCTTCATGTCAGCATTCTGACACCTACGATTTTTTAAAATGCCTCCTACATTTTTGCAAAATTTGTGTACCCCTCAGTGAAACACCACATAAGGGTGCAGAAATTCACTTCCAGATATGATACAAGCCACCACTGCAACTCTATACGGGATTATCCAATCTACAGCACGTGTTTGAGTAGTGGGTGGAACACTAGCCTTAGACTGTCCCCAAACACAAGACAGTGTGACCAGTCTCACTACTTTCCAAGCACCTCTGTTGATGCATGGACACCATAATCAATCTGGATGCTGTCCTCTGCCATGAACTGACCCCAGATTTGTCATCCACTGGGCCTCTTGATCACTGTACCGTGCTTCCTGTACAATAAAGCTATCGTACTCAGGATGTAGTCCCACTGCTCAAAATTACATTTTGACACACCCCAATTTCTTCCTTACCACTACCTTTTGACAGCTTCCTCCATAACCACTTAATTGGTATTATCGACACATGCAACCAGCAAAGTATTAGCTGTACTACATTCTAGATATGGGAACTGCTTCAATATCTTTACCCCTCTCCAAAACAGGATACTGAACCATCAGAAATGCAATTCTAGTATTACAAAATGACTGTGCTACAGTGATCGTACACGTACTCTTTCTGTTGCCCTCAGCACCATGGCTGTCACAACAGACGCAGCCCACGGACAATGCTGCGCCCAAGAAGATTATAAAACTGGGACTCTGTACAGCTTTCACTTGACTGGGAATGAACAAGTTTAATATGTCCAAAACATGTTCCACACTAAACTGAAATATGGCATTACAATAAACATGAAACCTAGCTAAATGAATCTAAAGGAAGAGACAAACAGCCTGCCCAGAAAGAGGAATGTGGACCTAAATACAAATTTAGTTCCCAACACTGCATGTCCTGACATTCAAGAACTGGGGGCAGCTTACCTGATGCCTTGGTCTGCCAACAATTGATGGAAATACTGCCCGGGGTGCATCATCACCCGCAAACCCGGCCTTGCACA
>Ga0123353_10017879_pt1 | contig 10452 bp, 9 predicted proteins | sample TergutLab28metaG_3_FD_92763 | JGI IMG/M metagenome (GOLD analysis project Ga0123353, IMG submission 92763) | Labiotermes labralis P3 segment gut microbial communities from Petit-Saut dam, French Guiana - Lab288 P3 | ecosystem: Host-associated > Arthropoda: Insects > Digestive system > Gut ...
ACCAAAAATTTTCAAAAATATAATTTACAAAGGAGGTGTAGAAGAAATGTATATGAACATATCTACAACGGTACCAAAGAAAACGATTTGGAGAGGTTATTAGATTCGTTTACTGATGCTATGCAAACAACATGCAGGGCAGCTTTTAAAATAATAGACACACAGAACAAGACAAAGCAGAAGAAATCAGTCCCTTGGTTGACGGACAGTCTCACTATTATGCAGAAAAGGATCAACGCGTTAAGATGACTACATCAGAGAACAAGAAATAATGAGGAACTGAGCGAAAGCAGGAAACACAATAAACTTGAAAAGAAGAAAAGTATCAATATGATATCAGAAGAGAGAAACTCAACTCGTGGAAGGAGTACTCTAATGTGACAGCATCTTTAAATCCATAGTCCCATGTGTACAAATTCGCAACAGGAAAAGTACGAACCAATAGCATCATGAATACACTGCGGAAACTTGACAACACAGTAACATCAATTATACTGGACACAATGAATACAACGTTAGATAGTCTCATCACAGACGACGGAGCAGAAAAAATCAACATCATAAAAACATAAGGAAAATGATAGCAGAAACAATCTATACCAGCGTCGACGCAGAATTTACTCAAAGAGAAATAAAATAAATGATAGAAAGTTTCAACAGAAAGAAGGCACCAGGAATGGATGGGATTACAAGTGATATCTTCCTAAGAGCATCTAATAAATTCCCCAGAAGATTAACAGCAAATTATAACCAATGCCTAATAAGGGGAAGTTTCCCAAGAAGGTGGAAGAGAGCAAAAATCATTCCAATAGCAAAACCCGGCAAAGAAGACAGTACGGATCCATTCAAATACCGTCCAATAAGTCTAATAAACATTGGAGGAAAAGTGCTAGAGAATCTTCTTATTAACAGGATTAACCACATGTACAAGAATGAACTACTGACAAACAGTCAATATGGTTTTACGCCGCAAAAGAGTACAACTGATGCAGACATGGAGGCAAAAAAAATTATAGAACCGGAACTACAAAAACGTAAAGTTGTTATAATGACAGTTTAGATGTTAGGGAGCATTCAATGCAGCGTGGTGGCCAAGCATCTTAAAGAGCTTGAAAGATGCAGAATGTCCTAGAAACATGTATTACCTTATTCAAGGATACTTCAGTCAACGAACTGCAGCACTGACCACTAACAACATTAGCATAGAGAGGAGTTACAAAAGGATGCCCACAAGAAACATGCTGCGGACACGGCTTTTGGAACCTGCTCCACAATTCAATTTTTAACCAGCAATTTACAAGTCACACAAAAGTAATAGCCTTCGCTAATGACTTAATAATATTAACTAAAGGAGAGCCAATTGTAGAAGCTGAAAACTACACGAATTTGGAACTGAGGAAAATTTCAGACTGGGCACAAAATAACAAATTAACGTTCAATGAGAACAATTCAAAAGTAACGATTATGTCCCGCAGGAAAAGAAAAGAAGAAAAGGAAAAGGAAATATACCTAGATTATAAAATTTTCGAACAAACAAACAAGACAAAATATCTCGGAATTATATTTTAATTAGCAAAATATTATTCAGAGAACATTAATTACGTGGAAGAAAAGTGTGTAAAACTAATATTCGCACTTTCTAGATCACCTGAAGTAACTTGGGGATTAGGACATGAGGCATTGAAAATCATATACACAGGACGAATCTTGCCCCTGATGTTATATGAAGCCCCAGTGTAGAAAAATATGCTAAATAAGTAATCAACTAACCTCTCCAAATCGTTTTCTTTGCTACCGTTGTAGATATGTTCATATACATTTCTTCTACACCTCCTTTGTAAATTATATTTTTGAAAATTTTTGGTATCTCTTGTTCTAATATTCGGTCGTATTCGTAGTATTTTTCCTCTTTCACTACATATCTTATACCCTGGTAGTTGTATTCGTTTTTATGATTGTTGGCTTTTCCGATTTTATATTTGAGGTAATTGTGGTCCGAACAGTTCTCTTCTTCACTTATTTCCCACTCATGCGCTTCTGCTATTAGGTTGTTATTTGTAATTGTTAAGTCTATGTTACTTGATCCTCTGCTGTTGTGGATAGTGTCTTTATTTATTTATTTTCCTTATACCAGGGATAGGATCCTTTAAAAAGAGATAGTTAAAGCCGCAGGATTCGAACCTAGAATAGTTCAATTATGAGTCCGGAATCTTACCGCTTTAGCCAACTCTTTTCGAGAAACACAGATTCATATAAAGTATAGTTTAAAGTTAGCGCATTCATAGCCATATTGCAAAATTTAAAAGTACCGCGCAGGTAGCCATATTGAAAAATTTTAAATTAGCCCTTTAGTAGCCATATTGGAAAATGGTGGACTTGGGTTGAAAAAAATTTAAAAATGGCGGTAATTCAAAGTGTCTGAAAGCGCCAATTGAAACTTAGTGTTATATTTAATTTAAAATTACCGCGCTGGTAGCCTTAATGTAAAATGGCGGACTTTAAAGTTGCAACAAATTTTATTGTGCCGCGTAGGTGGCCATACTTGGAAGGGCCAATTCAAACTTAAAGTTAGATTAAACAATTTTAAAAATACCCGCCGTATTGTAAACACCGCTCTGGCCGTTATATTAAAAAAATGAATGCGTCCATCTTATTGTGAGATAGCGCCCATCCTAATAAACGTTAGTCTTCCCATCTAAAACTATTGCGACCGAGACTAAAATAATTTTAATAATTGCATACCAATAAAGACCTATAAATATTATCATTTGCATACCAAAATAGAAAGCACGAATATCAAGTAGATAATTTGCATATCAATTACGTTATTTGCATATAAATTAGGGCGACCTAGTCTCATTACAATAGTGTTAATCGCGTAACGCCATTAGGTCAGTAGTGGGGTGCTTTAATGTGATTGGCCGCTTGGGGGTAGAGTGTTTTTATGTGATTGGCCGCTATATGTGTGTGGTGCTTTGATGTGATTGGTCGCTTTGTGTGGGCGCTTTACTGTGATTGGCCGCATTTTGGAGCCGCTTTGATGTGATAGGTCGCGCAGAAAAGGGGGTTCGGTGGAGAGCAGTGCTTTGCTGTGATTGGCCGCGCAGGAAAGGGTAGGGGTTAGGGGTGGGGCTGCTTTGCTGTGATTGTTCGCGCATGAAAGTGGTCAGAGCCAGCCGTGACGTCAGAGGTTCGGTGGTGGGGTTGCTAACGTGAGATGCTATCTACTTGTGCTACTTTGTATTTAGTGTGTGCAAGATTCAGTTGTGATCAGTGTAACGTGATGATATGCCGATAATTACATACCAACCTTTTAAACCAATTAACCAATGTATTTCGAACTTAATTAACAGATCCAAGGTAATATTAAACAAGATCTTCAGATTGATGAATATATGTCATCTGGCCGAAGCTTGTTCCTGAAACGATTCAGCAGAATGTTTAATTTTGTGGCAGAACCTCATATTCTACAAATCGAAACACTTTACAGATAAGAGAGTATTGGATACTCCAACATTTAACATGTAAACTTCTACAGATTTCAAAACGGTCCCGAAAAAAATACTGACGAATATATTATTGATGGCAAACATATTCACAGGGATGTTCTACATCCTGACAGTAGATGCGTACATGACGTATCCAGTCAAGTACTCGGAAACCCAATTCCAGATATCAGCTGCACGCGTAAATATCATATTACCTCTACCGAGCACACCCTGCGCACGGCGCAACGTCTGGCATCAACAGCCCCCAAACAAAACTTCAATATGGAAAATAGAAGAACTAGAACCGAATCACGAAGCCTGCAGTCAGGCCAAACCGTCGCACCTCGTGCAGTAAACCGCCGGGTCAGCAGATCGCTCCTCGCCAGTCAAACTTTTTTCCACGAGAGCTGGTTCACGAGAGAATGTTCGAGGGTACACAAGCCGCTGAGCAAAACTCACGCAACACACCCTCACACCTCCTTGCCCCACTCACGGCAGCCAATCGCCGCTAGGTAACCAAAGGTTAGGGATGAAATTTCAATTGCACAGGCTTCCTCCTGGAGACGGCCTTGAGCCAAACCCAACCGGAATGGCTCACCATCCCCCACATTTCTGTCAACAGCGCTGACATGTCTGGAACACTTCTCCTGGTCAAGCAACATTGGCCTTTCCGGCCCGCACCTAGGTGTGAACTCAGCCCACCAATACAGCCACATCACGAAGTTTAAAACGTCCTGCGGTAGCCACCAACGGTAACGCCTCATCCGGTCAGCCCCGAGCACACTGTCCGGTAAAGACCCGTCTCTTGCTCACAAGCAAAACAAAATGTACAGGCACAACACCTCTTGCGCTTCACAGCCGCTGGCAGGAACATCACACTCACGTGCCCCGTCCTTTAACATACAACTACGGCACCGGCAGCGGAACGCCACGTCCCGTCGCATTCGCTGTCTAGTAGGCGTTCGGGACTTCCCTACACTTCCTCTTCGTTGTGGTACGTTGAGACGAAGCAGGGGGTGTGACAATGGTGGGTTGTACAGGCCGCCTTCCCCGAGGCGCAGTTCGTTGCTCCTCTAGAAGTGATGTCCATCAGCCAAGTAGTAGGTCAGGGTTAGACGGATGAGTTACCATGCGTCGACTCCCGCGCTCCGTGAGAGGCGAGGACGTGAGGGTTCTCACAACAAAATGAAAGGAGAACTATACAATGTACACAAACGTAATACACAATTAGGTGTAGCAAGGATTCAACTGGCTTGCGTGTGCACTTCTAATAATAACAAGGCATTGGGTCTCAAAATCTTAACAATGGTGACAGGGACGGAAAACCTTAATAGGAGTATGGCCGATGTATTCTGACCTTTGGTACTACTTAACCTGAGTTGATATCGCACTAGATCGCCAAACACTATAGCGGTGCGGCTTCGGCCCTTTATTAAATATCTGAGCCACACTCTAACGAGCTACCTACAGGTTACCAGAGGCACGGGTCCAGAACTGATTTGTGTGACAAACATTATCCACATCACTACCCGGGTAATAATTCCAGCCAACAGCCAAAGGGCACTTCAAATCAGAACCCAAAAATAAGACGTCGGTAGTGTAACGCGTGATGTCATGCAGGGCAGTATTAAAGGCCAGCCCTAGCCAACGCAGATTCTCGTCCTACGTATTCTGAGACTCGTGGTGGAAGATCTTCGATGAAGCCTTTAAATTTCTGTTCACTCTCTCCGCGAGAGAAGCCTGGGGGTAGTAAGGCGTGGTGATGAGATGTTCGACCTCCCATTTAAAATATAGATCTTTGAATTCTTTACAACAGATTTGGGCACGCCAAAAGCCGGAAAATAACTCCTTCCCAAATAATCTGAGACCGCCGCTGAAGTTATTTTAATCACCTGACATAAGGACACGAGTTTAGAGAAAGAATCTACTACCACAAGTACAACTATGTTGCCGGGCTTAGTGCAGTTTAAGGGGCCCACAAAATCAATGAATAACCTCTACATAGGGGCGGTAACATGGCTTGTGGAATGCAACCCAACTCTAGAGTCTTGTGCAGGCCTTGCGTGTTGGCACAGTTCGCACCCACGAACGTAACTAAAAATCTCTAAACGCATATTAGGCCACAAAAAAATGGAGTCGATCTTGTGATATGTCTTCTACGTGCCTAAATGACCAGAAAACACAGCGTCGTGGAAATACTTTAAAAACACCTCCCTCAAACTAGGCGGGACGACACACCTACGTCTCTTCGCATGCCTAAGGCATAACACAAATGACACTTATGTAACTGAAAATTTTCAGCGCCAGTGAGCATAGCCTGAACCTTCCGCTGGATGTCCGCACAAAAAATCATCTTTAGCCTGGTGTTCCGCCAGGGAAGAATATACCAGGCGTAAAGAGTCTAACAATACATCACACGACACTTGGGTGTTTTTTTCAGACACATCGATAAACATTCGCGACAGTGCGTCGGCTACCACATTGTCGCGGCCACGGGTGTGTTGGACCTTGAACTGAAATTGGACGAGACGTAAAATCCATCTAGCTAGGCATCCCACATCCTTAACTTTCCTAAGCAACCAGCAGAGGGTAAGATTATCACAGTGCAGGAGTAACTCTTTTTGCTGGAGAAAGGACCGGCACTTTTCGCATCCAAAGAGGGCGGCCGTACACTCCTTCTCATAAGATCTATACTTGCGCTCGGCCGGGGTTAGAACTCGGCTTTGGTAGGCGATCGGGGCCAATTCACCATTCACGTCCAGCTGGAGAAACGCTGAAACGGCTACGTCGCTAGCATCGGTAGCAAGCACGAAATCCTCCTCATAATAGGGGATCTGGAGTACCGGTGCCTCGGTAAAGGCGGGCTTCAAAGAATCGAACGCCGCCTGATGCGTCTCCCGCCAACAGAATGAGACTCCCTTCTTTCTCAACTCATGTAAGGGAGCAACGACACTACCATAAGAGGGGATGAATCGGGCATAGAAATCAACCATCCCTATGAATCTCCTCAGTGATCTTAGAATGGCAGGGCGCGGGTAATCTTGCATGGCTGTCACTTTCTCAGGGAGGATCTTAACCCCCCTTACAGAGATCAAGTGACACAAATACTTTATCTCTGACGCTCCTAAAACTACTTTGTCACGGTTCGGGGTGAACCCTGATCTTTTAAATCTGCTCAGGACTTCCTGCAAGTTGGTCACGCTCTCCTCGGGTAAGGAAGAATAAACTACTAAATTATCTAGGAAATTAAAGACATAACGTCCCATCAGATCGCCAAAGAGTTCATCCACAAATCTACTGAGTGCCTGGGCTCTTACGCGTATCCCAATCGGCAAATCATTAAATTCATACTGCCCAAAAGGCGTACACAAAGCGGTAACGCCTCTTCTGTTAGCAGCCAGAGGGATATGGTAGTAAGCGGATTTCAGATTTAACACAGAAAAGATAGCTGCATTGGCAAACTGATCCAAAGCTTCTTCGATAATGTGCATAGGGTAGAAATCAAAGTGGATTTTAGAGTTCACTTTGCGGTAGTCCAGTACCTTACGGTAAATCCCCCCTCTCTTGGGCACAAGAAATGTGGGGCTAGACTAGGGTGATATGCTCGGGCTCACCACACCTTAGACTAACTATTTACCATGGTCTTAGAGATAGCCAATTTGGGAGGGGCATATCTATAGGACGCTGAACACACCGGGGTAGAATCGGTCAATTCAATAACATAGGGCGCACAGTCAGCCGTACCGAGGACTGTGGAAACGACGGCGGGAAACCCGGCCAAAACCGACGCCCCATTCGCTTCCTTGGACCACTGAGAAACCTCACCACTAAGACTCTGGAGGAATTTGCCCTGTCCGAGTTTTTCCCCAACTGGAAAAATCCCCCATACAGTCGAGGTGGAAACGGAAACAAAACCTCTTAGAGGGCACATCAATAACCATCTGGGTCCAGGTAAAAAAATTCAATCCCAAAATTATAGGAAACGGGCCGCCAACAAAATTTTGAACTCGTGGTACCTCGTGAAGTTTAACAGATTCAAATGAAGCGCAACAGTTTTCGTTGACGTTACAATGCGTCCCATCAGCCAAGGTGCACGAAACGGAACATGAAGAAAGTTTACACGGCTCGTTGGCCATGTACAGATATTCTATGACGTCAGATCGAATGCATGAAAACTGGGCACCAGTATCTACGAATGCCGGAACCTGGACCACTTTGAGACTGAGCATCACCCACAGCGGTGAGTCTGAAAACGCGGCCGCCATCTTGTGGAGGCTGCCTAAGAAATTGGCCGGGCTTTCAAACGCCCACAGGGCCCCCGGCCGTTTCCTGCACAAGGGTTTCTCTGAGGACAACCCCTTCGGTGGTGTCTCGTCTGGCCACACACCCAACACTTAATTGCAGCAGCCCCTGCCCTCTCTTGTTTCTGCCGACCTGGTCGGGGCTCGTCCCGTGGTTTCCCTCTGCCCCCACGGCCCCCCTCAGGATCCGGGTCAGCTCGCAGCCTTTCCATGGAGACGGAGATCCTCTCATCGATTAGGCCTACGACACGGTTTAAATCCTTGATACACCGCGGCCTGTCTAAAAACGCCGTGTGACTCAAAATAGCGGTGTCCAAATTCATAAGAATTCTATCAACGAGCTGTTGCTCTGAATCCTGATACTGTAGGAAGGTAGCTGCCTGGGATATCCGGCCAATATATTCGCGCAAGGGCTCACCTGCTACATGAAACTTGAAAACAATGAGATCGCGAACTAAACTTTCGCAGACCAAATATGGAAAGTATTCGTTCAGCAATCGGGATTTGCATTCAGTCCAGCTGCATCCCGCCCGGAGGCAATTACCCAAAAATTCCAGGAAACTCCCAGAGACAAGGGTTAGCACACGGGTGACGAAATGTCTATCATCGGCAAGTCCAAAACTTCGCCCAAGCGAACAAACAGCCGCAGAATCTCCTCCGGGTCCTCGGAAGACAAGGGGAACACCTGTCGTAACAATTCCATCAAAACCGAGGCTTAACCTCCCTCACTGCCGTGCTGAGACACTTGTCTAACATTTGAGGTTATACTGCCCGCAGTATTACGCAACAAATCAGTTGGGGCACTTGCCTGGGTCACTTTCTGTTGTTCGGGCCGCTCCATGCTTTCACTTTTAATCTGCTGAGCCAGTCTACGACGTAGGGTCCGTGCCTGCACGTTGCTGTCCTATTCTCGGTCAAGACAATTCTGCCGCAGCTGCTCCACCGTTAAATGGTATGGGCCATGCAACACAATAAGAACCGACAAGAACCCCCAAACGAAAACCAGTCGCACAACCGGCCGACGGAAGAATTTCCTACAGGGAGTGTCAGATGGCCGGGGGGCTCGGCACCCTGGTTATTCCCGTCAGCTGTCTGGGCGACTGAGCCCCGCAGTGAGGATTTCTTGTGGGGTAGCGTAAGGTACAGAAACACATAAAGCACATGCACCCAGCACAGGGATATAAAGCAAGTAACAATATATTATAAGCACTAGGTAAATAGTACATAGAATGAGTAGGAAACAAAGAGATCACTAGAGCCACCAGCGCTGGGCTCGCTGTTACACATACAGCCGGTGGCCTGACATGCTTATGTAAATTAAATAAGACTCAAAACACTAGCAAACAAAAGACATCAGGCTGACACTTCAATATAGCACTGTTTCACATACAGAATGTAGCCTGACATACATGCGTAATTTAATCATTACCAGGAACACTGACAGACAAACAATATAAGGCTGACACTTTAACATAGAGAACCTTGGAAAATGCCTGGGCGTGAAATGAGTAAGTCAAACAGGAAATATACAGAACCAACAAAACAGCTCAATGAAAATGTTTCGCTCTCGCGAAACTCAATCGTGCTTCATAACAGGCCCGCACTAGCCTCGTCTGCCCAGTCAGACTAGCTTGCGGCAACTCGTACCACTGAACAGAGGTCATAGAGTTACGTTCAAAGCAACAATAACCCTGGGAGTGATAACAAATTAAACTCTACTGTACTTATTTACACAGTGTTATTCTTCTGGCTCATGCATAACACTAGAAGCAGGTTGACGGTAATTATGTCATACACCTACATGGAAATAATACATGACACGAAGCCATTTCCTCTACCGAACTACCCCGGCCGCCGGCGCGACGTCTGGCAGGACCAGCCCCACAACCAAAACTTCAATTTGGAAAAGAGAAGAACCAGGACCGAATCACGAAGCCTGCAGTCAAGCCAAACCGTCGCGTCGCGTGCAGTAAACCGCCGGGTCAGCAGATCGCTCCTCGCCAGTCAACATTCTTTCAACGAGAGCTGGTTCACGAGAAAAAGTTCTGGGGCCACACAAGCCCCTGAGCAAAGATCATGCAACACACACCCTCAGCCCCTTGGCCCATTCACGGTAGCTAATCGCCGCTAGGTTACCAAAGGTTAGGGATGAAAGTTCAAGTGCACAGGCTTCCGCCTGGAGACGGCCTTAAGATAAACCCAACCGGTATGGATCAAAGGTTCCAGAATGTGTCAGACTCCATAAGATTCTTTCAAAGAACAATCAAATTGCTGTAAGTTCTATCCAGTTTGCAAATTGAGAATATACTATATCAGAGAGTGGGAACCTGGGAGATTTATTCAGGGCCGACTTCCCTGGTTCAAAAATAATCACGGAACCTTCTGGAGGATGGTACGGCGTTGAACTTGGTTTTCGAAAATGGAAAGGTTCAAAGAAAACTGGGCGTCTTGCAAAAGGGTTAAGAGTCATGAAAAATTTAAATGGGCTGTTTTCTCATTTCAAACTTATAAATCCCCAGGCATTGATGGAATAATGCCCATCATGCTACAGCAAGGCTTTCAACTGCTCGCGGGAAAACTCTTGCTGTTACTAAGAGCCAGTCTGGCCTTAGGATATATTTCCATGAGTTGGAGGCACATCACGGTGGTATTTATACCTAAGC
>Ga0123353_10017880_pt1 | contig 10452 bp, 8 predicted proteins | sample TergutLab28metaG_3_FD_92763 | JGI IMG/M metagenome (GOLD analysis project Ga0123353, IMG submission 92763) | Labiotermes labralis P3 segment gut microbial communities from Petit-Saut dam, French Guiana - Lab288 P3 | ecosystem: Host-associated > Arthropoda: Insects > Digestive system > Gut ...
AGTCGAGTGCGGCGGCCGACGCTTTGCTCAGGAGTTCCCAAATCTCCGTTTCGTCGGCGGGGACATCTGCCGTCTGGAATATGCCGGGCAGGCGGAGCAGTGTAGATATTGATATTTCGTCGCGCAGCCCGAAACGCGATTTCAACGCGGCGGCGGCGTCCATATACGCCTCCGCGAGCCCGATGTCGGTCTTGACCGCGCACTCGCGTTCCCCGTATTCGTCGTAGTTGACGAAGACGTCGACCTTCCCCCTGTTGATCTTCCCGGTGATGAGCCCCCTCAGGCGTTCTTCCAGATTTGCGAAGGCGCGCGGCATTTTGATCGAAATATCGCAATAACGATGGTTTACCGAACGTATTTCGACGACAAATTTACGATTGGCAGACGACGCCTCTCCCCTTCCGAAGCCGGTCATGCTAAACGCCATAATTATCTCCGTTGAAAAAAATGATATGACAGATAAACAGCCGCTAACTATCATACCATAACGCCGCGGCATATGGAAGCGATAGCGCAAAGTATTGTATAATGGTGGTCATGTGTTAATAACTCGTTGGTGCAGAAGGGAATGGTCATAATATGATCAATTTTATGAACGACTATAATTCGCCGGGGCATCCCGACATAATCAAGGCCGTCGCGGACGCGGCGCGGGAGAAGTATCCGGGCTACGGGACCGACGCGGCGTCGGAGCGCGCGCGGAACAGGATCAAGGCGCTGCTCGGCGCCGGCGGCGACGCGGACGTCCATTTCCTGGCGGGCGGCACGCAGGCCAACGTCACGGCCGTCAGCGCGTTCTTGCGCCCGCACGAGGCCGTGATTGCGGCGGACAGCGCGCATATCAACGTGCATGAGACCGGGGGCATCGAGGCCGCAGGGCACAAGATCCTGCTCGCCGGCGGCGGGTCGGATACGGCAGGGGCGCAAGTCGCGGTATCCGGCGCGTCGGGTGCGGGCAAGCCGGGCGTGGAATCCGGCGCGCAAGGCTCAGGATCCGGTGCGTCGGGTGCGGGCAAGCCGGGCGTGGGATCCGGCGCGCCCGGCACGGGATCCGGCAGGTCGGGCGCCGGTAAACTCACGGCGGAAGGCGTCCGGCACATATGCGCTGTCCACGCGGACGAGCACATGGTCAAACCGCGCCTTGTCTATATATCCCAATCGACGGAGCTCGGGGGCGTGTACACGCTCCGGGAACTCAACGACCTGCGCGCCGTGTGCGACGAGTACGGCCTGCTGCTGTACCTGGACGGCGCGAGGCTCGCGGCGGCGCTGGTCTCCCGCGTGAACGACGCGCAGTTGGGCGACATCGCGGCACTGTGCGACGCGTTTTACATCGGGGGCACAAAAAACGGCCTGCTGTTCGGCGAGGCGCTGGTCATCGTGAACGATCTGTTAAAAGAAGATTTCCGATATCTCCAGAAACAGCGCGGGGGCCTGTTGGCCAAGGGGTTTCTGCTCGGATTGCAGTTTGACGCGCTGTTTGAAAACGGCCTCTTCTTTACCGTCGCCGGACACGCCGATGCGATGGCGGAGCGGCTCCGCTCCGGTTTGGAGGGGCTGGGTTGCCGTTTTCTCGTGAACTCGCGCACAAACCAGATATTCCCGATCATACGGACAGAGGCGGTCGAACGGCTCGCGTCCCTTTTCCTGTTCGAGACATGGTCGCGCGTCGACGAACACTATTCTTCGATACGTTTCGTCACATCATGGAACACGACCGAAGACGAAGTGGACGCGCTTATAGAAGCTTACGGTTCGCTGGAACGGTAAAGCAGTCCTTCGACGACCGCCGATACGGCGCGCTTAAAATCAATCAACAGTTTTTTTGCGCCTTCGAGCGTCGCTTCCGTCACGCCGTAATAGACTTTTATTTTCGGTTCGGTGCCCGAGGGCCGGATCTGGAATACGGAACCGTCGGTCATACCGTACGCCAGCACATTTGACGCCTCCGGCATATCCGTCGCGCCCGTCACGCCGCGTCCCGCTTCGATTATTTCTCCCGTCAGATAGTCCTTGCACACACTGACTGAAAAACCGCCGAACGCGGACGGGCGTTCAGCTCTCAGCGTGTCCATCGCGGAGGCTATGCGCGACAGCCCCTCTTTACCTTCCAGCGTGTATGAAACAACGTCGTCCTCCGTATAACCGTAGCGGGTGTAAATCTCCTCGAGCGCGTCGGCGAGCGTTTTTCCGTTTGAAAAATACCAGGCCGCCATCTCCGCGATCAGCATCGACGTAATGACCCCGTCCTTATCGCGGACAAACGTCCCGGCCAGGTAGCCGTTGCTCTCCTCAAAACCGTATATAAATTCGCCCTCGCCGAATTCATCCACGTCCTTCACCACTTTGCAGATATATTTAAAACCCGTATAGACCTCATATATCGTCACCCCGTAGCGCGCCGCGATGAGGTTGGCCAATTTGGTCGTCACGATGCTTTTCACGACAAACGCACGGTCCGGATCCAGCGCGCCGGCGTCTTTTTTCGCGGATAATATGTATTCCATCAACAGGCAGCCTATCTGGTTGCCCGTCAGGACTTCATAGCTGCCGCCGCGGTTCCGGAAAACGACGCCTATCCTGTCGCAGTCGGGATCGCTGCCGATGATGATATCGACGTTTTCGCGCACAGCCAGCGCTATCGCCATTTCAAACGCCTCGCGGTTCTCCGGGTTAGGCGATTTGACGGTGGAAAACTCCGGATCGGGCAACTCCTGTTCCGGCACAATGATGACGTTCTTAAACCCGTTTTCCTGCAGCACCCTGCGGACAAGCCGGTTGCCCGTTCCGTGCAGCGGCGTATAGATCATTTTAAAGCGCGACAGGAGGCCGCCGTTTTCGTGAGCTGATAAATCCGCCATCCTCAGGCTGAGCGTATGCACGTTTTCCAGGTAGGCGTCGTCGACGTCCTCGCCGATTACGGTGATGAGCCCCGCCCCGCACGCCTCCTCCATTGCCATTTTTTTGATCGATGCGTAATCCTTAACCCCGGATACGAAACCGGCAAGGCTGTTGGAATCCCCGACCGACATCTGCGCGCCGTCTTCGCCGTATACCTTGTATCCGTTGTACGCACTCGGGTTGTGGCTCGCCGTTATCATGATCCCGGCGGAACAGCCCAAATGCCTGACCGCAAAAGACAGTTCCGGCGTCGGCCTGATATCGTCGAACAGGTAAGCGCGTATGCCGTTCGCCGCGAGTATCCTCGCGCACTCCTCGGCAAAATCCGCCGACTTATACCGGGGGTCATACGCGATGACTACGGCCGTCTCCTTGCCGGGCAGCGCTTCACCGTCGGCGGCGCGGCTGAGCAGCATGTCGCACAAACCCTGCGTGACCTTGCCCACGGTATAAATATTCATCCTGTTTATGCCGGCGCCGAGTATGCCGCGCAGTCCGGCAGTGCCGAATTCCAGCTCCCTGTAGAACCTGTCCTCGATCTCTTTTATATCGTCGCCTATCGCCAGCAGTTCCGCGCGCGTAGCCTCGTCAAAAACGTCGTTCGAGAGCCATTGCCTGTATATTTCCATATATGATCCAGCCATCAGACTCAATCCTTTCGCCCCTTGTGCCTTTTGCCTGCATTCTTCTACCCACTATTATACCCAAAATATTCTAAGTATATAATTCAGATTACATAAGCGGGTACACTTTAGTATATAATAAATTAAAATGTGCGTGGGAGCTAAAATGGCTGAAAATTTTCTGGTCGTCGCGGGGCAGGTCGTAACGCTGTTCCTCATTGTCGGGATTGGTTTTTTCCTTTGCAGGGCCGGGCGGTTCGCAAAACAGACCGTATCGCAGGTCTCGTTCCTGCAGGTCAATATTGTCATACCGTGCGTAATATTCAATTCGCTCCGGATAGAGAGGGACGTGCGCGTGATCCGCGAGATGGGGCTCGCGGCACTGGCGACCATGGCGTGCTACGCGGCGACCATCGTTGCCGCGACGTTCATGTACAGGAGGCAACAACCGGATACCGGCGCGGTGCTGCGTTTCGGCGCCATATATTCCAATGTGGCGTTTATGGGCTTCCCCCTGGTCGAAGCCGTCTTCGGCAGGGACGCCCTGGTGTACGCGGCCGTATCGCTCGCCGTGTTCACACTGTTCCAGTGGACGCACGGGGTGTTTATCATGGGCGGGCGGGACAAGCTGTCCGCGCGCGCCTTTTTGTTAAGCCCTGGTGTGCTCGCGTTGTTGATCGGGTTTATTTTCTTCCTTGTGGGGTTTGAATACTTCGACGCCTACGCCGGGCCATTCGGGAATGCGATCGCGTTTGTGGCGAACATGAACACGCCGCTCGCGCTTGCTGTCCTCGGGGCGCAGATGGCGTATTCCGACTACAGGAAGCTGTTTAAATCCAAGACGTTATACGGCGCGTGCGCCGTCAGGCTCGTCGCGTTTCCCGCGTTGGCCGCGCTCGTGATGGCGCCGCTGCGCCTGCCGCCGAAAGTGTATTTAACGTTGGCCACGCTGTGCGCAACGCCGGTCGCCGGGCTCACGTCCGGATTCTCGGAGAGGTATTCACGCGACGTTTCAACCGCGGCGCAACTGGTGACGCTGTCGACGCTGCTGTCCGCCGTGACGCTGCCGGTTTTTGTCGCGGTCATCCAACAATTATAAGTTCAGCTGACGCCGCCCGTGTCGAGCATGAGCTGGCGTATTTTTGTCTCCGGATCCAGGACCTCGGATATGGCCATTTCGTGAAAAATGCAGTCGATCACATACGCCGCGTATTTGGATAGATCCACCGTGCATAAATATGGTCGGTCGACTCCTTCGTTTTCCCTGTATGTCAGGTTTGTCACGAACAGGCGTTTGAATACCCCTTCGGCGAAGGCCCTGTCAAATTTTTCGTAACCCCTTGTGAACATCCCGAACGTGATAAACGCGAACACGGCGTTCGCCCCGGCCTCTTTTAATTTATAAAAAGAATCCAGGAGGGAGTCGCCGGAAGCCAGTATGTCGTCCACGACGATGACGTCGCGACCGGCGATATCGTTTCCGATATATGTGTGGTTTTCGATGGGCGCCGTCCCCTCTTCTACCGTGGATGTATCGCGTTGTTTATAGAACATGCCGATCTCCAGCCCGAGGATCTTTGCGAACTGGATACAGCGCTGGACGCCCCCCGCGTCCGGCGATACGATCAGCGTCGCGTCGCTGTTGAGCCTTATGCCGCGTTCGTTGCGGAGCAGTGCCTTCAGCATTTGGTAGTTCGGGTACAGGTTGTCAAAGCTCATGTGCGGAACGGCGTTTTGAACTTTCGGATCGTGCGCGTCAAAGGTTATTATGTTTTTTACACCGGAATTTTCCAATTCGCGCAGGCTGACGGCGCAGTCTAGGGATTCCCGCATGTTCCTGCCGTGCTGGCGCGAACCGTAGAGCATGTTCATCATGACGCTGACCCTGCGCGCCTTGCCGTTGATGGCCGAAATTACGCGTTTGATATTTTGGAAATGATCGTCGGGGCTCATGTGGTTTTCCAGCCCCCTCATCGTATACGTGACGGAATAGTTATACGGATCGGAGATGATAAAAATATCCCGCGCGCGCGCGGATTCCAATAACAGCCCCTTTGCGTCGCCCGTCAAAAAGCGCGGGCACATCGATTTCATTATGAATGTGTCGGTCGTATCATGCCATTTCCTCAAATAAAAATCCACGCTGGACGTAAAGGCCTCGGCGCCGGGCATAGAGATGAGACAGAGGTTTTCCCTGTTACGGCTCATAGAAATCTCCTTTGTCGTACAGATATCGCCGTATTAAATTTTGCTTGTCATAACTTAAGGATACATTTAAGGCTATGGCGTGTCAATGAATTGTTGGACTATATTGACGGTGACGGGTTCGTTGGCGCCGTCCGCTTCCGGGCCGCCCGTGGGGTTATCCCGGTTGCCGCCGGTGAGTTGGAAGGAATTACCGAGTTCTGCGACGAAACTGTTAAGTTCAACGCCGTCAATCTGTACGACCCAAACCCAGACTTCGCCTTCAGGTATGTCCAGGAGGAGTTCGCACTGGTGCCTGTTGATTATTTCCCGTATGATCGCATCGTTGTGATCGAAATTATCGGCGCTGTCTTTGAAATAGTATTTATAAAGACTCGCAGCTGTATCCGCCATGGGCGCTTCGGGTGCGGCAAACGCCTGTTGCCCTTTCGCCCCGCCGGATACTCCCCCGCTGGGTTCCGCCCCGCCGGATACTCCCCCGCCGGGTTCTCCGCCGCCGGATTCTCCTGCACCGGATTCCGCCCCGCCGGAGGCCTCCGCTTCTTGCGCCGCATTATCGCCGGTGATTGCCGAAAATATACGGTTAACCAGCGCATTGCCCGCGTCCGTGCCGGCGTATGAATCGTCCGCCGGTGGCGCGTCTTCGTCGACGGCCACCGCTTCATCGGTTTCTATTGGGTCCGTTTTGGCCCGGGAGGGCGCCGCGGGCGGCGCCGCGGCGGCCGTCGTCACCGCCGCCGTAAGCGCGGCCGCCGTAGTTTCCGGAACGGTCGTCGCCGGCTCGGCAGCCGGTGTTGTGACTTCAATTATAGACGCCGTCGCGATTATGTCCCGCGCGGTTGTCGCTGCGACCGTAGTTGCCGCGGCCGTAGTGGTGGCCGCTGCTGTAGTCGCGGCTGCGTTTTGCGTGCCGCCCGGCGCGGCCTTGCCTGCCGCGGTCCCGTTTACGCCGCCGCTCCCCGCGACGGCTGCACCGTCAGCCGCGCCGTCTGCTTCCGCTCTGGGCAAAACGCCCGGTTCCGTTCCGTCTTCGCCAAATGCGGAAATATCCGCGGCCATGATTGCGGAGTCTTCGACTTCCTTAGACGCTCCGGTAACGACGGCCTCTGCCATTTCGTAGGCCGACTGTTTTATTGAGTTCTCCTTGATTGTCTGCATTATGATTGACGCGCTGAATCCGATTGCGACGGAGAGCAGCAGTATTGCAGCGACCTGCAGCTGCCTGAACATGCCCGTGCGCATAGAACCGGACTTTTTGGCCATATCGAACCGGAGCATAACGGGATGGTTCATATGTTCGCCGGTGCGTATGGCGTCCATGACCGAGGCCCGGAAACCCTCGGGCGGTTCCACGTCCTCCGACCCCAACTCCATACAGGCGTCCCGCAGTGCCCTCGCCGCGGATACTTCGTCGCCGCACCCGCCGCACCGTGACACATGATCTTCAAACGCGGTTAACTCCCTCTTACCGAGGACGCCGTCCAGATAATCGTCAATTAAGCTATTTATATTTTCGCAATTATAATTTTTCATAACTATTTATTTGACGTTTATATAATCTTTTAGTTCCCTGGAGACCAGGAAAATATCGCGCAGGTTTTTACGGGCCCTGTTGATCCTGGATTTTACCGTGCCCTCCGGAAGCTTCATCAATATTGAAATATCGGTATAACTGAGGTCCTGAACGTCGCGCATGACAATCATGGCCTTGTGCTGGAGGGGCAGCTTGTCGATGGCCTTTTGGACAAGGCTGCTGAACTCCGCGCCCTCTACGGCCTCTTCCACGTTGATTTCGGAAGCGATATCCACGATACGGGACTCGCCGCTTCCGTCGTCGTCGACGCTGAGCGACAGCGCGCGCCTGTCGTGTTTGCGCAGGTAGTCCAGGCAGACGTTATTGGCTATGCGGTACAGCCAGGTTGAAAATTTGGAATCGCCCCGAAAATTGTTTATGGATCGGTAGGCTTTTAAAAAAGTATCCTGCGCAGCGTCTTTCGCGTCTTCGCTATATGACAGCATTCGCGATGTTATGCCGTACACTTTGGACTCGTATTTCCTTACGAGTTCTTCAAATGCGTCCATATCGCCGTTCCGCGCTTTTTTGACCAGCGCGTCGTCGGCGTCCATTTCCAATATATAGCCGGGGTCGCGCCCGCGCCCGTTTTTTGTTGTGAAACCCGACATGACTCTCCAAAATTTTCCGGGTTATATTAACGACGCTCGCCAATGATAGATACAATAAAACCGCTCCGGCGCGCTACGGTAAAAGCCGTGTCGTCCGGGCGGCTGAATGTTAGTTAAAATATATAAGTTCGGTTATAAAAGTAAAGCGAGAATAACATTAACCCATGTAGTTTACATTTTTACCGGAATACATGAACCCTTTTGCACTCGTGTCACGTTGAATGGATATCAAATCCACGTAGTTCGGCGCGATGGCAAAAATCCTGTTTGTGATGTCAAAAACCTCGCCGTCCAGCGCAAAAACCGCGCCGGCAATGAAGTCGAAAATGCGCTGTGCGTCGCGCTTGTCCAGTTCGTCCAGGTTGACGATGACGACATGCCGATCCTTGAAGTGCTGGCAGACCAGGTTTGCATCTTCCAGGCTGTCGGGTTTTGCGGATACGAGCACGTAGTTTTGGGATTTTTGCGGATGCAGGTTTATGATGTTGCTCCCGCCGCTTTTTGCGTCCGAACGGCCGTTTCCGCCGCTAAACCCGCCGCCGCCGAATCCGCCGTTGTTAATGCTGTTGTTAACTCCGCCGTTAACGCCGTTGTTAATGCCGTTGTTAACTCCATTGTTAACCCCGCTGCTGAATCCGCCGCCGCTGCTGCCGCTATACCCGCCGCCGCTATATCCGCCGAATGTCCGCCCGTTGCCGTTCCTTAGTTGATCGTTCAGTGGGACGACGTCCTGTTCGTCATTGTCCTGGTAACCGTCGTTGTTGTAATAGCCGTTGTTACCGTAATCGTCCTGCTGTGAATCGTACGGCTCGTCATAAATACCAACAAACGACTTAATCTTGGTTAATAAAGCCCCGGCCATATACGCGCTCCTTTTCTTTTGTCACTTCTCTTGCATCGTTTCTTTAGTAGTATCGGTAGGTCAACGCCTGCCAAAAAGTCGCGTCCCGATCCTTATCATGGTCGAACCCTCTTCGATTGCAACCTCGAAATCGCCGCTCATTCCCATCGATAGGATGGACATAGCTGTATTATCCATTTTTTTATGACTAATGTCAATATATAATTCACGCAAATGTCGAAAATATATCCTGTTTTGTTCCGGAAATTCCGTAATCGGCGCACTCGTCATGAGGCCGTGGATTTTTATGTTCCCGAATTGTGAAATATTGTCGACGGCGTCAAGCGTTTCCCGGGCAAAAAAACCGTATTTATTCTGTTCTTCGGCTATGTTTACCTCTATGAGTGCGTCGACGATTACCGCCGCCTTTTCTGCCTGTTTTTGTATCTCCTCCGCCAGGCGTATACTGTCCAGGGAATGTATCAACGCCGTCCTCCCGATCAACTGTTTTACCTTATTGGTCTGTATATGTCCGATCATGTGCCATTCGATACCGGAAAGGCCGTTCAACAATGTGGAATTTTGTTTGGAAATGAGCTCCTGCGCGTAATTTTCACCGAACGCCGCCACCCCGCACCGATACGCCTCCAATATAGCCTCTTCGGGCTTTGTTTTCGAGACCGCGACGAGTTTTACAGCGGCCGGATCCCTGCCCGCGCGCGCGGCGGCCACGGTTATTTGTTCGCGGACGCGCGTCGTGTTTTCCCGGATCGACAACCCGTCAATCATTTGACCACCAGCATTCCGTCCTCGATGTTGACGGAGTCGCGGATATACGTATCATATCGGCTGACCCTGCCTTCCTGAGTTGTATTGTCGTAGCCGTCAATAATCGCGTAAACGTCGTTTGAGGCGAGGATACGCACCTTCCGTACGCTCGCGTAAGAACCCTTGAGCAGTGTTACGCCGGCGGCGCCGTTTTCCATATCCACATCGCGTAAATATTTCAACGGAATTTTTAAACCCTCAATATACTTTTCTATCAACGAAATATCCACGGTCCGCGCGTCCAGAAAATCAAACAGGTATTTTGTCAGGCGCACGACCATCAGGCCTTCCCCGTCGTTATTTATATCCGGTATTTCGTTAAATATTGCGGTTATTTCAACGTTTTCAAATTCCCTATAAGGTTCTTCGGTATTTATGCGAATCCGGCCGCCCACCGCGAAGCGTTCCAACAGATCGGCAGGCGCTTTTACCACGAGATAAAAATAATTATCCTTTACAATTTTTGCGAACGGCGCCCCGGCGGCGACGGAGATCCCCGCGAGCGCGTTTGGCGGAGATCCGGTACGCGAACGCTTTGACGAATTCACGACATGGTCGATAAAATCCGTCGTCAATTGACCGATGCCTTCGGTGGCGAATTCGCGTTCATAACCGTCGATCGCAAACGACAGGTGCCCCGGCGAACCGGAACGGACAGCGCTGCTGACTTCGGACATCTCCGATTCGATCGCGCGTTTTTCCGCCTTCAACTGGTTCACGTATGGATCGTCCGTCTCCAATGCCGCGCACGCCTCCGCCCTTTTGAGCAAAAGCGCGTTGACCGCCTTCGTATTCAACGAGGCTTCCCGCAGCGTATTCCTGTTTATGTCCGGTATCATATTGCGGATGACGTCGCCGATGTCCTTTTCA
>Ga0123353_10017883_pt1 | contig 10451 bp, 10 predicted proteins | sample TergutLab28metaG_3_FD_92763 | JGI IMG/M metagenome (GOLD analysis project Ga0123353, IMG submission 92763) | Labiotermes labralis P3 segment gut microbial communities from Petit-Saut dam, French Guiana - Lab288 P3 | ecosystem: Host-associated > Arthropoda: Insects > Digestive system > Gut ...
GAGCAACATAGTTCTTTCCAACGGCGGAACCATCGATAAGTATGAGGGGGATGCCATCATCGCCTTCTTCGGGGCGCCGGTATGGATGGAGGATCATGCGCCCCGGGCATGCCGCAGCGCCATACAGATGAAGAAGCGGGAAAAGGAGCTTGTGGAAAAAATAATGATTCCCGAGGGGGAATTCTACAAACCCCTTAAAAAACTTATTGAAGACAAAGTCGTCCGTGCGGAGCGCCCCCTCTATACAAGGCTAGGGATCAACACCGGGGACATGGTAGTGGGATTCATGGGAACTCCCGGCAAGATGGACTATACCATCATGGGGAACGCGGTTAACCTTGCGGCCCGGCTTGAGGGAGTGAACAAGCAGTACGATACCCACGGCATTCTGATCAGCGAATACACCCGGGATCAGATAGGGGATGATTTCATTGTCCGGCCCCTGAGCCGGGTTACGGTGGTGGGCATTCCGGTTCCCTTAAGGCTCTACGAACTTCTGGACCTCAAGGCAGAGGCTCCTGCGGAGTTGCGGGAAATGATCAGGGTTTGGGAAGGCGCCTTTAAGGCCTACGAGAACCGCAATTTCGAGGAAGCGAAAAAAGCGTTTGCCGATATTTCCCGGAAAAACCCGGAAGATACTGTGGCGAAGTTCTACCTGGCGAGGTGTGAAAAATACTCAACGACTCCTCCCCCCGAGAGCTGGAACGGAGTGGATAGCCTTACAGAGAAATAACAAATATTTTTAGTTTTAATTATTTGTTATATTTTATAAACATGAGGTAAAGCTTATGAGAAAGACTTTTATTTTATTAGGTCTGATCCTGCTGGCTTCTGGTACTCTTTTCGCCCAGATAAGCAGGGGAGGGACAGCGTGGGTTTCGGCAAAAACCGCGGCCCTTAAATCTTCCACCTGGTTTTTCGCCAGTACAAAGGGGACCCTTGAAATGGGCGCCCAGGTTACGGTGCTTCAGGTAAACGGAAGCTGGGCCGAAGTCCGCTCCGCGGCCAATTCGTCTTTGAGCGGCTGGACAGCGGTAAGCAATCTCAGCGCCAAGCGGATTGTGGCTTCCGGTACGGGGGCTTCCGCCAGTGAGGTCGCTCTGGCAGGGAAGGGCTTTAACCAGGAGGTTGAAAACGCCTACAAAACCGGCGGTACCCTAAACTACGCGGATGTTGATAAAACAGAAGCCATTAAGGTTTCCATGGAAGAGCTTTATCAATTCGTTACCGAAGGGCATCTGAATACAGGAGAGTAAAATGAAAAGAACAATATATACATTCTTCGGTGTGAAACGGCAGGGCCGCAGACAGGGCTGGGTTTTATTCCTTGTGTCGATATTCGCGGCTGCTGTTCTGGCGGTGATTTTCACTTCCTGTGCGCACATGGGAACCATGGCGCAGATCGGCGCCACGGTCGGTCAGGCGGCGGGAGTCATCGACGCAAAAACCGCCGACGCCATTGTTAAATCAGGTACGGCCATTGGGAAAGCTTTTGAAGAAATTACCCCCGAACAGGAATACTATATAGGACGGGCGGTGGGCGCCAATATACTTGCCACATATAAAATCCAGCAGTCAAGGCCCGATTTGGTTATCTATGTTAACCGGATCTGTAACGCCCTGATAATCAACTCACCCAGGCCGGAAATTTTCAATGGTTACCATGTTAATGTCCTGGACAGTGATGAGATCAACGCATTTGCCACCTCCGGGGGACATATCTTCATTACCCGGGGTCTTATTGCTTCCAGCACATCGGAGGATACCCTGGCCGCGGTTGTTGCCCACGAGATAGCCCACATTCAGCTTCAGCACGGCCTCAAGGCCATCAAAAACAGCCGGATCACCCAGGCGCTTATTGTTACCGGAACATCAGCCGCCAGTGCAGCGGCAGGGAATTATAACCTTTCTGAAATGGTGGACGTCTTCAACGATTCGATCAATGAGATCATTACCACTATGGTGACTAACGGCTATTCCCAGTCACAGGAATTTGAGGCTGACACAATGGCCATGGAACTTATGGCTCTGGCGGGCTATGAACCGTCGTCCCTCATTGACGTACTCAGGGCTTTGGAAAAAAATCAGCCGGGTAAACCCGGGGGATTCAACAAGACCCATCCCACTCCAACCCAGCGTGTTGCCAGCGCCCAAAAGACTGTGGGGAATTATAACGTAAACGATACCCGTTCTTTCCGTGTGGCGAGATTTAAGGCGGTGAATTAAGTTTCCCCGGGAAGACCCCGGGGAAACATATTTCCTGGGAAACTAGGTTTCCCAGGAAAAACGGAAGTCCACTTTCCATTCTTCCCGGGCTGCTTCCAGAGATTTTAGTACTGCGGGGTTGAGGGGAATGCCGGTCTTGCTCCGTTCCACAAAGGCCAGATATTCCTTTTCTCCGGCGGTGTAAATCCTGCTTTGGCCCTCGGCCTTGTTTGACGCACGCAATTCCCTCAGTATGTCTCCCGTGGTTTTTTTGAAAGCCGCCGGGTCGGTGAAGGCGGAGATTTGGATGGCGATGAACCAGTGTCCCAGGTGGTAAGGCCGGTGGCTGCCGTCCGCATTGATACCCGTGAGGGTTTTGAGGAATGAGCCGCCCTGGAGGGCCGCGGAAAGGACCTCCACCGCTGTGGCCCAGCCGTAGCCTTTATAGCCCGCGAGTTCTTCACCTATCCCGCCCACCGGAGTGAGGGCGCAGGTTCCTGTCGTAAGGCCCTTAAGGGCTACGTTTGCGTCTGTTACGGCATGACCCTTCTCATCAATGACCCAGCCTAAGGGCATGGTCTTGTTGATCCTCGCGTAATGTTCGATCTTGCCCCGCTGGGTAATGGAAGTTGCGCAGTCGATCACAAAGGGGAATTCCTCGTCCGTGGGGAAACCGATGGTAAGGGGGTTGGTTCCCAGCATGTTCTCCACCCCGAAGGTTGGGGCTATGGACGGCCGGGCATTGGTTCCGGTAAAACAAATCATATCTTCTTTTGCGGCCATGAGGGCGTAGTAGCCCGCGATGCCGTAATGGGTGGAATTCCGTACCGCCGTCATGGCAAGGCCGCATTTTTTCGCCTTTTCTATGGTCATCTTCATGGCCCGCACGGCGATTACATGACCCATGCCGTCATGGCCGTCAATGACCGCGGTAGAGGGGGTTTCCCTGACTATCTCAAAATTCGTTTTTACAAACTGAATTCCCTCTTTAATGCGGTCCAGATAAATGGGCTTGAAGCGGCCAACTCCGTGGGAATCAATTCCCCGCTTATCCGATTCAATGAGTACATCCGCGCAGATTACCGCTTCTTCAGCCGGAACCCCTGTGGAGATGAAGGTTTTGCGCATGAATTCATGCATTTCTTCAAAGGATGCGTAAACCGTTTCATTATTCTGAGACATAAAGTTTCCTCCGTTCAATTGACACTTTAATAAAATAATATAGTATAATTTACTTATCTATGAATAGATCTCTTCCGAATTTGAACCCTCGTCCACAAGACGATTACGATGTTGCGATCATAGGCTGCGGTGTTTCGGGGGTAAACATTGCCCGGCGGCTTTCGTCGTACAAAATCAAAACTGCGGTTCTGGAAAAAGCCGCCGATGTTTCCTTCGGGACTTCAAAGGCCAATTCCGGAATTATTCACGCCGGATTTCACCACAATAAAAAGTACCTCAAGGCCAGACTCGAGATTCAGGGCAACCTGATGTTCGATCAGCTGAGGCGGGAACTGGACTTCCCCTTCAGGCGCTGCGGGATCATTGTGGCGGCCCTCCACGAAGACGAGATGAAGATGGTGGAACACCTCTATATACAGGGGGTGGAAAACAAGGTCATCGGCATAGAACTCTGTTCCCGGGAACGGATTCTGGAGCTCGAACCGAAGCTCTCCTATGATGTGGCCGGAGGACTCTACGCTCCCGGGGGCGGAATAATTGAGCCGTACCGCTTTGTTTTTGCCCTGGCCGAGTCTGCGCTCAAGAACGGCGTTGATTTCTACACGGATTATGACGTGGTAAGCGGTCGCCATGAGGACGGACGCTGGACCATCAGTTCCGAAGACGGCAGGACCGTGAAGGCCCGGTACGTGGTAAACGCAGCGGGGCTCTATGCCGATGACGTTTCCAGGATCTTTGGCGCCGAGGAATTTACGATCCAGGCGAGGAAGGGTGAATACTTCCTCATGGACAAGATGACCCGGGCGAGGCCGGACAGGGTAGTGTTCCCGGTACCTTCCACGGTTTCCAAAGGCATGCTGGTTATCCCCACCGTAGAGGGGACAGTCCTGGTTGGCCCCACGGCTGATACGCTTCCTGACAAGACGGACTTTTCCACCACAGGGGAGAAACTGGAACAGATCCTGGATGCCGGAAAAACTATGATTCCCACATTAAGCCGGAACGATGTGATAGCCAGTTTTGCAGGTATACGTCCCTGTCTGGGGGAAGATTTCTATATCGATTCTTCCAAGAAAGTACCAGCTTTTGTGCAGGTGGCCGGAATTCAGTCGCCGGGGCTCACCGCCTCACCTGCCATCGGGGAGTATGTAAAAAATCTCCTTAAAGACATGGGACTCGATCTTGCGGAAAAACCCGGCTGGGATCCCTTTGTGGAGGACAGGCCCCGGTCCCGGGAACTTTCGCCTTATGAGCTCGATAAACTCACCGCCCGGGATCCCGCCTGGGGAAACATTGTCTGTCGCTGCGAGAACGTGAGCGAGGCGGAGATAGTAGAGGCCGTGAGGCTCGGCCATTACACCCTGGACGGGATCAAGTATTTTACCCGGGCCCAGATGGGACGCTGCCAGGGCGGTTTCTGTACCTACAAGATCATCAAGATCATCATGAGGGAAACAGGTCTCTCATATCAAAAGATCACCAAACACGGCGGCGCCAGCAAGCTTCTGGAAAGGGAGTTGTTATGAAACAAGGTTTCATGTTTGGTTTTACTGTGCGGCCAAGTGACCGCATCATGCAGAGGTTGCCATGAAGGAACTTCAATACGACAGTGTTGTAATTGGCGCAGGCGCCGCGGGTATGGCCGCCGCCCTGGAGCTGGATGCGGCCAGCTTCAGTACCGCCATCATTGAGAGGGAGGAACACCTGGGAGGGATACTGATGCAGTGTATCCATAACGGGTTTGGCCTCCACGAATTCAAGGAAGAACTTACCGGGCCTGAGTTTGCCGGCAGGTTAATTGACCGAGTCGCTGCTTCGGGGATCACGGTCTATACGGAAACGACGGTAACTTCTCTCAGGACTGAAGCCTCCCAGGCTGACTCGTCTTTCGCTATGAAAGAACTTTTCTGTGTGTCCCCACAGCTCGGGGTGCTGCATATTCGCACCCGCGCGGTGGTGCTTGCCATGGGCTGCCGTGAGCGAAACCGGGGCAATGTGCGCATCCCCGGTTCCCGGCCCGCCGGGGTCTACACCGCGGGCCTCGCCCAGCGCCTGGTGAACATCGAAGGGTACATACCCGGCAAGGAAGTCGTGATCATCGGCTCCGGGGACATAGGTCTAATCATGGCCCGGCGTATGAGCTGGGTGGGCTGCAAGGTCAAGGCAGTGGTAGAGATCATGCCCTATCCAGCCGGGCTCACGCGGAACATAGTCCAGTGCCTCAGAGACTTTGATATTCCACTCTACCTTTCCTGCCAGACGACAGCAATCTTCGGTAACAACCGGGTCGAGGGGGTGGAAGTAACTCCCATGGAAGACGGCGCCCTGGTGCCTGAAAAGAAATTCCGTATTGACTGCGACACGGTACTCCTTTCGGTGGGCCTGATCCCGGAAAATGAGCTTTCCAGAGAGGCAGGAGTGGTATTGAATACTGCCACGAACGGGCCCCAGGTGGACTCCAGCCTTATGACCAACGTTGAAGGTGTTTTTGCCTGCGGTAATGTGCTCCATGTCCACGACCTTGTGGACTGGGTTGCCGAGGAAGCCCGCCGGGCAGGCATTCAAGCCGTGGCATGGCTCAAGGGTAACCGGCCCGGAACCCAGATACGCCTCAAGGCAGGCCCCAATGTGCGTTACGTCAACCCCGGCAAGCTCAACCCCCAGGGGGAGAACAAAATCTTTATGAGGTCCATGATCGTGAAGAACGGAGCGGTTCTGGAACTCAGGCTGGATAATCAAGTTTTCAAGACTATCAAGCAGAACCATGTCCAGCCCTCGGAGATGATCAACGTTACCATCGGCCCAAAGGATATGGAGAAGCTTCGGTTCAGCACCGAATCGGTCATGGAGTTCAGTATTAGTTGATTGCGTTTGGAGGTCTGTCCCTCTTTTTCCCTCATTTAGAAGGTTTTTGGAGTTATTATGCGTGAGTTGACCTGTATTGTTTGTCCCATAGGTTGTTCTCTTTCGGTGGAAGAAGGCCCTGCTGCCGGGAAGGGTTTGCCGGCTTTTACGGTCACGGGAAACCGCTGTCCCCGGGGGGCCGCCTACGCCCAGGAGGAGATCCGCGCACCCAAGCGGGTGATAACCGCGACCTGCGGTATTACTTTTCCGTTGGAACCAGCCGCCGAGCGGGCAATGGCAAGCGTCGATTCGGAAAATCGCGGTTTCCCTGCTGGAAACGCTGTTCCCCATCGCAGCCTTACGGCGCCCCGGCGCCTTCCGGTAAAAACCAGTGCGCCCTGTCCAAAGGAAAAAATTGATGAACTTTTGGGGGATATTTACCGTCTTAAAGTATGTCTGCCGGTTAAAGCCGGGCATAAGCTCATTACTGACTGGAAAGGCTCAGGCATTGACGTGATAGCGGTCAGAACTCTGGAGTAAGAGCGGTTTTTTTTCGTGTTGAGGGATTGTTTTTGGCCGGCTGCCGAAGCTCAGAGCTGGATGATTCTTGAATCGGTTAACACATCGGCTCCTGTTTCGGTGATGAGGATGTCATTTTCCAGACGGCAGCCGCCGTGGATCGGATCGTAAAGACCCGGCTCAACGGTGATTATCATGCCTGGTTCCAGTATCCAGTCGTTATCAGCCCGGCTTCGCAGGAAGGGCGCTTCATGGGCTTCAAGCCCAATGCCATGGCCCAGGCCGTGGGGCATGATTTTTTTATGCCGCCCAAAATACGCGTCTACGGCCAGGCCGATAGTTCTGGTGGAGGCGCCGTTTTTCACCATTGAGAGGGCAAGTTTGTAGGCCTTTTCCGTGAGGGAAAGCATTTTTTCCTGGGTTTTTGACAGGGGCGCTCCGGCAAAGGTCAGGGTTACATCGCTGGTGTAGCCTGAGTATTTAAGGCCGAAATCCAGGATGGAAAGGCCGCTCCCGCCAAATGCCTCTCCCGTATAAGCCGGAAAGGCGTGGATGCCAAAGCTCCTTGCGGGACCTGCGGCCAGGGTTTCAAACCCGGTACTCTCGCAGCCGCGTTTGCGGCCCTCTGAATCAACAAAAAACGCGACATCAATTTCAGTTTTCAATTTTCCCGACCGGACATTTTTTTCCAGGAGGTTGATGATCTCGTCGGTCAGGGCTGAAACCTTTCGGTAAATTGCTATTTCAACCTCGTCCTTAACAGCCCGGCTTTTTTCCAGTTCCGCCTCTACCCCGTTTTTGCGGCAAATAATATCAAAATCCGATAATTCTTCCACGTAATTCAAAAACCGGGGATAGGAAGTTGTCCCAGGAATTTCAATCCTTGAGCCTTTGGGAATATTTAGCCTCTCGGTGGCGCCCTGGAGGGCTTTAACCGGCTGACGCTCGAATTCCGAATAGGGGAGCAGAGCGTCCGCTTCGGCATGGAGCATGGCCATGTTGATGTCCCAGGGGACAAGGAGGGAACGCCGGTCCGCGGAAAGGAAAAGCAGGGCATCGCCGGGCTGTCCCGAAAGCCAGCGTATCGCCGGATTGCGGCGTCCTTCGCAGTCTTCGACCATCGCCAAGACTATTCCTTCCCGGGCCATCCAGTCGTAGAGTTTTTCCCGCCGTTTTTGGCAGGTGCTCAGGAGATCTCTCAAAAGGTCTGTCCCTTGCCCTTGCTGTTAAGGGCTTCCCGGGAGGTCTGTCCCTCTGTAAAGGAGGTCTGTCCCCGAAAGGCTTCCAGGGAAAATGCCAGTGGTTCTGTCCTTGCCACTCGGTCTGTCCCTCGAGACCTCAAGGAAATCGTCATCGGGTCTGTCCCCCAAAAGCTTCTCGGGAAGCGGCTAGTATGGCTTCCACTTCGGCATCGCCTATCCAGTAATGGGTAGCAAATCTGAACAAGCCGCCTCTCGGAGTGTTAATGATGATTTTGTGCTTTCTGAAGATTTCCAATATGCGGGCAGTCGTTTTCTGGTCCTTTGCAGGAGACCAGGTAAAGAATACCATGTTTATTTCTATTTCTTTGGGGTTAATCATAATACCGGGGATTTTAGCCAGTTCCCGGGCGATTTTTTTTGCCCTTGCATGATCTTCTTCCAGCCTGCGGGTATGTTGCTCAAGAGCGATAATTCCCGCAGCGGCCAGGATGCCTACCTGGCGCATTCCGCCGCCCATGATCTTCCGTTTTAGACGGGCTTCCGCGATAAACTTTTTCCTGCCCACGAGGAGGGAACCCACCGGCGCACAGAGCCCTTTTGAAAGGCAAAACATGACCGAATCAGCGCGGGATGCTATGTCCCTCGCTTCGCAGCTTAGGGCTGTGGCGGCATTGAAAATCCGGGCTCCATCCAGGTGTACCGGCAACTTCCATTCGTCTGCGATTTTTCGTACCTCATCCATGGCGGCGAGGGGCACAGCCCGGCCCCCAGAGTGGGCATTTTCGATGCAGATAAGGGAGGTAGGGGGATCATGAAGGTCCTCTTTCCGCAACCGTTCCCGGAGGGCTTGGACGGGGAGTATCCCATCCGGAGCCGGAATTGGTCGGGTCTGTACTCCGGCAATTATTGAAGGCGCCCCGGCCTCGTGCTGAATGATGTGACATTCTTCACCCAGAAGTACCTCTGTCCCCCGGCGGCACCAGGTAAAAATAGCCAGTTGGTTTCCAAAAGTTCCGGATGGTACGAACAATGCCGCTTCTTTTCCGAGCATTTTGGCGCCCAGCTTTTCTAGTTTATTTACTGTGGGATCATCCCCGTAAACGTCATCCCCCACTTCCGCTTCAGCCATAGCTTTTCGCATCGCATCGGTTGGTTTTGTTACTGTATCGCTTCTTAAGTCTATCATAGTTTTCCTTGAACCTTGGGGACAGACCCCGTATTATCGCAATTTGTATGCTTCAGTATGTTACAATTACCGCGTGAAACACCAAGGGGACAGACCCTGTATTTTTGATGCTGTGGGAAGCACCATTTCCGGTAATAACTGAATCACCCTGCTTTACCTCAACCTCTTTGCCATCATCGTTTACGATTCCTGTCCCGGAAAGTATGAAATAATACTCGGTTTCTGAATCATGTCGGTGATACCCTATGGAAGATCCGGGATTCAGGGTGAGTTCCGCGAACATCCGGGCATTTTTTTGGGTACTTCCGTCCAGAAGATACGTAAAATGTACAGCACCCTCTCCATCCCGCATCCGTTCTTTGTCTTCAACCTTCATTTCATTTCGATGAATAATCATAAAATCCTCCTGCCTTTAATGGGGTAGTTATTTGATGATAGGTCTGTCCCTATCATCTCCCCAATTTTAACATATTATTACCCAAATTACTTGACAATGAAAAGACGCTATCATAAAAAGATAAGCTATGAAATCAAAAGGGGACAGACCATTGCAGACATTGCCGTTTTTGTACCGTGGTTTAATGGTGTGTCTTATAGTACTGGTGCTAATAATTATTGGAGGTACCATATATGGGGTGTTTTTCCACGCCATCCCTCCAGATCATAAACCGAATAAGCCGACAGATGATTTGCGGGTGAGCGGCCAGGGACAGACCTTTACAGGTATAGGCCGGCTTCGGGTTTCCACTACGGATCCCCAGCCGGGGATGGTAATACTTTTCGTTTCATTTACTTTTTATCCGGAAGATAAAGCCTTTTCCGAAGAATTAGCCCTCAGAATTAGGGATTTTAGAGATATCATTACAGATTATATCGGATCGTTCTCAGCTGATGAACTTCACAGACAGGGCGAAGAAGGTATAAAAGCAGAACTCTTGCGACGGTTTAATTCTATTCTGCGGCTCGGCCAAATAGAAATATTATATTTTAGTGATTTCCTGATAGTTGGGTAATTTTTGTTTTGAGTAATACAAAACTAAATTAATTCAGATTACGCTCAGGAAAACATTCGAGTATAACAGGGTCTTCTGGACTTATGACATTTGTTATCCCTTTCTTATGATGCCAAAGACCTCCGTACATCCATTGTTCCGGTTGCGTCACCAACCCTGCAATAACCGGATTGTAATCAATATAAATAAAGGTTCGCAAAAAGTCCAAAATTCCTAATATTATCCTGGAAAAAAATCTTTCTCCCCATAAATGACCGGATAAACCATGCTTTTTATTCCACCATTGGGCAAAAACCCCTA
>Ga0123353_10017884_pt1 | contig 10451 bp, 9 predicted proteins | sample TergutLab28metaG_3_FD_92763 | JGI IMG/M metagenome (GOLD analysis project Ga0123353, IMG submission 92763) | Labiotermes labralis P3 segment gut microbial communities from Petit-Saut dam, French Guiana - Lab288 P3 | ecosystem: Host-associated > Arthropoda: Insects > Digestive system > Gut ...
AAACAGCTTGATAACAAGCAATTGTTAAAAATAATTAGAAACAATCCGGATTTTACCGTTTCTGATCTGGAAAAAGAAAAACCCAATCTTCTTCACGGAAAGGTTGCTGCAGTATTGCTAAGAGAGCGTTTCTGCATTCATAATAAAGATGTACTTGAAGCAGTAGCATTCCATACTTCCGGAAAGGAAAATATGGGACCCCTTGCAAAGATAATCTATATTGCCGATAAAACCGAAAGTTCCAGGAATATAGATTCTGCTTTAAGAATAATGTGCAGGCAAGACGATTTAGACGGTATTCTGTTTGCTGTACTGGAAAAAACCATTACTAAATTAAAGGCAAAGGAACTTGATTTATCTGATGATACATTAATGTTATTGGAAAAGATAAAACAAAGGAGAAATAATTGAAGTTTTTTAAAGGTGATTCTTCGCTTCTTTTACTTGCTTTAATAATTTTTTTGTTCCTGTTTGGAGTTATCTTTTCTGTAATTACGTTTCGCAGTAATCCTGTGGAAGATGCTATTGCCGATAACCGTGTTATAAATGTGTTGTTTATTATCGAAAACGATAAAATGCCTCTTAGTACATATGTTTTAATGTATTATCCGGCGACAAGGCGTGCGGCAATTTTTGACATACCGGGGGATCTTGGTTTATTAATTTCCAGAATAAACCGTGTTGACCGCATCGACAGGGTTTATGATTCTGCAAGGATTAATAATTATCAGACCGAAATCGAAAGGCTTTTGGGTATAAATATTAATTTTCACATTATTATCACAAGTGAGAATCTGGTTTCTATTGTTGATCTTCTTGAAGGCGTAGAGATTTTTATTCCTTCGCCTGTATTTCACAGGGAAGGGGATGAGCTTATTTTATTCCCTTCCGGTATGACTGTTCTTGACGGCGATAAGGCAAGTCTTTATGCCGTTTACAGTCTTCCGCATGAAGAAACCGAAATGGAAGTTTTTCGCAGGCAGCGTTTCTTTTTGGGTTTACTCAGGCGGCAAATCCAGATGAACGAAAGACTTAAAAACCCTTCGGCAGCTAAACTTTATTTTTCTCTTTTTAGATCAAACGTGAACCAGCGGACATTAATGCATCTTTTTGATGAGCTTGTTCATATCGATACCAATCGTACCAATATTCAGTCGGTTGTAGGCAACTTGCGCGAAGTTTCCGGGCAGATGCTGATTATACCGCACTGGGACGGAAACCTGATAAAAGAAATTGTAAGACAGACGCTGGGAACCCTTACCCGCAATATTGAAGATCACTTAATCGAACGCACCCTTACTGTTGAAGTTTTAAACGGAACAGCTGTAAACGGTCTTGCAGGCAGAACGGCAGAAATGCTTCGAAGCTTTGGTTATGATGTAATTTCCATAAGTAATGCAGACCGGAATAATTATGAGAGTACTTTAATTATTCATCGTTCGGGAAGTGACATTGTTGTAGGAGCCTTTGCCGATCTTATCCGCTGTATTAATATACAGCGTGAAGTTTATGAATATGAGGATGATTTTACCCAGGAGTTTAAGGCTGATGTTACCCTGCTTATAGGAAGGAACTTTAATGGAAGATATGTTACCGGAAACTGATACGGATTATTCAAGCCTGTCTGATGCAATCGGCAGTTTGTTAAAGGATCATAAGGGACAGGATGTATCTGTATTGGATCTGCGAAAAATCAATAACTGGACAGATTTTTTTATAATTTCAACAGTTTCCAGCAGAACGCACATGGACGGTCTTGAACGGCATATAAGGGAATTTTGCCGCGAAAAGAAAATTGATATTTTTGGCAGCTCACGCAAAAACCCTGATGATGAATGGCGTTTAATCGATCTTGGTCCGGTAATTATTCATCTGATGACCAGCAACACTCGTGAATTTTACGATCTGGAAAGACTGTGGACTTACACATCAAAAAAGAATGAACCGCAAAGATAAATATTATCTGTTATCTGTTGCGGTTTAATTCTTTAACTTTAGAAATTAATCTTCTTCGTCCCACTCTTCGTCATCATCTTCGTAATCATCATCTTCTTCCTCATCGTCGTCTTCATAGTCATCATCTTCGTAGTCGTCGTCATCTTCATCATCATCATCTTCTTCCAGGTCGTCTTCATCTTCGTAGTCGTCTTCGTCTTCAAAATCATCATCATCGTCGACATCATCGTCAAAGTCATTTTGACCGCCAAGAATAAAAACCGGCAATTTATCGCCGTCCGATCCATAATCGGTAACATGCACTAATGCCAATTCTTCCTGTTCCACAGCTCCGTTCAGAACCATAATGTTCTCCCTCGAAATTGATATTTTCTTGAATCTAAACTGAGTAAAGAAGTTAAAAACCTCTCATTAGAAACATAAGGGAGGATATATTAATTTGTCAACCGTTTTTTTAAAATTTTAAATATTTTTAAAAGGTTTTTTTAAGAGTTTAAAACGGTACAAATATGGTAATGTATAGCTTATGAACGGGTTTTTGGATGAACTTACTGTCTTTTCTCCCGCAAAAGTGAATCTTCATCTTTCTATAAAAGACAGGCGCTCTGATGGTTTTCATAATCTGGAAAGCGTCTTCCTGGCTATGGATTTTGGCGATAATATTCATTTTTTCGTAAAAGATAGCGATGAATGTGAACTGGAAGGGACGCAAGTACCTGATAATATCATATTAAAAGCGGTGTCTTTATTTAAGGCAAAAACCGGTTTTTCCAAAGGTTTAAAGATACAGCTTGAAAAACGTATCCCTGTTGGCGGCGGACTTGGCGGCGGCTCTTCCAATGCTGCAGCAACCCTTCTTGCCCTGAATAAAATGGCTGGTTTTCCGCTAAACCGCGGCTCTTTATTGGGGATGGCATCTTCTCTTGGCAGCGATGTCCCTTTTTTTATTTATGAAACTGCAGCAGCCTGGGTAACCGGACGCGGCGAATATATCGAGCCTGTGGATATGCCTTGCATGTATTTGGTGCTTGTAAACCCGGGTTTTTCCAGCAGTACCGCCACTGTATTTCGGCTTCTGGACGAGTACAGGGCTAATAAAAATTTTTCCAACGAACCTCACGAATTCATACCTTCGGCATGCATACGAACAGAAGAAAGATATAGAATTACAGATTCGTTTTTAAACTTTAAGAACGATTTTCTGGAAGTTTTTCCGGAGCATGAAAAATCAATTTATATCGATATTATTAGGGAACTAAAAAAAACAGGTGCTGTATATGCAAGCCTGTCCGGAGCCGGGTCTACATGTTTTGGTGTTTTTACACAGATGGAACAGGCGCAAAAAGCCGCTGATTTAATGAAAGGCAAATGGGAGTTTGCACAGTGGTGTAAGACTTATTATTTGTAGACAGGTTTGATGTAGGTTTTTTGTTTCTCACAATGAGAGTGGTGATTTTTATAAAACCTGTTAAAAAACCCATATAACATAAAAACATCATAAAAAAAGAAACTTTTTTACTTGCTTTCGTGCTTAATCAAGGTTACAATAGAAAACAGTTAGGTTTAATACATAATTAACGCCCGAAAAGGGTTTGTATTAAGTTTTTTACAAGAGTAGGACCTCATTAAGGAGAGGAGCTATGCAAATTACAGATATCAGGGTCCGCAAGGTAACTGGCGGCGGGAAGCCAAAAGCATATGTAACAGTGACTTTTGACGATTGCTTTGTGGTTCACAATATAAAAATAATTGAGGGTAAAACCGGCGTATTTATTGCCATGCCCAGCAGAAAGACTCGTGCTGGGGAATATAAAGATGTTGCTCATCCTATACACCCAGAGTTCAGAACTGAGTTGCAAAGACGTATTCTGGAAAAATATGAATCCGGCGATGTTGATGTAACAACTGACGGGGCGGACGATCAAGATTAATAAACACTTATAAAAGTTGTGTTTTTATATACCTCTTGATTAATTCCTGAAATTTATGTTAACCTCGTAAATGAGAATGGGATGTCGGCAAGTGGTAAGCCACCGGTCTTTGGAGCCGGTATTCACAGGTTCGAATCCTGTCGTCCCAGATAGGGATAGATAAACATGATCCCGATTTTTTTTATTGAGGTATACGCATGAGCAAGGTTGTATTAAAAGCAAAAAATCGTCAGAAATATGGTTCTGCAGAATCCCGCCGGATCAGGCGCAGCGGCAGAATCCCTGCTGTTATTTACGGAAGATCGGGTAAGTCATTATCTATCGATCTGGATTCGTCCGAATTTTCCAAAAGTACAAAAGGTATATCTGAAAGTACAATTCTAAAAATAGAAGTAGAAGATAAATCTTTTGATGCCTTTGTTAAAGGTACCCAAAGAAATATTATAGACGGCAAGATTCTTCATATTGATTTTTATGAAGTTGAAAGCGGTGTTGTTCTGCGTGCAAAAGTTGTGCTTGTTCTTAGCGGAAACCCCATTGGCGTACGCGAAGGCGGTATGCTGGAAACTCCCTCGCATGAAATCGAAGTTGAATGTCTTCCAAAGGATCTTCCGGAAAGAATCGAAATCGATATTTCCAACCTTAGAGCCAATCAGTCTTTTTATGTTCGTGATATTAAACTTGCCCAAGGTGTCAAGCTTTTGTCTAATCCCGATCAGGTTATTGCGCTTGTAAAATTTGCCAAGGCTGAGGCTTCTACCGCTGCCGCCACAGAAACTGCAGAAGCTGCTCCTGCCGCTGCTGCAACTGCTGCCGCCGCAGACAAAAAAGCTCCTGCCGACAAGAAATAGTTTTTAACCACGAACTTGTATTGCAATCTTTAATAACAAGTTCGTGGTGAGCCATATGAACCGCAAAAAGTTCGGGGATTCAATCGTTCGGGTTCGTGGTTAAAAGTTCTGTATTCATCTAATGAATATTGTTAATCAATTTGAAAATAAAGTTGCCGCTGCTCTTGCTGAATGTTCTTTAGGGGCGGTATTGCTTGCGGCTGTTTCCGGCGGCGCAGATTCAATGGCAATGCTTGCCGCTCTTTGTGCATTAGGTTATAAAAAACGGATTTTTTGCCTGCACATAGAACATGGTTTGCGCCCGGCAGAAGAAAGCTGCGGCGATGCGGATTTTGTTCGCAGTTTTTGTAAAATCAATAAAATAAAATGCCGTATAAAGCATATAACGCCCGGAAAAGTTTCTTCTTTTGCACAGCGTAAAGGAATCGGTACAGAAGCATCAGCTCGTTTTTTCCGGCATAAAGCGCTTTCCCTGGAAGTTGAGCGTTTAGGCTTGGATAAAGGAATTTATATTTTGATTGCCCATACAAAAAATGATTTACTGGAAACCGCCTTGATGCGTATTTTTCGCGGCGCAGGTCCTGCAGGTTTAGCGGTTATGCCGGAACAAAAAGGAAAAATACTTCGCCCTTTATTATCGATAAGCCGCGCCGAAGTCATTGCATACTTAAATGAAAAAAAAATTACCTGGTGCGAAGATTCCACCAATGCCGATGAAAAATATCTGCGCAACCGTATCCGCTGCAAACTGGTTCCGTTTTTAGATGAATCATTTCCTGCATGGGAAACAGGTCTTTTTGCAATGGCAAAAACCCAGTCGTTTGCAGCGGATTTTATCGCAGACGAAGCGCAAAGGCGGGTAAAATGGGAGAGCGTCTGCGGGGAATTATCGAATAACAAAAAAAAGCACAGTATTGCGCAGGAAAGAAAAAAATCCGGAAAAAACACTGATGTTAAATTTTTGTCTCTTTGTACAGATGTCAAAAACTTTTTTGAACAGCCGTTAATTATTCGCGAGGAAGCTCTCTTTCTGGGTATAAATAAACTGGATGTACCTGCTTCTAAAAAACGTATTAAATCGATTAAACGGCTTGTTGTAAGGCAATTTTGTTCCCAGACTGTTACAACGGCAGATTTAGGTTCTGTAAGAATAAGGATAGAAAATAATAAAATTTTATTATTACTCAGACACAAAGAATTTTTTGAATCCGGAATTTCTGTGTTGATTCGTAAGAGAAGAAATTTTCAATAAACGGATGGAAATGGCGACAGTTACTCTTTGGAGCCGGTAGGCAGGTTGTTGATTAAAAATCCAAGCTTGGATAAGCTTATGTATCAGGCAACCTATAAAAACTCTTTTTAGAGGTTGCCTCTCAATAACAAATTATAGACAAAACCGGGGGAGTTAATGTTTAATCCTAATGATAAATTGCCGGATCGCGGACCCAAACGTCCCAACGGTTTTGCACTTATTTTTTTCCTTGTAATGATTGGCATTTTTATCGCTTATTTTTTCAGGGGCGATAGCGTACCTGTAATGAATATTACATATTCGGATTTTGTCCGCTTTGTAGAAGAAAACCAGATTGAATCTGTTACGATTTATAAAAATGATACAATCGATATATTTCTAAGAGGTTCTGCAGCAGGCGGCACGGCTCAATACAGGACAAATATTCCTTACGATGATCCAAATTTATTGTCCAACTTAAGAGAGAGAAATATTAATATTTCCGGCGCACCTGCCAGGGTAACGCCGTGGCGTGTTTTTATCGATATGCTTCCCTGGATTTTTATTCTGTCCATTATATTTTTAATGTTCAGGAATATGCAGGGCGCGGGCATGAAGAATTTTTCGTTTGGCAAGAGCAAAGCTAAACGTTATCAGGATGAAGGAAAAAAGGTCAGTTTTGCCGATGTTGCAGGACAGAAAGATGCAAAATACGAACTTGAAGAGGTTGTCGAGTTTTTAAAGAATCCTCAGAAATTTACAAAGATGGGCGCGCGTATTCCAAAAGGCGTGCTTCTTGTCGGGATGCCGGGGACAGGCAAAACATTGATGGCGCGCTCGGTTGCAGGAGAGGCAGGGGTTGCTTTTTTTCATATGTCAGGCTCGGACTTTGTTGAAATGTTTGTCGGTGTTGGAGCAAGCCGCGTAAGAGATCTTTTTGAACAAGGGCGCAAAAATGCACCTTGTATAATTTTTATTGATGAATTGGACGCTGTCGGTCGTACACGTGGTGCAGGTTATGGTGGCGGTCATGATGAGCGTGAGCAGACATTAAACCAGCTCCTTGTAGAAATGGACGGTTTTGATTCAAAAGACGGGGTTATAATTCTTGCTGCAACAAACCGCCCGGATGTTTTGGATCCAGCTCTTTTGCGTCCCGGTCGTTTTGACAGGCAGGTTGTTGTTGCAATGCCGGACATTAAAGAACGCGAAGCGATTCTGCAAATACATGCTGCAAAAATTCCTTTGGAACCCAGTATCGATCTTGCCCGTATTGCAAGAGCTACGCCAGGAATGAGCGGCGCGGATATTGCAAATCTTGTAAACGAAGCGGCTCTGTTTGCAGCCCGTAAAGACAGACCTGATGTTTTAATGTCCGACTTTGAAGAAGCAAGGGACAAAGTGTTAATGGGCGTTGCGCGAAAAACGCTTGTTATTTCTGATAAAGAACGCAGAATGACTGCAATTCATGAAGCAGGGCATGCGCTTCTGCATTATTTTTTAAAAGATGCAGACCCGCTTCATAAGGTTACTATTGTTCCGCATGGACGCGCTCTTGGCATGGCTTTATCTCTTCCGGAAGAAGACAGATACAGCCGCGCAAAAGGATGGATAGAAGATCGTATTGCAATTTGTTACGGCGGCTGGTTAGCCGAAAAACTTTTTTACGATGAAACCACTACAGGGACTAAAAACGATATTCAGCAGGCGACAGAAATGGCGCGTAACATGGTTTGCGAATGGGGAATGGCTGAAGATATTGGTCCTGTAGCATACGGTCAGGAAGATGAGCCTATTTTTCTTGGAAAGGAAATTGCGCGTCACAAAGATTATTCAGAAGATACAGCCCGGCGCATAGACAAGGCTATAATGGAAATTTTGGATCGCGCAAGGGAAAATGCAGCTGATATATTAAAAAACCGTAAGGACGATATTGAAAAACTTGCCGATGCGCTTCTTGTACGGGAAACTTTAATCGATGAAGAAGTGCGTCAGATACTTGGCTTGCCGTCAAAAGAGGCTTCCGCATGAATTCAATCATAAATTTCATCACAAAGGAGAAGAAAGCGCCCGAAGGAGGAATAAAATATAAATTCTCTTATTTAAGATCCTTTGTGCGCTTTTGTGTGCCTTTGTGGTTAATGTTGTGTGTGTCTTTCGGTTTATATGCGCAGCCATTTGATGATTCGCAGGCTGCGCATCAGTATTTAATGTGGATACAACAGGCGGTTAATGAAGAGCGGTTTGATGATGTCTTTGCGGCGTTGAATCGTGCAAAAGAATTTGCAAATGTTTCTTCTGACATTTCTTATTTGTATGCTTTTTTTTATTATACGCATACAGGCAAAGAAATTACTTCGGCGCTGCCGCGGAATATTTTATTGGAACATCTTGACAGGGCAATCGAAACAAACCGCTGGGTAATCTACAATGAAAACCATGCGCTCCTTTTAAAAGCTGAATTGTTGGTTGCCATGAGAAGATTTACTGAAGCATTGTCTGTTCTGGACAGGATTGGCGAAAGAGACGGCTCGAATGCGCAGATCAGGGCAGATGCGGCAATGCTTAATCTTTTGGCTTTGCGCGGAATGTCTGCAAGAAATGCGCAGGTTCTGGCGCAATTTCGGAGCAATTTGTTAAATGCCATGGACAGGTTTCCGCGCGATCCGCGTCCTTTGCGTATTTTTTTCGAATATGCTAATTACGCAATACCGCAGCCGCCTGATTTTGGCGTTGCCTCTGCTGATATCGATTTGCTGGAACTTGCGTTAAGACGGCTTCCCTTTTTATTGGAAGCTGATCCCAATCTTGCATGGATGGCAGCTCCGTTTATAAGGGATATTAATGCGGCGCGCCGGCTTGTTGCAGCTTTCAGAGCATCAGAAAAAAATTATGCTTCCATTCCTGCTGCGCTTAATCTTGGACTTATCGATTGCTTACAGGCTGTGGATGAATTATTTCAGGATAACGAATGGCTTGTCCTTGACAGGGATATTATAACAAACATTTATAATTTTCTTCGCAGCGAAGAAGGACGTGATTTTTTTACAAGAAAACTGCATAATTTTTCCGGCGTAATAACATGCGATGCTGACAGGGACGGGTATGTTGATTTTCAGGCAGTTTATCGCTCCGGTATAATTACGGGTTTTATTTACGATATGGGACAAAGAAATTATGCCGATGTTCAGATTGTTTTTGATTCGGGCGGAGTTCCGGCAGAAAGTATAGTCAGACTGACTGGAGAAAATAAAATTGCAAATATTGAATGGGAACGTTATCCTTCTGTAAAACAGGTAACGTTGGATACAGAAATTTTTTTGTTTGCTCCTGCGGATTTGCATTATGCGCCTGTTACCTTTATTGAACTTGGCGGAAGCGATAATATTGCAGGTCTTCTTTTTCCTGTTATTGCGTATCAGTACATGGAAATTACGCGGCATACCCTTATGTCGTTTTGTTCAAGAATTATCCGTCCAAGTCTGGAAATTGACGGCGCACTGGAAACAATTTATATGAATCGCGGAATAATTTTGCAGGTTGTTGAAGTTTTAAACGGGCGGCAGGTTTCTGTCACCGAATTTGAAAGAGGGCTGCCGGTTATCCAGCACATCGATTTGGATGTTGACGGCAGAATGGAAACAATACGCCATTTTCGCCGTCCGCCGCAGGATTATGTGTGGCAGGACATGCTTGATTACCGCAGACTTGTCATGTCTTCGCAAAGTGACTGGACAGGAGACGGAAGATACAAGACAATGGAAATGTATCATACAGACGGCTCTGTTACTTATTATTTCGATATGGATGGCAGCGGTGAATGGACGTACTCAGAAACAGGAAACAATAGATGAAAATTAAATTATGTTTTTGGTTAATTATTTTTTTGTTAATTATTTCAGGCTGCCAGAGTACCGGCAGAGACGATAATTCTGCGTCGCTTCGCACCACAAGTGAGATAAGGCTTGCTGATATCGAAAAACAGATACAGGATAATCCTGTTAATGCCTTAAATCTTATTTTTATTTATAAGGAAGTTTACTCCGTTTCGTATAACAGCGATAACGAAGATTGGCGGCTTCTGGCTCAATATGAAAAAGCGGCGATTGATAATTTGATTGCTTTTCAGGAACAGGCAATTACAGAAGAGCGATGGGATGATGCTGTATCACTGGGAAGATCTATAGCGAGTATAGAAATAACAACTGCGCATACAGGAAGAGAAGCGGCTTTTATTCTTGCAGATGCAAGGAAAAAATTGTCAGAAGGCAATAATGTCGGCGCGTTTTTGGCGGCGGTCAGATCTCATGAAATACAGCCTATGGATCATGCAAGTGCGCTTTTGTTTTTGGAAAAAGCCGTAGAAGCAAGGCAGAGGCGGGCATCAGCATTTTTTCTTGCCGCTACAGGAGGCAGAAATGTTCCTGCTTCGTTACGTGAATATGCAACAGGTCGTGATACTGTCTCTGATATGGTAAAGGG
>Ga0123353_10017885_pt1 | contig 10451 bp, 10 predicted proteins | sample TergutLab28metaG_3_FD_92763 | JGI IMG/M metagenome (GOLD analysis project Ga0123353, IMG submission 92763) | Labiotermes labralis P3 segment gut microbial communities from Petit-Saut dam, French Guiana - Lab288 P3 | ecosystem: Host-associated > Arthropoda: Insects > Digestive system > Gut ...
AGTCCACGAGTTTTGAGCAATTGGCCCAACTTGCCGCAGGTGGTCGTTTTCCCGGAACCTTGCAACCCGCAGAGCATCAAAATCGACACTTCCTTCGGTCCCTTCAAGTGAAGGGAATGGTCCACCGGTCCCATCAGGTTGATGAGTTCCTCGTGAACGATCTTGACGACCTGCTGCGTGGGGTCGAGCAGCTTCATCACCGATTCGCCGAGGGCTTTTTCGGTAACATTGTCCATGAAACCCTTGACGACGGAAACGCTGACGTCGGCTTCAAGAAGCGACTGCTGCACGAGCTTTAGGCCGTCGCGCATATTGGATTCCGACAACTTACCGCGTCCCCGAAGGGAACGGATTGCGGAACTCAGGTTCTCTTGAAGGGATTCAAACATGGACAGGGTTAAAACATCGCGCAATCTTACGATTGCGACTCTGTTATTATGGCAATGGTCGCGGGAAAGACCCGTATCGTACCAGAGCAAGCCGGTTTTGACAGGGGGACCGCAGGCCGATAACAAGTTTCGAATTCGGGACGCAGATGACGCGGATTTCATGGATTTCCGCAGATGTAATTTTTTTCTCACAAAGACACGAAGGACACAAAGAATGCTTTGGAAAAGATCGCTTCTTTGTGACCTTCGTGCCTTTGTGAGAGATAAAAAATAAAAAAATCTGCGTCAATCTTGATAATCTGCGTCATCTGCGTGCAAAGGAACTTGTTACCGGCCTGAGGGGGACCGTATAGGCGTATAAGGTTTTGTGAGCGAGTCGGCATAAAGCCCCGCTTGATTTTTTCGGAAAATTCGGCAAAATCAGGGACGGAGGCTCAGCTATGCCGAAAAAAATCATTCTCGAAGTTGATCCGGGTTTCGTTGACGCGATGGTTCTCTGCCTCGCTCTGTTCGATCCGGAAGTGGAAGTTCTCGCCGTCACCTCTGTCGGCGGAAACGTCGCGTCCCAACTTTCCGCCCGAAATGTTCAGGCACTCCTGGAATTTCTGGACCCGCACCGCTTGCCAAGGTTCGGAATCGGAACGGAGCCGGAAGATGGTTTGCCTGTCGATGCCCGACACGTCCACGGGATTGACGGCCTGTGCGGAACAGGCCTCCCCGTTGCGGAATTGCGTTCGCAGCATCCGGCGGAAAAGGTGATTTGCGATATGGTTCGGGCACACCCGGGACAGGTGTCCCTTGTCTGTTTGGGACCGCTCACAAACATTGCCCGGGCTTTTCGCCGGGACGCGGAAGTTCCTTCGCTGATTGACCGGATATACATTCAAGGGGGAACCATTGAGGGACCGGGCAACATCACCCCGGCGGCGGAATTCAATATCTTTTGCGATCCCAAGGCAGCGAAAACCGTTTTTCAAGCGTTGTGTCACAAAACGCTGATCCCGCTTGATCTGACGAATCCGATTTATTTTCATCTCGGGATGATGGATCAACTCCCCCCGGAAGGGACAAAACTCGGAGCGTTTTTGCGGTGCATTTTACTTCCCGGTTTCAGAGCGTACCGACAATTCTACGGTTTGGAAGGGGTTCACGTTCACGACTTGATCGCATACGTTTGCGCAATCAATCCGGCGTGGTGTACCATCACGGAAATGGGGTGTGAAATTGAGACGGAAGGAACCGTTGCCAAGGGTGCAACCATTTTTGACCGACGCCATATTCCGCAGTGGAACAACAACATTGAGGTCGTCACAAAAATCGACCAGGAAGCCGCCTTCGACTATATTTTCTCCGGGTTGAACCATTCCTCGGAATTGATCGACGAATGAAGCTACTGATGTACTCGGTTTGGTATTGTGCAATTCGATTTTGTTTTCGATGACCTTATTTTCACCTTATTTTCTTAACAAAACAACCTTAGTAGCCAAATGTCCGATCAAAACACCTAACCTTATTACCTTATTATGTACGTTTTCACAACCTTCAAAATAAGGTAATGAGGTTTGATGGATATTGAAAGGACTTCCTACTGAGGTTGTTTCGTAAGAAAAATAAGGTGAAAATGAGGTTCCCTTCGTCGAAATCCTTGACTGAAATTCAACCATTACCAAACCAAATCCACCTCGTATCCTCTATCCTCTCACTTCATGGCTCCACATTTTATTTTCGAGATGAATCGCGTCTCCAAGCGTTATGGAGAAAAAGTCGTTCTGCAAAACATCAGCCTGTCGTTTTACTACGGCGCGAAAATCGGGATCGTCGGCGAGAACGGCTCCGGGAAATCGACGCTATTGAAAATCATGGCCGGACTGGACAAGGATATTGACGGCGACACGAAACTGACCAAGGGAATGCGGGTCAAATACGTCGAACAAGAACCGAAGCTCGATCTGGACGCAACGGTTCGCGACAATCTTTTGACGGCGGTTCGACCGATTCAGGAGAAAATCGATAAGTTCAACGAAGTTGCCGCCGCGATGGGCGATCCGGACCAAGCGGATCATTTCGACAAACTCATGGAGCAAATGGGCAGACTCCAGGAGGAAATCGATCAGGTCAACGGCTGGGAAATCGACCGCATGATCGACATTGCGGCAGACGCACTGGTTCTTCCGCCGGACGACGCGATTGTTCGCAAACTCTCCGGCGGCGAGCAACGCCGTGTCGCGCTTTGCCAGGCACTGCTGGAAAAACCGGACCTGTTGCTTCTCGACGAGCCGACGAACCATCTCGATGCCGAAACCGTCCAATGGTTGGAAGGAACGCTCCGCGACTACCCGGGAACCGTGATTATCGTAACACACGACCGGTACTTTTTGGACAATATCACCAAATGGATTCTCGAGCTCGAAAACACACGGGGAATTCCGTTCGAGGGAAATTATTCGTCCTGGTTGGCTCAAAAGGCGGAAATGTTGCGAGTCATGGAAAAAAAGGAAACGCAACGCCAAAAAACGCTGGAAAAGGAACTCGAATGGATTCAAATGGCTCACAAAGGACGCTTGCAAAAGAACCAGGCCCGCGTGAAGGCTTACGACCAATTGGCCTCGCAACAAACGCTGGACGACAAAAGCGACGCGATTATTCAAATCGCGCCCGGTCCGCGGCTCGGCGAAAAAGTGCTGACGTTCAAGTCGGTCTCAAAAGGGTACACGATTGCCGGACAGCCGACGACATTGATTGAAGATTGCTCGTTCGACGTTCCTCGCGGTGCAATCGTCGGGGTGATCGGACCAAACGGGACCGGAAAAACGACGATGTTTCGCATGATTACCGGCGAAGAAACGCAGGACAAAGGGCAAATTGAGCTTGGTCCAACCGTTCAGTTGGCTCATGCTGACCAACATCGGGACGTTTTGGACGATTCCAAGACGATTTTTGAGGAAATCACGGATGGCAAGGATATGATCGAGCTTGGCCCGATCAAGATGAACTCCCGGGCTTACGTTGCCCGATTCAATTTTCGGGGAACGCAACAGCAAAAACTCGTCGGCCAAAGTTCCGGCGGGGAGCGCAACCGGATTCTTTTGGCGAAATTGCTCCGCAAAGGGGGGAATTTCCTGTTGCTTGACGAACCGACGAACGACCTGGACGTGAACACAATGCGGGTCTTGGAGCAGGCTCTCATCGAATTTTCCGGCTGTGCGATTGTGATTTCCCACGACCGGTTCTTTCTGGACCGAATCTGCACCCACACGATGGTGTTTGAAGGGAGCGGCAAAATCCGATGGTTCGACGGTAATTTCTCCGCCTACGAGCAACAGGCTCTCGCCGAATCGCCGGACCGCTTTACAAATCGACGTGGAAAATACAAAAAAATACCAGATCGATGACCAATGAAATCATTTTTCCGCTTAAAACCCATAAACCGGGATGTGGTATCTTTTCGCTGTAGCGTAATAATACAGATGTCGCAAAATAAAACACTGGAATTTTCAGAATTTTCAGAAAATTTCTAAAGACACTGATTTTTTGGCGAGCCGTAAGAAGGGATGTAACTTGAAAACATTGGATTTTTTAGCTGAAATGGGGATGGAAAAATGGAATACAATGAAGACGGCGATATTTTCCTGATAAATGGTACTGTATTTGCTGTAACACTCCCCTCCAGTGGGACAAGATGGATTCGATGACAGAAATAGCAGCAGGTTTTCTGTCTCCAGCTATGATTGGGTGCGTTTTTTGTCTCTGGTATTTAACCCTGTGTATTACCTGCTACAAAGCCCCAGGAGAAATTTAATATGAAAAAGCTTGTTTTGTTGTCAGTATCATTTTTGGCGGTGCTGGCGATGGTAACCGCGGCTTCCGCTGCCACGACCCAGAAGTCGTTGGGCACTTCCGCGGCCGGTGACGGCTGGAAGGTGGAAGCGTTTGGTGATGGTTATGGCCTTGTGGAAGGGCCTATTGACTCATCTTGGATCCCCCCGACTTCTGCCACCCTATACAGTGATTTCCAACTCAGCAAAAATGACGTTGGTAAACACTATTACGCGAGTCCCTATCACCCCAACTGGAAGGCACAGCAGGATCATCCGAATGTCAGTTGGGTAGGCCCGGATTTAGGTTCTGCACAGAAGGTTCCCGTGGGGGCGTATGCTTTCACAATCTCCTTGGGAGACTTTGCGGATGGGGATATATGGTCCATTTCCGGGTTCCTTTCAACTGATAACAGCTTGATGGGGGCTTTTGTTTGGAGCATGGCAGGTATTGATAGTCCGTTGGATCTCACCGGTTCCCTGCTCGCCAGTGCTCCTGGCGTGGGTAAAGTCAACTCCTATGAAAGTCCTCATTTTCTCGCCGAACCGCTTGAGTTTGGGAAATTGATTGATGGAGAAGAGTATTACCTGACATTGGTTGTTATGAACACGGAGGCCGGACATGTCAATTGGCCGAATCCAGCAGGTTTGTTTTCCGGGCTTTATGTAGACAAGGTTTCCGAAAAGAGTCCACCCCGGAACCGGCAACGCTTTTGATTCTCGGTCTCGGTGCAGTTGGAGCCGGTTTTGCGGCCAGACGACGTAAGTAATCCGCGTTTGTTTTTGGCTCCTTATCAGCAGAAAAAGGATTTTGAGGCCCTTCGCCTTGAAATCCTTTTTGCATTTGGAGTATGTGAGGTAGTAGGCAGTCATTTTTTCTACCGAGAGATGCATTCCTACGGAATGCGGCCAATCACGCCTGCCAATCATAAATCACTTTGTTTGTCAACATGAATTTTTAGCCTTGACAGACCTGTAGGCTGTAGGAGTTACCAGTCTCCAGTTTCCAGTCCTTTTTTCGGCAACCTTTATTGAATTTCTCCAGATTACCAATCCGGAAACATCATTAAAATTGTTGCTTTAATCTCTTGCGTTTTATTATGTCGTAATGAGACAGGCAATGCAAAACAAAATATCGAATTTCGGGAATATTTTTAAAATTACTATAGACACGAATTCCTTTTAGCGTATAATACAAGGAGATGCGTTGGGTGTCCCTTGAAACCCCTGTTTTTCTTTTCGAAAAAGTGGGAATTTTAAGGAAAACAATGAATGGGGCGGTATTTGCCATCAAATGGTACGGTGTCTGCTCTATTGCTTTTCTCAAGTGGGGCAAGAATGAGTTTGAAGACCGGGAAAATAGCAGGTTTCTGTCTTCGTTTTTGTCAGGTGTATTCTTGTTCTGGAGTGTATTTACCCTGTGAATGACCTGCTAAAACCCTATAGGAGAATTTTTTATGAAAAGAATGTTGTTTGTTTGCGTCGCGCTTGCGATGCTTTTTGGTGTTGCCACCGTAAATGCCGACAGTATCCACACCACGGCGGATGATGGGTGGTTCGTGGCGTTTTTGGGGCATCAGACCGACAAGGGGGAAGACTGGGTGCCTTCCACAGGTAGTGCCTTCAATGCCTCGGAATATGCTGAAGCAGCAAAGAATACCTATGGAGCCAATATATGGTGGTGGGAAGGGGAACTAGTGAACGAGAAAGATTCTGTTTGGATCAGCCGTGCCAATGGAATGGATGAAAACGGTTATTACTCTTACATGACGAGCGTTGATGGTAGCGCACTGTTAGGACTTGACAGTATGAGCCTTACCTTCACTGCTGACGATCGTATTATGGCGATCTTTGTCAATGGGAAGCAAGTTGAAGGGGGTGTCCTTCCCCAAGGAACCAATGGTAACACATGGGAATCGCTTACTACTTTCGACGGGGTCATGTTCTCTGATTACTTTTGGAACGAAAACGGTGACAACTGGATTGAGTTCATTGTAGAAAACGATAACCGGTTGGACTCTTATGACTGGGGAACGAAGAACTGGACCGGCTTGTTTGCAGAGATTAAGTTTCTTAACTCAGATCAATCCGAAACCACCCCTGAACCGGCGACATTGCTGATTCTCGGACTCGGTGCGGTTGGAGCAGGCCTCGCGGCCAGACGGCGCAAATAGTCGTTGTTGTTTTCAACACGATCACCGTTTCAAATACTGGAAAAGGATTTTGAGGCTTTGGCTTCGAAATCCTTTTCGGTTTTTAAACGCCCTGCTTCCACTCCCTAATCTCATTTGCCGTTTCCCACCGAACTTCTACACATCCGGAAAAATGCTATAATAAGGCGGTAGACTGTTTGCCAGGCTTTGTGCGGCTTGTTGCTCCTCTTTTCACTTTTTCCTCTTTTCCTCCGTTTATGAAAAATCTGATTCCTATACTTGTTTTCCTTCTTCTTTTTTCCGGTTGCTCGAAAAAGACGGACGTGGAACCGAAGAAACAGGAGCCGGTTGCATTGGTGCAACAACCGGACCCGTTGGACCTCGAGACTCCGCCGCCTTCACCCGGCAATGGGGTTTTGCTCGACGATTCGGTTTTTCTTGACACGCTCCCGGAAACTTACGACGACTGGCCCGAGCCGCCGCCGGAACAACCGGAAGCCGAGGCACCAAAAACTTTCGGCCCCGAAAAGCTCGCGATTGACACCGTCGATTCAATCCGGTATCTCGACGACGGCGGAAAATTTCGGGACGCGATCTACCTCGGATCGGAACAAGTTGGCTTTCAAACCACCGAATTTACCAAAGAAACGATCCAGGGACATCGCACCAACTGCATGGAGGTACGGAATCAAATCCAGGTACTTCTTCAGGGAACACCGGTCGATCTCTCCGCAGAGCATCGGACATACGAAACGCTTCAGGGAGAACTCATCGGCAGTCAATCGAGAATCAAAGGCGGCAGTGTTTTCATCGATCAGGACGCGAGAGTGATCGATGACAAACTGGTCATCTCCTCAAAATTCGAAGACCAAACGTCGAAAGTCGAATTGCCGTGGAAAATCGGCTCCGGGGTCGGCGGATGTTGTGCAATCCAGGTTTCGCTCTTCAAAAACCAGATGCAAGACAACGAGGAACGCCGCGTCCCGTTTTACGATCCCACGCAGCAAATCATCGTCGACGCGCTTCTCGTCGCCAAAGAGGTTGAAACGGTCAATCTCCCCGGTCAAGCCTTGAATCTCCGCCGAATCGAAACGAAGTTCGGTCAGGTTCCGATCACATTTTGGACCGACGCGTTCGGGAACATTGTTCGCATGTCAAGACCGTTTCTGGAAACGGAAACATTGGTTACGATTCGGACGAAGGAACCTTGATTTTTCCTCTGGACTCAAAATGGATGTTTTCGTATGATTTGCGCTTCAGCCGGTACGCCCTTTTAGCCGGTACTCCGCGCAAATATCATCCTCATGAAATCATCCACCTATTTCCGGCGGTCGCGCCCCGGCGGTTCAGCGGCGTTTTCGCTGTTTCCGTTCCTGGCCGTGCTGATCTGCACAATGGGAGTGCTCATCCTGCTCCTTGTGGTGATTTCACGCAATATCCGCGACAAGGTGGTCGCCGCTGAAAATCCGGCATCGCTGCTGGACCCGACGCTCATCGGCCTGCACGAAACGGCAACCACCGACGAAATCGCCGAAAAGCTGATCTTCGAGGCGGAAACCTACGAATGGTTGACCCAGGAAATACACCTTTCCAAAGAGGAAACGGTCGAGCAACTCCACGACGCCCGGGCAAGGGTCGGCTCAATTGAGGACAGCATTCGAAAGCTGCTCAAAGAAGTCGAGCGGCTTCACGAAGCGATGAAATCGCTTGTCGAGAACAACAACGATCCGGCGGAAAACCTTGCGGAACTTCAAAAGCAACTCCATGAGAAACTCAAAATCAGGGAGCAAGCGGCGGCGGAATTGAAAGAACTCCAGGAAAAGCAGGCCGCACTCAAGCGTTCTTACGCGATTGTGCCGTATCGCGGTCCCAATGGGACATTTCGCCGTCCGATCTATATTGAATGCCGAGCCGATGTGGTGGTCATTCAACCGGAAGGGATCGTTCTGCAAGTGGGGGACTTTATGACGCCGGATTACCGCGATAACCCGATGGAAATGGGGGTGCGAACCGTTCACCAATATCTCATGGTTACGCAACAATTGCAACGGGACATGGAACCGTATCCGCTCTTTTTGGTGCGTCCGAGCGGGATTTACGCTTACGAGGCGGCTCTGCGGTCGCTCGGTAATTGGAAAGGGGATTTCGGTTACGAGTTGATCGAAGAAGATTGGAACCTTGAATATCCCAAGCCGAGCGAGGAGTTAAAGCAACGGCTGGAGCAGCAAATCCAAATCGCCCGGACAAGGCAGTTCGGATACATTCAATCGGAAATCGCGAGCGGTGCGTGGCGGGGCAGTACGCAATACGGTGCCAGTTCCGGTGGTGGGGTCCAACAAAAAGGGAGAGTCGGCGGCAGTCATCAAGCCTTAAGAAACGCCTTCTCCGAAACCGGAGAACCCTTTTTCGCCGGTACTCCGAGTCCCCCCGGTGCTTTGGGAAACAACGAAAATCCCAACGGTATACCGCAAGGTGATTCTTCACAAGCAGATTCTTCACAAAACGATTCTCCGCAAAGCAATCCGCTGCAACCGACTCTCCTTTTCTGATGGTCGGCGACCACCGGCGAACCGACCTCGGAACCTGCCCCGCTGGTACCGTCGCTTACGTTTCAACAACTGACTCGCGGGCCGCAAAAAGAGGGACGGCAACAGAACTGGGCACTCAAAAACGTACGGCAATCGGCCAAACCGGTGACCAGAATCGTCCAGATCAAGTGCGACACGGACCGTTACACAATCGTCAAACAGCCCGGCGTGTATCAGTATCGGGACATTCCATTTAGCGGACAGTATTCAGAAAATGCAACGGACCGATTGGTGAAATCCATCTGGGATTTCATGGAAACCTGGGATTCCGCCGGCGAAAACCATTTTTGGCGTCCATTGCTTCGAGTTCAGGTTCTCCCGGGAGCCGACGCCGTGTTTGAGCAATTGAAATCGGACCTCGCCAACAGCGGCTTGGGAATCGAACGGTTGTGAAATAACAAGAGAAAATCAACAAGGAGCCGCAAGTGAAGGCGGTACTCCGCCGAAACTTGCGGACCGGATTGGCAGGAGAGCCACGATGCTGATGCTATGGGAATTGATATTTGGATTTTTTGCCGTATTTTTCAACGCATTGATCGAACAAAATCGTTCGTGCCGTTCGTGTGTGCTTTTTGCGTCCCGAATCTTTGTCACTTTATTCCTCCTCGCAATCATCGCATGGCTGGTCTATTGGTTCTTTTTTAGGTAGAATGAAGCGCATGTCCAAAACTTATTTTCAGACCAATATTTTATTATGGCGACATTGCAAACCACATTACCGGAGCCGTTGCGACAGTTCGAAAAGAATCACGACGCCTTCTGGGACGGAATCGACGAAGAAACCCGTCAGCGATACGAACAAAAGGTCGGCGAAGCGATCGATGCCGACCGTTGGACGCGCGTTCCCGAAGACCGTTGGCCGGAATTTTGGAACGGAATTCGCCAAAAAGTGAAACAATTACGGGAAGCCCGGTCTGCGGAGTCCAAAAAATGAATCTCGTTCCCGATTCGCTCGAACAGGAAAAACAAAATGTGGGATTGGATCATTGATATTTTTGGCTGGCTTTTATTCGATTTACTTTTCTTTTGGAGAAGGGACGAAGACCCTTCCGGGGCGGCTTGCTGCTTGCAAGTCATCGCGATTTTATGCGTTCTTGCGGGAATCGCCGGGCTGGTTTATTGGCTCTGGTTGCGGTAGAATAGGGGTACGGGAAAATTAGCATTTGATTACGGGAGGTTTTATGCCGATTCGAGTAACCTGCAAAAATTGCCAGAGTAAGATCAACGCCAAGGACGAGCTTCTCGGCCAAACGCGACGCTGTCCGAAATGTCAACAGCCGCTTGTGATTCAACCGGACCCGGTGCCGGTCAGTGCCGTCGTCGTCAATGACGCCCCGACTTTAAACTCGGTCGCCGAGTCGGACCGTCTGGATCAAACGGTTTTGTTGCCGACCAAATTGAATTACGATCACAAATATTTTATTTTGACTCAGGATCGAATCCTCGCGGCGTGGGAAGGTCAGGGCTGGCTTGTGAATGTCGGAACCGGTTTCGTTCCGGCGAAAA
>Ga0123353_10017887_pt1 | contig 10450 bp, 7 predicted proteins | sample TergutLab28metaG_3_FD_92763 | JGI IMG/M metagenome (GOLD analysis project Ga0123353, IMG submission 92763) | Labiotermes labralis P3 segment gut microbial communities from Petit-Saut dam, French Guiana - Lab288 P3 | ecosystem: Host-associated > Arthropoda: Insects > Digestive system > Gut ...
GAACTCATACTATCCAATACTATGCCAAAGACTCGGTGGGGAATACTGGCACTACGAGTACAGTCACTTATCGCATTGATTTAACGCCTCCAACAGTCACAATTAGTTCTCCAGGAGGAATTCAAAATGGGGGTATATATAATAGTTCAAAAACTATTACACTCACTGCCAATGATAATATGGACCCAAACCCTATTATTTATTACATTACTCATAAAGATGGGGGATGGGTTAATGAACGTAAGGCAACGAAAACAGTTACTCTCACATTTGATAGTGATATAAACTTTATAGTATATTATGTAACTGATGCTGCGGGAAATTATCATGAAGGTGGGATTCAGTTCTATATTGATACTGAAGCTCCACGTACTTTCTCTAATTTAAGTAGTGGTACTTATAATGAAAGCCAAATACTTAATTTAAAGGCCACAGACTATTTCATTTCAAATCCATTGTTAGTTTACAGAATTAATAATGGAGATTGGAATTATGTTTTTAACGAAGTTGATCTGAATTTAACTAAAGGATATTATGTTATTTCTTATACAGCATATGATAATATAGGTAATATGGCTAACATGACTCATTTATTTATTAATATCGACTCTGGTGTTGAAATCATTGATAATATTTTTGATTTCACATATGGTATTGAAATTCCTACCTATGTCAATGTTACATTTGATTATTATATTAAACCTAATCTAACAGAATACTATCTTGCTGATGAATCCAGATTTAAATGGCAAGGCACTATTAAAATGCCAGTAACTCGTCAAATTTTACTTGAATTAAATGGATATACTTATTCATTCTTTTATCAACCAGAATTAACTAATGTAGGTGTTAGTTGGGACGTTGGTTCAGATATTAGGGTTCATATGCGAGAAAAAGATGCATATTTCGTTCCATTAAATAGTGAATGGCTTGATTTTGAGGTATTAAATTCATTAGACACTTTATACCTTGATCAATCAGGTTTTTTAGTGTATTTGGATAATGATAAGATTTGTGTATTATTTTTGGGTGAAATAGAAGACTCTGTTAATCAATTTAGTGCAATATATGAATGTATAGGTGTAGCTGAGACAGTTACATTAAATCTCAATTCCATCAACAGAGCTAAAATCACAATTTTCAGAGCTATAGGGGGCTATGATGAGACAGGGTTACTAGAACAATATGCATGGTATGAAGCATATCGAGGAGATTTTCTCGATTTTAAATATGAATATTGTAGAGATTATGATGGGGTGGTTTGGTTTACTAATACAGGAGAACCACTAGAATTCATAGACCATCAATATGTAGCAAGTGGCCCATCTGTTGAAATGATAAATACATTTTTCAAATATGGTGATAAAAAGATTGAAAAGGTTGAAAAAATTAAACCTGGATATATCATAGAAACTGAAGAAATAGGCTTTGAATTAATACAAACATTTGCAATAGTCAACACAAAAATCACAGACGAGATAATGGAAGAATGGTTGAACAGATATTACCTATATAAAGTCGGTGGTGAAAAAGCAGCTTATGGAACATTCATGGTTGCATTAACAACTTTATGGTTAAGTGATAAGTTAGCTGATGCTCATGCTCCTGATTATAATGTCACATGGAATCGAACAAATACTACTATTGTTATGGTGGGTGTAAATAATATGGGGGCTGCTTATGTCCACACTCCAGATGCAAATATGGGAATGATCATTGGGGGAGATAATGAAACAAATATTATAGGGTTTAGGTTTGTTAATTCTATGTTTTTGTCAGTGATAGAAGCTCATGCTCTATCTTTAACTGGGATGCCCGTTATCTCATCATTTGAAAATGTCCTTGCATCAATTTTGCTCGGTAATTTCAGTATTGTTCAATTTAATGATTTGGGTATTATAATGTCTGAAGATGGAAGTAATTCTATGTTAATTATTAATATGACAACAGGTCTTGTTAGAGCAATTAAAATAGATGGGGATGGCTTCATATATAAAGGAGTAATAACTGATGCTATTGATTCTTTTTGGTGTTTTCATGACCTAATTACTGATTTTGTTAATTCTGGCATTAATGGCACTATGAATTATTTTTCTGGTTTATGGAATGGAACAGTAGATGGTATAATGTCATTTATTGATGGGGCTAGAAATTTTGCTATAAACAATAGTTGGAATTTAGGAATAGATAGTTTTAATTTGGGATTGCTAAGTGGATCTATTTATGGATTCTTAGTAGGGAGCACTGCTTCTATTGGGGGAGCTATAGCTCTTCCGATTGCTTTGCAGAATTTTTGTGTTAATATCAGAAATCACTATTTTACAGAAGATACTTGGCAGTATTTGAGTTATTTCACGCTGTTTAATCCAGGACCATTTCAAAGTACTAAAACATTCAATATTCCACTTAGTGATGGTAATTATGATTATATTCAAATTCCAATTTTAAGTGGTGGAAAATTAGATAGAGATAATGCAATATATATTAATCACACTACTGGTGCAAGAAATATGACAAAAACAGAAACATATAATTATTTTTCCAATGACTATTGGACAGTTTATAATATTCCTGATAAAATTAATGCTACAAAAATCATGGAAGAATTTTTAAAAAATAATTAGACAAAAAAATTAAAATATTATTTGAAGAAATAATATCTAATTCTAAAAAGTGAAAATAATTATATTTTCATTTTTTATTTTATATATTTTCGAATAACATAACTTTAAAGAGTATGAACAATATAATTAATTCATGGAATTATTAAAACTAAGTTTTGCACGAATAATTATATTTACAACGTTTTTATTTACCCTGATGAATAAGTTAATTATCATATGGATTGAATTTTATGAATTCTATAATTGAAAAATACAAGAAAAAAATTATTCTAACTATTTCTTTTATAACTACTTTAATGTTATTTTTGATTAATTTTTTAAAGCCTCCGAATCTTGAAATAGTAATGCTGTATATAATTGTTTTAATAGGTTATTTTTGTGTCACAGTAATTATTGTCTATTTATTATTTAATATTTTGGAATCCTCTTGGAAAAAACTGAAAAAATAGTCATTACTTGTACTAAATGTATTAGGTGAGAGAATTTGCGATTTTTCACTAGATAGTGTACTTAATCCTTTTCACCAAGAATTTTTTTATTTTGACTGAAAATCACTATAATTAAAAATATTGATAATTTTAATAGATATATAGTATATTACCTAACTTTTTTCCAAACATTTATATATTAAGTTTTATAAATAATTGTTTATGATTAACAATAACAATGTTGAAATTGAGGATCATTTGGGCATATATGAAATTAATGAGTTTATAAAAGATTATAAAATTCAATTAAGACTTTATACAAGACTTATTTTCATTAAACTTTTAAGACAGCACTGGACTATTAAAGATGCTGCTGAACTTTTGAATATAAGTGAGAGGACTGGGCGGAATTGGCTAAAAAGTTATAATGAAGAAGGTTTAGAAGGTTTAATCCCAAATTTTGGTGGAGGCAGACCATCATTCCTGAGTGACGAACAATTAAAAGAATTGCACGCGGTTTTAAAAGATGAAAAAGCTAATTACACAATTACTGATGTGAAAAAATTAATATTCGAAAAATTTGGAATCGATTACACATATAAACAAGCTTGGTTCATTAGTAGGAGAAAATTAGGATTGAACTACGGTAAACCTTCTCCAGAATCTCCTGACAAATCCCCTGAGCGAAAAAACGAGCTTAAAAAAAACACACATCTTTAACTATGAAAATGATTTAATCGGATTTTTAGACACTTCTGGCGTTCAAAACCTACCAAACACAATTAGAACACTTTATGAACCAGGTACTAAAAATACAAAAGTTAAAAACACTGAAAAAATCAAATTAAACGCAACAGGGTTTCAAGGAGTGAACTGCAGCCCAATTTTAGAGTTCACACCAAATACACGAGCTCACGAATTCGGAAAAGTAATTGTAAAAATTAGAATAGCAAATACTGAAAGCAAAAAAGGCAGAAAATTACTAAACAATGCTTTAAATAACCCTAATTTAACAGATCAGTATGTTATAACTTCATTAAAAAGAAAAAGAGATTCACCCTACGAATATAGAGAAAAAATCAATGATAAAATTTATGATGAAAAAACTGACTATGATTCTACCAATAAAAATATAATCAATTATGCAAAAAGACAAGATCCCAACAATATTGACAAAAAAGACAAAGAAAAACGAGAAAATTTACTTAAAAATCTGAATACCAAGGAAATAAGAGAAATATTTGAAAATGAACCAAAACTTCATATAGTTTTGGATAATTATAGTGTTCATCACACTCTTTTAATTAAGACTATATCTGAAATATTGAATATTAATCTGATTTTTTTACCAATAAAATCATCAGATTTAAATCTTATCGAAGATGTATGGAGAGTAAGCAAAAAAAAAGTCTACAATACAAATATAAAAGATGAAAAACATCTTCAAAAAGTATTTGAGAAGAAATTTCACGAAGAAGTAGACAAAACCTCATATTTCGAAAACTGAGAAAAAGAATATCTGGAAAAAAGATAGGTAATAACCTATAAAAATTGGAAAAGAATGCAAAGATAATTGTCATAGTTATAAGAGTGGCTTTTTTATCAGATATATTAGCTTATTTGTTGTTTTCACTTTTTAATTTATTGTAACTCTTTTTTACTATAAAATTTGCTGCGTAAGAGAGTATATAGATAATTAATAATATTTTATATCTGGATATATATTATATAAGTGATATTGGTGTAGGTTGGATTATTAGGAGCTATAATATTGATCATTTCAGTTGTTTTTATTTTCTTATTTTATTCTAATGGTCGTGACTTAATATAAATTTTATCTAGTTCTCTAAGATATAATTTAGTTACAAGATAACAGATTAAATATCCAAGTAATCCTCCAAGGGATAGGCCCCACCATACTCCATCAGTTCCCATATTTAGTATAAATGTAAATATATAGATAAATATAACTTCAAATACTAAAACTCTTTGTGTGGTTAAAAATAATGAAATAAATCCTTTTCCAAGACCTTGAAAGGTTGATGAAGAAAGTATTCCTAGTGGAAGAGCTATACATAATATACACACTATTTTTAAAAAGTCAGAGATAGCTGGAATCAAGCTAGCATCTGAATAACTAAAGATCATTGAAATTTGTGGAGCAAAGATAAATATTATTATTCCACTAGTTATTGAAATAGCTAAACCTAACTTAACAGAGTAATCATAGGCAGTAATTAATTTTTTGAATTTCCTTGCACCAAATGCTGCTCCAACTACAGTTAAAGTAGCTGTACCTAATCCCATATGTGGAATCATGGCTAAATTAATGATTCTCCATCCTGCAGTATAAACAGCTACTCCTATTGGTCCGGCAGTCAATGATAATATGAAGTTTATTATAAGAGAAACTATTGAGAATGTAAATGTTTCAGAAGTAGATGGAATAGCTATAGAAACTATTTCTTTAATAATTCTAGGATTCCAGCTGAAATCTTCTCTTGAAATATTCAAATAGGTATCTTTTCTAACAATAAGCCAATAAAATATTACAATTACTGCTATAAATGATGAGACTAGTGTTGCATAAGCCGCTCCTTTTAAACCAAGTCCTAAAACATAGATAAATATTGGATCAAGAATTATGTTTAAGATAGCTGTAATGAGCATTATATTCATGGCTCTCTTTACATCTCCTTCAGATCGAAGGATACTAGCTCCAACAGATGGAAGTAGTAGTGTTATAAGCCCAATCAATATTATTGTAGCATATTCTGATGTAAACGGAGCTACAGATCCTGCACCCATTAAAAGTAATATATCATTTAAAAAGAAAATCATGATTATTGGAGCAAGGATAGAAATAGCTATTGTTATTATTATTCCATGTATAGCTATGTTATCTGCCTTTTTTTTATTTTTAGCACCAATAGCTCTTGCAATAAATGAGTTAGTACCAACTCCAATACCATTCCCAAGACCTATAATAATCAAAAATATTGGCATAAAAAAACCAAGTGCAGCTAAAGAGTCTGTTCCAAGACCAGCTACCCAAATAGTATCAGCTAAGTTGTAAGAAAATGTTACAAACATAGACACCATAATTGGTAAGGATAATTTTCTAATAGCCTTTTTTGGGTCTCCTGTTACTATTGAAATATTCTTGCTTTTCTTTTCTTTTTTGTCAATATCTTCCATATTTTAATATTGAATTTAATAGTTTAAAATGTTAATTTTATATGATAAAAAAACATAAATATATTATTATATATTTATCATATATTATTTTATAAAATTAGAATTTCTATATAAATTTGAATTAGCTATATTAACAAAATATTTTTTTATAATAAAATTTTTTATAATATAAAATATTTGAATATAATTTTACTTTATTGTTAATTAGAGAGGATATTATGAAAAACAATGTTGATTATAGTTTATATCTAAAAAATTTATTTATTATTTATTCAGTTATTATTTTAATTATAAGTTTAATTGGGAATTTAAACTATTATATGCATTTTTTTCATATTCCTGATTTTATAATACTTATTTCAAATATAACATATGGAATATGGCTTATTATCTCTTTAATTTATTTGTTTTTATTCTGTATTCTAATGAAAAATTTACCAATTCTTTTGCTAAAAATAGGCATTATTAGCCTATTTTCATCTGCTCTCAGTTTGATAATTTATGCATTAACAGGCATTTTTTTCAATGATATTGATTATTTTTTACTTTTTTTAGTAATACTTATGTCCTGTTGTCTTTATGTTATGTTTTTAAGTAATTTTAACAATAATTTTTTGGATTACATGAACTATAAAATAGCATATAAGTATCATGAGAATGAAGAGTATGATAAAGCTTTTGAGATTTATAAAAAACTAGAAAATAAAAACTACAAATCCATTTATTTTTACTATAATCTAGGAATAATTTATCATTATCAAAAGAAAGATTTTGAAAAAGCTATTGAATTATATGATAAAGTTTTATCCATCAGCTCAGATGATGTTAAATCTTTAATTCAAAAATATGATGTTTTATCCTCTTTAGACAGAGATGAAGAGTCATTAGAAGTAATTGATGAAATGTTAAAACTAGAACCAGATAATTCAGAATTTTTAGCTAGAAAGGCCAATACTCTAAGTTATTTAGAAAAATATGAAAAAGCTATGGAATATTATGATAAATCATTAATAATAAATTCTGAAGAAATAATTGCTTTAATTGGAAAATATGGTGCCTTATTCAGATTAAAAAAATATGGGGGAGCATTAAAATATTGTAATAAAGTTTTAGAAATAGACAACACAAACTACGGGCACTGGCTTAATAAAGGATTTATATTATTTAAAATTAAAAAATATGAAGATGCATTAATAGCTTATGATAAAGCTTTAAACTTAGAACCAAATGATATTGAAACCTTAATTTATAAGGCTCTAGTTTTTGAAGAATTAAAAGAATATGATAAAGCTTTTGAATTATATGATGAAGCTTTGAGAATTGATTCTAATAATTCTGAAGTATTAAATTCTAAAGGCTTTCTTTTAAGTGAATTAGATAGGTTAGACGAAGGATTAGAATGTATTAACAAATCCCTTGAAATAACTCCTAATGATCCTGATACATTACACAGCAAAGCATATACTTTGGAAAAATTAGGTAAGTTTGATGAAGCTTTAGAATATTATGACAAAGCATTAAAAATCAATCCTGAAGATAAAGATTTTATTGAAGATCGTGAAAATCTTTTGAAAAAGATGAATAAGAATCAATGAATAATTTTTAATGAAAATAATAGCCATTATTAATTATTCTTCTAGTTTAATAATTTTAATTATATATTTTTTTATATTATTTATTTTTAATTTCTTTAACAATATTTAGATTGTAGTCATTAATTGATTTAATAAATAATTCAATTACCAGCTAATGTTTATAAAATTATGGTTAATTATATATGATAAAAAATTCATATAATATTATGATAAATTTTTTTTAAATATAAATGATATCTAAATTGAATTTCATATTAAAATATATTAAAATATATTAGAATATATTAGAATATATTAGAACATATTAAAATATATTTAAATCTATATTTAAATTAAAAAATATATATAAAGGTTACATAAGTCATATAAAAAATTTATATTTTATTTACTACTTATCAATGTTAAATAGGAGAATTTCAAATGAAAATGTATTATGATAAAGATATTGATATTAAAGCCATAGCTAAGAAAACTGTAGCAGTTATAGGTTATGGTAGCCAAGGAATGGGTCAATCTAGAAATATGTCAGATAGTGGCATAAAAGTGATTGTTGGACTACGTGAAGGGGGAACATCCTGGCAAAAAGCTAAAGATGATGGAATGGATGTTAAAACTATTGAAGAAGCAGCAAAAATTGCTGATGTAATCCATATTCTTTTACCTGATGAAATCCAAGGAGATGTATATGAAAAATCAATAGCTCCTTATGTAGAGGCAGGTAACACAATATCTTTTTCCCATGGATACAATATTCTCTTTAAATACATAAAAGTAGCTGAAGATGTAAATATCACTATGATAGCTCCTAAAGGACCAGGATCCATGGTTAGAAGAACTTATCTTGAAGGATTTGGAATTCCTGGACTATTTGCTGTTGAACAAGATGCAACTGGAGATGCTACTAATATTGCTTTAGCTATGGGTAAAGCTTGTGGGCTGTCTAGAGTAGGTATCCTTGAAACTACTTTTAAAGAAGAGACTGAAACTGATTTATTTGGTGAACAAGCTATTCTCTGTGGAGGCGTTACAGAACTTATAAATGCAGGTTTTACTACCTTAGTTGAAGCAGGATATCAGCCAGAAATTGCTTACTTTGAAACTTGTCATGAATTAAAGCTAATTGTTGATCTTATCTATGAAAAAGGATTTAGTGGAATGTGGGAAGACGTTAGTAACACTGCAGAATTTGGAGGATTAAGCAGAAGACATAGAATTATCAATGATGATTCAAAACAAGAGATGAAAAAGATTCTCACCGAAATTCAAAAAGGCAAATTCACAAAAGAATGGACTCTTGAATCAATAGCTAAAATGCCAATGCTTAATAGAATGAGAGACCTTGAAAGTGAAAAGAAAATCGAACAAGTTGGTTCCAAACTTAGAAAAGCATGTGGGTTAGAAAATAAAGGTAAATAATAATTTCATTATTTTTATTATTTTTATATTCTTTTATTCTTTTATTATTTTTATCATATCCTAGAATTAATATAAAAAAATCTCCGAACTCATGCTTTTGCTAAGCTATCAATATAAATAAATATAAATTTATACTATAATTAAATAATAAACTAAATGATAATTAATTATATAATTAACTATAATAAATTTTAACTAATTAATATAAAATTATTAATAAAGGAAAGGGGCTTTAAAATGACAAAAGTCAAAGCTGGAGTAGAGTATAATATAAAAGTAGGAGATAAAAATTTTCTTCTAAATGAAAAGAAATTCTCCCTTCTCAATAATATAAATAACTTAGGATCCATTACAGAAGCAGCTAAGCTAACAGGAATATCTTACAGAACAGCCCTCAATTATATAGAAAAAATCGAATCTTCACTAGAAATAGCAGCTGTTTCAACAACTAAAGGTGGAAAAGGTGGAGGAGGCAGTGCTAAGCTAAGTTCAAAAGGACAGCTGATTTTAAAAGAATGTAAAAAAATCAACGCAATTATGGAGCTTCACAAAGAAGTAAATGAACTTGAAGCTATTGTAATAGCTATTGACAAAGAGAATCAAGTGATGAAGATTAAATTGAATGAAATTGATATCACCACTCCTTTGAATGAAAAATATAAAGTTGGAGATAAGATATTAGCTCTTATTAGCTATGATAACATATTTATAATGTTAAAGCCACAAAAATCAAGCGTGAGAAATGTATTGAAAGGAAAAATAACTGGAATTAGTTTAAATGGAGAAATGATAAGGGTTAAGGTGAATGTAGGTGGAATTAATCTATATTCAAATATTACACGTTCTGCAGAAGAGAATCTTAATTTAAAACTTGGAAAAGAAATTTATCTTGGTTTTAAAGCTGTTTCAATAGCTACCCTAAAGATTTAAACTATTATCAAAATTAATTATTAAGATTATATTATTAAGATTATTAAGCCTATAGTTGAGATGAGGTGTTATTATTTTAAATATAGAAGTTGATAAAGATAAATGCACTGGATGTGGAGAATGTAGGGAGGCATGCCCTAAAGGCCCTAAAATTTGGACTATAAATAAAATAGCCCATGTAGATAACTTAGAATACTGTCATGTTTGTACAATTTGCGCATCAAAATGTCCAACAGAAGCTATAACTGTAATTAGAAAC
>Ga0123353_10017889_pt1 | contig 10449 bp, 8 predicted proteins | sample TergutLab28metaG_3_FD_92763 | JGI IMG/M metagenome (GOLD analysis project Ga0123353, IMG submission 92763) | Labiotermes labralis P3 segment gut microbial communities from Petit-Saut dam, French Guiana - Lab288 P3 | ecosystem: Host-associated > Arthropoda: Insects > Digestive system > Gut ...
AATTTAATAAAATACAGAAATATACGAATATCAATTATTTGAAAAAAAATAAATCTAATCGTGATGTAATGATTTTTTTTATTTTTCTTTTAGTATCTGCATTGTTTTGGCTCTTGAATGCATTAAGTGAACCTTATTCTGCAACATTTACTATACCTGTAAAATATGTAAATGTTCCTGAAGATGAGGCTATTGTGGAAAAATCACACGATTTACTGATACTTAAAGTACGTGGAGGAGGTTATACAATATTGAGACAAAAAATAAGTAAAACATTCTCTTTCATTACAATTGACGCTTCAAGACTGATACGTACGAATGATGAAGGACGCGCTTTCCTGCTTCCACATTTACAACGCGAAAATATTCAAAGACAGTTATATATCGGGCTGGAGCATGAATCCATAGAACCTGATACTCTTTTTGTCTCAATAAGCAAAATGAAAAGAAAAAATGTAATTATTCGCCCAAATGGAGACATAAAACCAGACCAACAGTTTCTCGTTTCAGGACCTGTCATGTTTACCCCGGATTCAATTGAAATCTTTGGACCTGTAAATATTGTTGATACAATGACTTACATTCAAACAGAATATTTTGTTTTTGATAAAGTCAGAGATCCTGTTATTCATGAAATCACCTTAAAAGAGCCAAATGATATTTCTCTTTCGAGTAAAAAAGCGCTAATGACAATTCCAATTGAATTATTTTCTGAAAAAAGTGTTTTTGTCCCTGTAACTTCAATTGGTTTAGCTGACAGTTTGATAATCAAAACGTTTCCATCAGAAATTAAAATTACCTATCAGGCAGGTTTGAGTAGATTTGAACAAATAAAACCATCAGATTTTAAAGTAATCGTTGATACAGAACCAATTTTTAATAGTGAACGACCGGCACGGCTAAGAGTAAGAATAGATAAAACTCCCGAATATTTACATTCATACGATTATGCGCCGTATTTTGTGGAATATTTACTTGAAAAAAAACACTAATCAGTGGACTGTCAAACAAATACATATATACAAAAAATAGGTATAACTGGAAATATTGGCAGTGGAAAAAGCGCTGTTTGCAGGATTTTTGAGGCTTTAGATATCCCTGTGTATTACTCTGATATAAAGGCAAAAGAGTTAATTAATACTGACCCTGAAATAATTTCTGTTTACAAAAAAAAATTCGGAGACGACATATATATTAAAGGACAACTTGATAGAAAACGAGTTTCAGAAACTCTTTTCAAACAAAAAGAATTACTGAAAGACATAGAAGCAGTTGTACACCCTGCTGTAATAAAAGATTTGGAGGAATGGACACACAAACAAAAATCACCGTTTGTACTTTATGAATCAGCAATAATATTTGAAAGTGGATATTTTGATTTTCTGGATAAGATTATTTTTGTTTCAGCTCCTGAAAATCTGCGAATTAAACGAATTATGAAACGCGATGGAGTTTCTAAAGAAAATGTTTACGCTCGTATTGAAAATCAATGGTATGAAAACCAAAAAATACATCTGTGCGATTATATTATTGTATGCGATGATATAAAACCTTTAATTCCGCAAGTTCTTGAATTATACAATAATATTGTGAAAAAGTAATCTTTTTTTTGGACTTATCACTTATTTATATACTTTTGTGCCGAAAAATAATTAACCGTATATGCTAAAAGACATTTTATCAATATCAGGACATTCAGGTTTATTTAAACTTGTGTCAAAAGCCAAAAACAGCATCATTGTTGAATCCTTAACTGACGGAAAAAGAATGCCTGTTTATGCCTCTACCCGAATCAGCGCATTGGAAGATATTTCAATTTACACAACCGATGGCGATTTGAAACTGGCTGAAATATTTATTAAAATATTCGAAAATCACATTGAAGTTGATTCAAAAGTATCTTCTGACAATTTGAAAAAGAAATTTCAGGAAATTATTCCTAATTACGATGATAATAAAGTATATGTGTCAGATATCAAAAAGATATTTACATGGCATAATTTGCTGATTGAGAAAGAAATACTTTCAGATGATTCAATAAAAACCTATAAAGAATCGCTTGAAGAAGAAGAGAAAGAAAAAGCGGAAAATGCAGAAAATGCAGAAAAAGAAGATACTGAAGAGGTAAAGGAAGAAAAAAGTGAATAGTAATTTTGTAGTTACGAGTTACAAGTGATTTTATTAAGGAGAGTTGGCCGAGTGGTCTAAGGCGCACGCCTGGAAAGCGTGTATACCTCTAAAGGGTATCAAGGGTTCGAATCTCTTACTCTCCGCAAAAAATAAAGTTATGGAATTATCTCCAATTCAAAGTAAAATATATGAAATAAGAGGCAAGCGTGTAATGTTGGATTTTGATTTGGCATCTATTTATGAAGTAGAGACACGCCGTCTAAAAGAACAAGTCAGACGTAATATCGAACGTTTTCCATACGATTTTATGTTTCAACTTACTAAAATGGAGTGGGTAGAACTTATCGCAAAATGCGACAAGTTACCTGATAATATAAAACACAGTCCTATAACCCCTTTTGCATTTACACAAGAAGGTGTAGCAATGTTATCAGGGGTACTGCGCTCTGATGTTGCTGTTCAAGCAAATATTAATATCATGCGGGCTTTTGTAGTTTTGCGTCAATATGCATTTGAATACAAAGAACTTAATCAAAAAATAGAAGAATATATGCTCAAAACAGATACTAAAATTAGTAACATTAATGTAGTTATTGACGAGTTAATCGCGAAAAAAAGAGCTTTGGATTCAATGCCGCCGGTAGGGTATAAATTGCCTGAAAAAAAGAATGTCAAGGCTTAAATGATTATAAAAATATTTTCACAAAATAAATGTTATGGAAATAATTAACGATTATACAGTTGAAGGCTATAACTACTACGGTTATGGCATAGCAGAAAGCAAAAAGAGCAAGGAATTAGATAAACAATTGCGTTTATTTCTTGAGTGGAGAAAAAAAATAAAAGAAATAATTGAAAATGGAATTAGTAAAAATTCCTAATTACTTACACAACACATAAAGATCTTTCCGTGGATTGATACACAGAACAGGTACTTTTTTAGAGTTTTTGATAGTATGCAACTCCATTGGCCCCGTCAAAATATGTTCTATTCCGTAATACCTTGTCGAAGCGATAATTATAAGTGAATTTCCTGCTTCATGCGCTATTTTAACGGTTTCATGATGAAGTTTCGTTGAATTGACTTCTGTAGGAATAAGATTTGAAGGTACATTCAATTTATGAAACATATTTCTGACGAATTTTACGTTCCTTCTTATTTCATTGTCAGAAGCTATATTTTTTTCTCTTGCAAAAAGTATGTTTATCTCACTCTTACCAAATCTTTCAAAATATGAAACCCATACAGCAGTTTCCTTATCACTGCGCCGAAGTCCGATTGGCATAAAAATTTTATTGGGAGCCCATTGTCCCTCAATTTTACCGGTTTGAAGAATCATGTATGGTAAGCGAAGTTTTTTAGTTTTTAACATAAAACTTATTTCCTTGAATAATAGGAATTTCCCACTTGGGAAATGAGGGAAAATCACCATAATCGCTTCTTCTTTTTCGCTGTTTTTTTCAATCACCGGAGTATGAATAAATTGCGAAGAATAATGAATCAGTCTGATTTTGTTTTCGTATTGTTTATCAGTAGTTTTCTTTTCGATTTCTTCTTTGAACAGATTGAATGCAAATTCATCTCCCATAAATAAAAAAGTCAGGGTGGAATCAAAAATTTTTGCTACCGGTATAGCATGATAAAGTACCAAATCAATAGTTTCAATATTGAAACACGGAATCAGAATGGTAGTCTTTTCAGGGCGTTTCTTTTGTATTTCAAGCATATTTATAATTTAAATTAACCGCACAAAGAAACAATATATATTTTAATTTTCCTAATAAAATACAAAAAAAACTTATCCGACATAAATAATTGAAAACTTTTTTTGATACTTTGATATAAATTTATTTTCTTTGCGCCTAATTTAAAAACATTAAATTTCAACTATATACAATAATAATGGCACAAACAGACAAGCGCAAACATCACAAGAAAAAGGTGAAAACTAAAAAAAATGTTTCAAAAAGAACACATCGCATAGTTTTTCATTTGAATGATAAAGAACAAGAAGCTGTTGAAGCATATATCAAAAAATATAAAGTAAAAAATAAATCTCGTTTTTTGAGAGAAACAATTATTAAAGCAATTTTGGAACGTTTTATGGAAGATTATCCTACTTTATTTGAACAACAAGAACTTGATAATTTAGTTATTAACAATTTGTAATGGGTAGCTCACATAAAATATTTCTCCCCAAACAAAATATTTTTGCGAAAAGATTGTTTTATTAACAATCAATATTTTCCTATACAAAATGTTCAAAAAAAATTGTAAATACATTTTTCTATTGATAGTCGTTTTTTCGGCTATGTCCTGCTCTACCAAGAAAAACACATGGTTATCAAGAAATTATAATAATCTTGCAGCTCATTACAATGCTTTTTATAATGGACGTGAAAGTTTCAAAAGTGGCGAAAACACTTTGAAAAAAGGTGTTCAGGACGATTTTACAAAGATTTTAGTATTATTCCCATATTCGGGAAAAGAAAATGAAGGGAAAGTTCAGGGAGAAATGGAGGTTGCAATTGGAAAAGGGCAGAAAATTATACGCAAATATTCGATTACAGCAAAGCCTAAACGAAAGCCCGGACGCAACAATCCAACTTACGAAGCATTTTACAATCAGCGCGAATTTAACAAATGGGTTGATGACGCCTATATGCTTATGGGAAAGGCACATCTATACAATCATAAGTTTTACGAAGCAATTGTGATGTTCGATTATGTTATGCGTGAGTATCATAATAAACCGGTGCGTTTTGAAGCCGCTATATGGTCGGCTCGCACTCGTATTGAGATGGAAGATTTTGATAATGCACTGATTATGTTGAAATGGTATGATGATGTTGGACAAGCCCCAAACAGATTTTACGGTGATTTTATGGCTACTTATGCTGATTATTATATTAGAACACAGCAATATAGAGAAGCAATTCCATATATGAAAGCTGCAACTGCATCAGCAACGGGAAAATGGAAGAAAACAAGATGGAATTATGTCTTAGGTCAATTGTATATGCTTAATAATCAAAATCAGGAAGCCAAAGCAAGTTTTAAAAAAGTCATCAGATCAAATCCCGAATATGAAATGAGCATGAATGCGCGAATGAATATTGCAATATTAACTTCAAGAGCAGATGGTAATTACACTCAGGCAAGAAAAATTCTCAATAAATTAGCCCGACAAACAAAAAATAAAGAATATCGAGACATCATATATTATTCATTAGCACAAACATATCTTGATGAAAAAGATACAACAAGAGCTATTTCAAATTTAATACTTTCATCAAGTTATAATCTTACTAATCAACCTTTAAAAAGAGAAGTTCATTTAAAATTAGGCGAATTATATTTTGATATTGAGGAATATGTACCTTCGTATGCGTATTATGACAGTACATTAATGATACTTCCGGAACTTGACCGCCGCAAAAAAGATATAAAATTCCGTCACGAGGGATTAAAAGAACTTTCATCCCATTATGCGGTCATACTTTGGGAAGACAGCCTTCAGAGACTTGCAAAATTAGATAGTTTGGAACTTGATAAATTTTTAGAAGCAATTATTGCACAAAAACGACTTGAAAAGTTAGAAGCAGAACGTGCTCAGGAAAAAGCAGAAGGAGGCATGGGCGGTTTGGATGACCCGTTTTTCTACAACAGAAATCAACAGGGACAAACCGGAAATCAAGGACAATGGTATTTTTATAATATTTCAACCGTAAGTCTTGGAAAAATGGAATTTGAAAGACGCTGGGGGAGAAGAACTTCCGAAGATAATTGGCGTCGTTCCGATAAAAGCATCAGCGAACAAACTTCTACATCAGATTCTTCAGATGATGAATCATCTCAGGACGGTGATGAATCTGAATCAGGAGAAGATTCAAAAGGAGAAGGTGGAAAATCTAAACGTCCTTCTTCCGGTGATATTCCTACAAAAGAAGAACTTATGGCAGATATTCCACTTACAGAAGAAATGATGGAAATATCAGATAATAAACTCGCTATAGCATATTTTAACGCAGGAATGATTTTTTATGACCATTTTAAAGACCCGCAAAAAGCCGCCAGAGATTTCAGAATAATGTTCGAGCGTTATCCTGACCACGATTTGACTGATCAGGCGCTGTTCTGGGCTTACAGAGCATATATTCTTTTGGATGATGAAGCTGGAATTGAAGAGATGAGACGTATTTTGAGGGAAAAATTCCCAGATAGCAGATATACTGAATTTGCCTGCGAACCTCTTTATGCCCAAAAATATCTGCAAAAAGAAAAAGAAGATAGCGAAACTTATGAATTAGCGTTTTCGGCTTATCAAGGCGGACGATTTATTGATGCTTATCAAGGAGTGCAGGAATTGACTGATAGTACAGTAAATAAAAGTTTGATACGAAAATCTCACTTGTTGAGGGCAATGAGTCAGGGGAGAATGGGCAATAATTTTGGTTTTAAATCTGAATTACAGATACTTGCTGAAAACTATGCAGAAACTCAGGAAGGAATTTTGGCAAGAAAATGGTTAGTAATGCTTGGCGAAGGCAGAGTTCCTATTCCGGGGATGATTAGTTCATCTGACGGAACTGGAATTGATGGTACTGCTTCAGGTGAAATAAAGAGCGAACTATTTGTCTATGAGCCTGATGCAAAACAATCGCTATTATTAATCGTTGATGGCAAAGCTGACTTTAACAGACTATTTTTCAATTTAGCAGACTATAATTTCACCCGTTTTATAATAACTGATTATGATATAGATACAAAAATTTTACCTGATGGAAATAGAGTTATTACAGTTGGTTTATTTGGCAATGAGCGCGAAGTGATGGATTATTTCTATTCTGTTAGAGACTATAAGGCGTTGTTCAATGTTGAAAATATTGGCGAACCTGTAATTCTTGCAGGTTCTGAAGCTAATTTACAAGCATTTTATTCATCCGGAGATGCAAATGGGTTTAGAAATTTCTTTATTCGTTATTATTTAAAAGGTTCAACAGGAGTTTTAATCAATATTGATGAAACAGTAAAAATGCAAAGTGATGATAATGATACATTTAAGATGAGAGAAGGAAGACATTGGGGCATAATTGTTCCAAGTGGTCGAATTGATGAAAACAGAATTAAAAATTTCCTTGAAAATCAGGCAGAAAATACCGTGAAAGAAAATATATCTGTAAGATTTGAGACTTTACTAACCGGCGAGAATGTAATAATTCTGGAATCATTTGAATCATTAGAAAAAATCAACACATTTTTCAATTCTCTGAAAGGAATCTATTTCTGGGATACGCAGATGAAAGCTAAAAATTGGATGAAAGTTCCCATAGCCCCAGATAATTTCAGATTACTGAAAGAAGGAAAATCAATGAAAGATTATTTGGAATTTTATAATAATCAGTAGTTACTATTTACTATTTACTAACTACTATTTACTATTTACTATTTACTATTTAACTAAAACAACATGGAAGAGAAAAAAATTCTTTGGGTTGATGACGAAATTGAGCATTTAAAAGCGCACCTACTTTTTTTAAAAGAGAAGGGATATATAGTTGAAACGGCTACGAACGGCAAAGATGCCTTACTAATGTTGGAAGAAAACTCTTATGACCTTGTTTTTCTTGATGAAAATATGCCCGGAATTGGCGGACTTGAAACTCTTAACCGAATCAAAGAATTTAGACACGAAGTCCCTGTTATTATGATTACGAAAAATGAAGCGGAAGAGATTATGGAACAGGCTATTGGTAGTAAAATTGCTGATTATCTGATAAAACCGGTCAACCCCAATCAAATTTTATTGTCAATAAAAAAGACATTAGACAGAAATTCCTTAGTCTCAAAAAAAACCACAACCGACTATCAGGCAGAGTTTTCAAAAATAGGTATGCAGATGAGCGAACATCTTTCATTCAGCGAATGGACAGAAATTTACAAAAAGATTATTTATTGGGAACTTGAACTTGAAAATACCGACAGCTCAATGAACGAAGTGTTGCTGATGCAGAAAACAGAAGCAAATAACCTTTTTACCCGATTTATAAGGAAAAACTACATAAATTGGCTGAAAAGCGAGAAAGACCGTCCGTTGATGTCTCATAGATTGTTGAAAGATAGAGCATTACCTCTCTTAAAAGAAGGTAAAGAAGTAGTAATGATTATAATAGATAATTTCAGATACGACCAATGGGAAGTAATTCGTAAAGAACTTGGCGGGATGTATTCCATCATCAGCGATGAACTATATTTCAGCATTTTACCTACTGCAACACAATTTGCAAGAAATGCAATATTTTCAGGACTTTTACCAACCGAAATTATACAACATTATCCAAACTTGTGGGTTGATGAAGAAGATGAAGGAAGTTTAAACCAAACTGAAGAAGCTTTAATGGCTACATTTTTCAAGAGAATGAGAGCAACGGAGTATAAAACTTCGTATCATAAAATAAATGATTTGGATTCCGGGAAAAAACTGCTGGATAACTACAGTAAAATTCATGGTGACAACTTTTCAGCGATAGTCTTTAATTTTGTTGATATGCTTTCTCATGCAAAAACTGAAATGAAAATGATAAAAGAACTTATTACTGATGAAGCCTCTTATCGTTCACTAACAAAGTCGTGGTTTTTATATTCTTCTCTGTTTGAATTGCTTAAGAGATTATCACAAGATAATAAAACCGTCATCATTACAACTGACCATGGCACAATACGCGTTAAAAATGCCTCGAAAGTTATTGGTTTAAGAGAAACCAACACGAATCTTCGATATAAACAGGGAAAAAATCTTGCTTATGATGCCCGACACGTATTTTTAGTAAAAAATCCGGACGACATTTTTTTGCCAAGACCCAATGTATCAACAGCATATATTTTTAGTACAGGAGATAATTTTTTCGCATATCCCAATAATTTCAACTATTACGCAAGTTACTACAAAGATTCTTTCCAACATGGAGGCGTTTCAATGGAAGAAATGATGATACCGTTCGTGGTGATGGAGCCAAAGTGAATACAGTATGAATAAGATAATGAGGGAGTGAGGGAAAAGTAAAAAATCTTCATTTTTTATTCCTTCTTCACTAATCACTAACCAAATCACTCTTAGTCTTTACCCTGACAGGGTCTTTGACCTCTGTCAGGGGGGAAAACCTTCACTAACCACTAACCATTTCCACCCACCTCCTCGCATTTACAAACCCTTCAATCCAAGGTGAAACCTCATCATTTCTTTTTTCAGGGTAATGCGCCCATTGCCACGGATAAATTGCCCGTTCCAAATGTGGCATCATCGCTACATGGCGTCCGTCATGGGAGCAGATTCCGGCTGCATTATAATCGCTACCGTTTGGATTAGCGGGATAACTATCATAACCCCATTTGAGAGCGATTTGATATTGTGATTCGTTTAAAGGAAGTTTAAATCTTCCTTCCCCATGAGCCACCCAAATTCCTAAACGACTACCGGCAAGCGACTTAAACATTATCGAATTATTTTCCTGAACCTCAACATTTACAAATGCAGATTCAAATTTATGCGATTCATTGTGTAGAAGTCTCTCTCCAGCCCTTCCCTGTAAGGAGGGAGTAATAAGCGCCTCTTCTTTCCTCCATTCTGGGGAGGGTAGGGGGGGCTTTCCCATCTCAACCATCAACTGGCACCCATTACAAATCCCCAAACTAAGCGTATCATCTCGTTTATAAAAATTCTCTAATGCCAAACGCGCTTTTTCATTGTATTTCAACGCTCCTGCCCAGCCTTTTGCCGAGCCAAGCACATCTGAATTTGAAAAACCGCCGACAAAGACAATCATACTGACGTCTGTAAGGTTTTCGCGTCCTGTAATTAAGTCGGTTGTATGTACGTCTTTAACGTCAAAGCCTGCTAAATATAGCGCCCACGCTGTTTCACGGTCGCATTGACAACCTTTTTCCCTGATTATTGCGGCTTTAGCTTTTCTTGTTACAGTTTTTGGATGATTGATTAATCCAAATGATGATAATTTCCCGTCAAAATGCTCAGGGAAATGGAAATGGAGAGGTTGATTTTTATAGTTTTCATAACGGGCAGCCGATAATTTTTCCCCACTTTGACGGCGGTCAAGAAGATATGAAGTTTTGAACCATACATCGCGTAAAGCGTTAATATCCAAAACCATATTATTTCCTTTACCAGTCAATATAAGCGAGCGTTCTTCAATAGGACAACCAAGTGTTATAAATTGTATATTATGTTTTTTGAGAATTGTAGTTACAGCCTTTATATCAGCAATTTGCACAACAACCCCTGAATTTTCCGCAAACAAAAT
>Ga0123353_10017890_pt1 | contig 10449 bp, 6 predicted proteins | sample TergutLab28metaG_3_FD_92763 | JGI IMG/M metagenome (GOLD analysis project Ga0123353, IMG submission 92763) | Labiotermes labralis P3 segment gut microbial communities from Petit-Saut dam, French Guiana - Lab288 P3 | ecosystem: Host-associated > Arthropoda: Insects > Digestive system > Gut ...
CGGGTCGCGCAGGGCGTCGCACACAAAGGACTGGCGCGGCGTGTTGATGTCCTCGCCGCTGATTTGCAGCATGTCGTACCGGTCGCACAGCGCGCGCACCCGCTCCACCTGGGCCATGGTGTTGCGCGAGGGCATGTACGAGATCGCGTGGAAGCCCAGCGCCGCCAGCTCCTCAAACAGCTCGTCGAGGAAGGCATCCTCAAACACCTGGGCCTTTTTGTCGCCGGTGACCGACCGGGCGACGTCGCCCAGGTAGGGGTAGGTGGCGATCATGCCCCGGGCGCCGGCGAAGCGCACCACCTCGCGGATATCGGGGCACTCCTCGGGGCCCGAGGGCACATACACCTTTTCCACCAAGTGGCCCTTGAGCAGGCCAAGCAGATCGTATTCGTAATAGGGGTTCGCCGGGTCGCTCAACTGGGCCTCGGCGCTGCCCGCCACCGGCACAAGCGCGCGCAGGCGGCGCAGGAGCGCCGCTCCTTTGCCGTGCTCGGCGATCAGCCGCAGGCCCAGCGCGTAGAGCAGGTGCCGCTCGGTGATCGAGCCGCCCTCGTGCCGCTGGGAAAGGGGAACCACATCGGCCTCGTAGTCCAGGGCCGTGCCGCACACCGCGTTGATGTTGGCCACCATCGCGCGGTTGCGCTTTTCACGCGCCGCACAAACCGGGGCCAGGAACTCGGTGAGCGTGTCGATTTGCGTGTGGGGCACGCCGTGCACGGTGATGTAGCTGATGCCCACCTGATCGGGGTTGTTGGTGCGGCGCGTGCCCAGCGCCGTGCCGGTGTGGGCCACGCGCTGCTCGTAGCCGATGGTGGTGGGCATGGCAAGGATGTTTCCCGCTTCGATGAACTCCCGCGCGCCGGAAATGGAGTCGTGATCCACGATGCCGGCGGTGCATAGCCCGGCGTTGTACGCCATCCAAATCGCCTTGGTGGGCGAATAGGGCGAAAACGAATAGGTGGTGTGGATGTGATTGTTTACGTCGCCGCCCGCCCGGGGCCGGGGCATCGCGCCGGCCTCGATCTGCGCCCGCAGGGCGCGCAGCGCGTCCAGGCGTTCGGGCGCTTGGGGGGCGTTGAGCAGCGCCATCAACTCAGCGTGCATCGCACATTCCTCACTTTAGCATATTCTGGCCGCCGGTAACGGGGATCGCCTGGCCGGTTTCGTAGGCCTGCTCCACGCAGTACAAAATCGCCCGTGCCACGTCCGCGGGAAAACAGCCGCGGCCCATGGGCACCTTGGCCTCGTAAAAGCGCTTGACGTCCTCGGCGGTGCGGGCGCCCGGCGCTTTTCCGGCCTTGAGGTACTGCGCAAACAGCCCCTTGTGCGGATCCATCCACAGCGGGCCCTCGAAGTAGTTGCCGGGGCACACGGCGTTCACCTTGATGCCGAATTCCACCAATTCCTTGGCGAAGGACTGGGTGAGGCCGATGCCGCCGAACTTGCCGCCCGCGTAGGCAAAGTTTTTGTTGGAGCCCTCCAGGCCGGATTTCGAATTGATTTGCACGATGTCGGCGGTGGCTTCCGGGTTGAAGCGGCGCTGCAGCTTCATCACCCGCGCCGCGTGCTTGGCGCATAGAAAGTAGCCGGTGTAGTTGACCTTGGTCACCAGCTCGAAGCTGGCGGGCTCGAGGTCTTCCAGCCCGCCGGAGATCAATATGCCGGCGTTGGACACAAACAGATCGAGCCCGCCGAATGCGGCCACGGTCTCGTCGACCATCGCGGCAACGGAGGCTTCGTCGCCCACGTCGCAGCGCACCGCGATGGCCGCGCCCTGGCCGTGGGCGCGATTGGCGGCCTCGGCGTTGCGCCGGGCCTGCGCTTCGTTTAGGTCGGCATAGGCGAGGTAGCAGCCCTGCCCCAACAGCTCGGCGGCGATGCCCTCGCCGAAGCCCTGTGCGCTGCCGGTGACGATCACGATCTTGCCGCTCAGGCGGCCGGGGCGGTGCTTGCGGTGGAGGGCGAACGCGCCCACCCCTTCGACCTCGACCCGGGCCGGTTCGGCGGCGGGCAGGGCGGCAAACAGCGCGTCCTCGCCGGCGGCGCGCAACCCGCCGGAAATCTTCTCCCCCGCCAGCAGGCGCACGACGGGCGCGACACCCTCCCGCGCGTATCTTTGGCGGATCACGGGGGCAACGGTGGACGCTCGCATGGGCATCCCTCCTCATTATTTCTTCGAAACACGGGCCGATGTGGGCATCGGCCCCTACAGAATGCACGGTTAATTTGTAGGGGACGATGCCCACATCGTCCCGCCGGCGCCTATTTTTGCACGCGATAGTCGAAGCTCGTGAGCCGCCTCGCGCCGTTCTTTTCGATCAGGTAGCCGTCCTCGACGCGCAGGCCGCCCCAGGCGCCGTCGAAGACCGGGATGTCGATGGACAGCACCATGTTCTCTTTCATCACGGCCTTGCTCGACGGCCCGAAGATGGGCGCTTCGAACTCGATCACCCCCACGCTGTGTATCCCGGAGTATAGAAAGTTTTTAGCGAGACCGGCCTCGCCCATGATCCTGCGGGCCTCGGCCTCGGCGGCGCAGTCCTGCCCCTCGCGCATCAGGGCGGCGCAGGCAATCTGCGCGCGTATGGCCGCGTCCACGGCGCGCTTGGCCTCGTCGGGCGGATCGCCCACCAGGATCGGAAGCCCGAGGGCGGCGTGGTATCCCTCGTACCGGGGCGCAAAGGTGAGCAGCACCAAGTCGCGCTTGCCGATCTCGCGCATGGTGGTGCGGGCGAGGATGGGGCTGGTGTTTGGGCCGGAGGCCGCCATGGTATCGATGCCGTAGCACTCCGCCCCCATCCTGCGCATCACGTACTCGGCCTCGGCCGCCACATGCCGCTCGGGCACGCCGGGCGCGACGGCCTTGATCCCCGCCAGCAAGCCCGCCTCGGCCATTTGATAGGCGTAGGTGATGACTGCCAGCTCCTCCGCCGTCTTCACGGCCCGGAGGGCGCCCATCTGCTCGTCCACCGTCACCCATTCGCCGGGCAATACCTTCATGCAAACGTCGAGCAGGTCGTAGGGGATCATGGAGCGGCCCGCGATGCCCATCCGTTTGCATTGGGCGGGATCGGTGACGGAAGCGATGACGTCGGCGAGGCTTTCCAGCCGCGTGTACGGATAGTCCTCGTCGGGATGGGTGAACTCTTCCAGCACCCGGATGTCCTGGATGCGGCTGTGCATTTGGGCGTAGGCCGGGCTTTCCGGCCCCACCAGCATCACCGGGGCCGCCTTTGGGGCAAACAGCATGCACACCGGCTCAAAGTGTACGATAAAACCGGCCAGCCACCTCGCGTAGGCCGGGCCGTACGTGGCGTGGTCGTCGGCATACACGAGCAACAGGTCGATGCCTTCGCGCTCCATCAGGGACTGCACCATTTCCCATCGCTTGGGGTAGGCCGACGCGGGAATGGTGGGCAGATGAACGGACATAATGCACCTCCCAATCACAAAGTCAAGTTTAGGGTTAAGCCCTTTTCAAAGGGCTTGCGGGGGCCAGGGGGCAGAGCCCCCAAACTCGCGCCGCAGCGCAGAACAAACGCAACAAGCGCAAGCAAAGCGCGCGCGAGTTAAACAAAAAACTCAAATAGCCCGCGCCCGGGCCAGCAGCGCCCGCTCGCACGCGGGCGACCACAAGCCGTTGTTGGCGGCGGTGAGCCGGGCCAGCTCGGCAAACATCGGATCGGCCTTGCCCAGCTCGGCAAAGTCCCCGATGGCGGTGAGGGGCAGCGCGATTTGGTTGTAGATCAGCTTTTTGCCGCCGGGTATCTGCGAAAGGCGCAGCGTGGTGTCGATCACGGCGTCCAGCCCGCCGATGTGGGTCACCATCACCGAAGGATCGATGCTGCCCGCCGCCATCATCGCCAAAGACTCGATCATGTCGTCGGTGTTGCCGCCGCTGTTGCCGGCCACGTGGGCAGCCATGTAGTGCACGTTGTAGAAGTTGAGGGGCGCACAGAAGGCCGGATCGGTGGGGCCCGCGAAAAAATTCAGGCAGCCGTCGAAGCCCAGGATGGCGTCGGCCTGCTCCACCAAGGGGGCCACGGGCGCGTACACGTACGCATCGTCGTAGCCCGCGCCGCCGGTAAAGGCGCGCAGGCGCGCGGGCACATCGTCCACCCCGGCGGTGTTCACGTAGTGCAGCGCCACGCCCTGGCGGGCGGCCTCCTCCACGGTGAACAGGGAGGCGGCGCGGGCCAGCCGCGCGTCATCGATATCGGTCACCACCAGCAGCGAGGGTCTGCGTTCGGCGTGGAGCGCATAGTCGATGGCCCCCAGGCCCATGGGGCCGGCCCCGGCCAGCAGGGCCATCTTGCCGCCGGGCACGATCCCCATCTCGTGCACATAGCTGCCCGGCTTGGTGTGGTAGTTGACGTGGAAGCCGCCCACCACGCAGCTCATCGGCTCGGCCAGGGATCCGTGGTAGAAGGCGGCGCCGTCAAAGGGCAGCAGGCAGTCGTGCGCCATCACGGTGGCCGGGATCACCACGTAGGTGGCCGCGCCGCCGATGTAGGGAAAGCTATAGCCCGGGGCGGCGTGCACATCGGCCGGGTCGTTGATGGCGGGCTGGATAATGAACCGGTCGCCGGGCTTGAACCTGCCGGCCCACTTGGGGCCCACCTCCAGCAACTCGCCGCAGAACTCGTGCCCGATGATCACCGGGCGCCGGGCGACGTCGCTGGGCACGCGCTTGTGCTCCGGGCCCTGCACCGCCGCCTTGTAGGAAGACATGCAGATGCTGTCGGTTACGATGCGCGCCAGGATCTCGTCGTCTCCGATGGCGGGAAGGTCGAACGCCTCCAGCCGCAAATCCCCTTTGCCGTACAGGCGTACCGCTTTGGTTTTCATCATCATATCCCATACCTCTCCCGCCGCATCTTCTCCAGGGTGGTAAAGTTCATCTTGGGCGTGTGGCCGGGCAGGGGCAGAACCTTCTCGTGCACCGCGTCCAGTATCCATCCGGCCTGCGGATAGTAGTAGGGCTCCAGCTCCGGGCAGGGGCAAATCACGTTGGGCGCGGCCACCACCACGGGCGGCGCGTCCAGCGAATCGAATGCGAACTCGGTGATGTTGCGGGCCAAATCGTTCACGTGGGCGCCCCGCTCGCAGGCATCGGACACCAGCACGATGCGGCCCGTCTTTCGCACGGATTCCACCACCTTTTCGTACTGGAAGGGCACCAGGCTGCGCGCGTCGATCACCTCGGCAGAAAGTCCGTAGCGCTCCTGCAACAGATCGGCCGCCGCCAGCGCGTTGTACAGCGACGCGCCCACGGTGAGGATGGTGAGATCGCCGCCCACCCGCTTGACGTCTGGCTCGCCGATGGCGATTTCGTAATATTCTTCAGGCACGCCGCCCTCGTGGAAGAGCTCGCCCATGTCGTACAGCCTTTGCGATTCAAAGAACACCACCGGGTCGGAGCCGGCCAGGGCGGCGTTCATCAGGCCCTTGGCGTCGTAGGGGGTGGCCGGATACACCACCTTCAGGCCCGGGATGTGGGCGGTGAGCGAGGTCCAATCCTGGGCGTGCTGCGCGCCGTACTTTGAACCTACCGACACCCGCAGCACCACCGGCACCTGCAGTGCGCCGGCGCTCATCGCCTGCCACTTGGCAAGCTGGTTAAATACCTCGTCGCCCGCGCGGCCCAGGAAGTCGCAGTACATCAGCTCCGGAATCGCGCGGCCGCCGCACAGCGCGTAGCCCACGGCCGAGGCCACGATGGTGCCCTCGGAGATCGGCGCGTTGAAGAAGCGGTGGTAGGGGATCGATTCGGTCAGGCCGCCGTACACGCCGAAGGCGCCGCCCCAATCCCGGTTGTCCTCGCCGTAGGCGACGAGGGTGGGGTCCTCGTAAAACTTATCGAGGATGGCCTCGAACAGCGCGTCGCGCACGTTGAATTGGCGTATCTTCGAAATCTGCTTGCCCTGGGCGTCCAGCGCGAAGCGCGCCTTCTCGCGCAGTTTGATCCAGCGGCTGTTCTGCTGCTTGGGCGCGAGGACGTCGGGCTGGCGGTCGGCGTACTTTTCTTTGAGATCAAGGCGCTTGTTTGAGAACATAAAGCGGCGGATGGCGTCGGGCTCCCTGAACAGATCCATGCGCGGGGAGACGCCCTCGTCGATGGCCAGCTTCATGATCCTGGTGATGCGCTCGCGAATCTCGGCGTCCACGGCGTCCAATTCAGCGGCGGTGGCATTTTGGGTTTCGATCATGCCCGCGCGGAAGGCGGCGATGGAGTCCGCCTGCTGCCAGGCCTCCATCTCTTCCTTGGTGCGGTAGGTGGAGGCGTCGGTGGCGGAGTGGCCGGCGTAGCGATAGGTAACGGTATCCATCAGCACCGGGCCCTCGCGCTTTTCGATGATTTTGCGCTTGCGTTTGAAGGCGTCGATCACGGCGAATGGATTGTAGCCGTCGATGCGCTCGCTGTGCAGCTGGCCGGGGTGGATGCCCGCGCCCACCCGGGCGAGAACATCGTAGGCCATGGTCTCGCCGCTGGTTTGGCCGCCCATGCCGTAGTGGTTGTTGAGGAAGTTGAAGATCACCGGCAGGCCGCCGCGGTGCGCCTCGTCCCACAACTGGGTAAACTGGCCTTGGGCGGCGAAATTGAGCGCCTCCCACACCGGGCCGCAGCCCAGGGAGGCGTCGCCCACGTTGCACACCGCCAAGCCGGGCCGGGCATTGACCCGCTTAAACAGGCCCGCCCCCGCCGCGATGCCCGCCGAGCCGCCCACGATCGCATTGTTCGGGTAAATACCGAACGGCGTAAAGAACACGTGCATCGAGTTGCCCAGCCCGCGGGTAAAGCCGTTGTCGCGGCCAAACAGCTCGGCCATGAAGCCGTAGAGCAAAAAGTCTTCGGCGAGGTCCTTCACCTCGCCGGTCTTGTTTTGCTTCTCGACCGGAGCGAGGGTCGCGCCGTCTAAAAAAGACCGCATGATCGCCAGCAGCTCGTCCTCGCCCAACTGCTTGATGGCGGCGCAGCCCTTCGAAAGCACCTCGCCGTGGCTGCGGTGGGAGCCGAAGATGATATCGTCCTTGCCCAATGTGTAAGCCATACCCACGGCGGCGGCCTCCTGCCCGGTGTACAGGTGCGCCGGGCCGGTGTACACGTATTCCACCCCGTTGTATTGCTTGGTGGTGCGCACCGAGTAGAGCATGGACTCAAACTCGCGGATCAACTGCATGTCGTGGTAGATGCCCAGCAGATCGCCCTTGGCAAACCTTTTGGCGGACTCCGCAAAGGGCTTTTGGTACTTGTTAAGGGGGATGGGCGCGAAGGTGAGCTCGCCCGGGGCGCGCATCTTGGCGGGATCGACGAATTGGCTTTTGGGCATAAACATTTTTCTCCTTTGCGCATTATTCTTGTTCTGAACCGCGTCGAATCCAGTTGTAGGGGCGAACATTGTTCGCCCATGAATTTTGCGGGCGCACAATGTGCGCCCCTACACAATGGCCTATGAATGAAACAGGCCCTCGCGCAATATCTCCGCCACCGAGGGGTGGGGAAACACGATCTTCTTGGCCTGCTCCAGGCTGATCTCCCGGGAGATGAGGGCCGCGGCGGTGGCGATGATCTCCGATGCCGGGTTGCCCAGCATGTGCACGCCGATCAGGCGTCTTTCCCCCGCCCACACCAGCTTGCAGATGCCGCCTCCCCCTTCGTTTTCCGCCATGTAGCGCCCCGAATACATCATGGGCAGGGTCACCTCGCGGGCGTCGATTCCCTTCGCGCGGGCGGTCTGCAGGGTCTCGCCGACGCCGGCCGCCTCGGGGTTGGTGTAGATCACCGAGGGGATGGCGTCGTATTCCATCGCGTCCTTGCGGCCGCACATCACGTTGACGGCCACCTCGGCCTCGCGGTAGGCGGTGTGGGCCAGCATAGAGGTCCCGTTGATGTCGCCGGCGGCAAACACGCCGGGCACGTTGGTCTTCTGCTGCGCGTCGGTGGGCACCGCCCCCTGCCGGACTTCCACGCCGATGCGTTCCAGGCCGATGCCCGCGGTCACCGGGCGGCGGCCGATGGAGATGAGCGCCCTGTCGCAGGGCAACACCTCGGCCTTGCCGCCCTGCTCGTACGTTACCGAGCCCTGATCCACGCCGGTGAGCTTCGCGCCCAGCAAAAAGCGCACGCCCCGCTTCTCGTATTCCTTTTGCAGCAGCGCCGCAATCTCCGCGTCGGTGGGCCCTGCGATCTTGTCCAGCATCTCGATCACGGTCACCTCGCAAAGGGCCGAGGTCATCAGCGAGGCCATCTCCATGCCGATCACCCCGCCGCCCACGATCGCCAGCCGTTTGGGCGGCTCGGTGAGGGCCAGCATCTCGCGGTTGGTCATCGCAAAGCCCGAGGCCAATGCGTCCTTGAGACCGCCGATGGGCGGCAGCAGCGGCTCCGATCCGGTACAGAGCAGCAGCTTGGCGGCCCGGTAGTCCTGCCCGCCGGCGCGCACGGCAAACCCGCCCTTTATTTGGTCTTCTATGCGGCCTTCGATCTCCGCCCGGGCCTTGACCACCTCCACGCCCTCGCGCTTGAGCGTCGCTTCAATGCCCGCCACCAGCTTTTTGACCACCTTGGCCTTGCGCCTGACCGCGGCGGCATAGTCGAACTTCGCCGCCTCGCAGGTCACGCCGTAGCGCGCGCCGCCGCCGTTCGCGTAATCGAAAATCTTGGCCGAGTACAGCAGCGCCTTCGACGGAATGCAGCCCTCGTTGAGGCACACGCCGCCCAGGCTCCGCTCCTCGAACAGCACCGCTTTGAGCCCCTCTTTGGCCGCCAACTCCGCGGCGTGGTATCCCGCCGGCCCCCCGCCGATGATGATTAGATCGTGCATAACGCCTACCCCCTAACCCCTAATCCCTAACCCCTATTACAACGCCAGCAGCGCGGTAAAGCGCTCCAAATTCCCGCACAGGGCCTGCAAAAAGCGGGAGGCCGGCGCGCCGTCCACGGCGCGGTGATCGTAGGTGAGGGAGAGCGACATGCAGGGGTAGGCGCGCAGCGCGCCGTCCGCCTCGCGCACCCGCTGGGTGATGGTGTTGACGCCCAGAATGCCGGTTTGCGGCGCGTTGAGGATGGGCGTAAAGTGCTCGATGCCGTACATGCCCAGGTTCGAAACCGTAAAACTCCCGCCCGTGAGCGCCTCCGCCGGAACGGCGCCCGCGCGGCAACCCTCGGCCAGCCCCTTGATCGCCTTGGAAAGCTGCGCCAGCGACAGGCCCGAGGCGCCGAAGATCACCGGCACCATCAGGCCCTTTTCGGTATCCACCGCGCAGGCGAGGTTGACCTCTTTGAAGTAGCGCACCGTGGCGCCATCCTCCAGCACCCAGGCGTTGAGTTCGGGGAAGCCGGGCAGCGTGCGGGCAACGGCGTAGAGGATCATGTCGGTAAGGGTCACGCCGCCCAGCTCCGCGTCGCCCTTGAGCTGCGCGCGATAGGCCAGTATGTTGCCGGCGTCAAAGGAGGCGGTGTGGGTGAGCTGCGCGGTGTGCGCCAGCGAGGCCATCATGTTCCTGGCCACGATCTTGCGCAGGTAGGACATGGGCCGGTCCTCGTACGCGGCGGCGGGAGCGGCCGGCTGCGCCGCCGGTTCAACGCCGCGCTCCGAACCGTGCTCCAGCAAAGCGCGCACGTCGCGCTCGATGACGCGGCCTTCCGGCCCGGTGGGCACAGCCCGCATCGGATCGACGTCAGCTTTTGAAGCTAGCGCCCGCGCCCTCGGCGACACGCCGGCAACGCGGCCTGAAGCGGCAGGAACAGCCGGCAACTCCGGCGGACGCGCAAAGCGCGCCCCTACAACGGGTTCGCCGTGATTTGTGGGGGCGGCCATTGGCCGTCCGCGCCCCTCGGAGGCCGCCCCCGCAGCGGCATCATCCATAACAGCGAAGCGCTCACCCACCTCGCCGATCACACACACCGCAGCCTTGATCGGCGCCTCCTCGCCCTCGGGCACCAGCAGCTTGAGCACCGTGCCCGCAAAGTCCGAAGGCACGTCGAAGGCCGCCTTGCCGGTCTCGATGGAAAACAGCGTGTCGCCCTCGTTCACCCTGTCGCCCTCGCCCACGTGCCATCGGGCCAGGATCGCGCTCTCTTCCGAGATGCCCATCTGCGGCATCAGCACCAGATTCGCCAAGAACAATTCCCCCTTAGATCAATGTACAGTGCTAGCGTTCCGCTTTCACCACTTCCACGCCCTCGGCTTGCAGCCGCGCTTCGACGCTTGCGGGCAGGCCGGTGTCGGTCACCAGGATGTGGATCTCCGAGGGCCGGGCGAAGGTGTGGGGCATGTTTTTGCCGATCTTGGAGCTGTCCATCAGCAATATCACGCGCCCGGCCTTCTCGAGCACCAGGCGCTTGAGCGCGCATTCCGCGTGCTCGCCGGCGGTAAATCCCCCGGCCTCGGAAAAGCCCGAAGCGCCCATAAACGCGATGTCGATGTTGAGCGAGCGCAGTATTTC
>Ga0123353_10017892_pt1 | contig 10449 bp, 6 predicted proteins | sample TergutLab28metaG_3_FD_92763 | JGI IMG/M metagenome (GOLD analysis project Ga0123353, IMG submission 92763) | Labiotermes labralis P3 segment gut microbial communities from Petit-Saut dam, French Guiana - Lab288 P3 | ecosystem: Host-associated > Arthropoda: Insects > Digestive system > Gut ...
ATTGGGCTGGCCCAGGATACAGACAGGTGGCGGACGCTTGTGAGTGCGGTAATGAACCTTGGGGTTCCGTGAAATGCGGGGAATTTCTTGACTAGCTGCAAACCAGTTAGCTTCTGAAGAAGGACTCTGCACCATGGAGTAAGTGTATAAATAATTCCAAATAAGTTATACTAGGCCGAAATGTGGATAAGCTGACAGTGTGCAGTTGCTTTTGATTATGAGTGGCGGGTGATCACATCAAGAAGATTGAGATTGGCGGTGTGTGTAGCACGTATGGGAGAGATGAGAGGTGTATACAGAATTTTTGTGGGGGAAAATGAGGGAAGGAAACCAATTGGGAGACCCAGGCGTAGATGGGCGGATTATATTATAATGGATCTCCAGGATGTGTGATGTGTGGACAGGTGCGGAAAATCTCGCCCCCACCGGGATTCGATTCCTGGACCGTCCAGCTCGTAGCCAGTCGCTATACCGACTGAGCTAGCGTGGCCCACAATACAAAAAACTTAAATAAATTGGCTAAGTGAGGTCGACATTGAGCGTTGTAAAATTGAACGCACTGTCGACTGTACTTCGACATCGGGCCCATAAGGGATAAGATTCTTTTTCCTTCCACCCACACCTGCATATAGTGGCCATGTTCGATACGGGGGTTACTTTATGACATTCTTTGTATGAATAGTAAACTGAAAGTCATCTGGGACTTGGCACTGCATCGATTGGTAGATACTGTAATTTTGGAGGAGGTTTCTTCCTCCATCTTTGAGGTCGGCGTAGTTATTTGACTACAATGAAGCAAAAACCTCTTCTAAAATTGCGGCAACTCTCTACCAATCGATACGGCATCAAATCCCAGAAGACCTGAGCTTCCAACGTTACTTCTATGAAAAGTTCAGCTCGTGCATGTACCATCAACGAGGAACATGCTGTTTACTAAAGCTTGAATCATTAACCCTCCAATTGTCGAATTTAATAATTGTCCAACAAGATGCGACTTATTCAGTTTATTACATTTCTGTAGGCAGCTCTACGTGTTTCAGGTGTTGACACCCATCATCAGGAGCTCGTACAGCTGTAATTACAGCTTCTGGCACTGGTCAACCGGATCTACTACGATCCGCTCTCGTTGTTGAGTTGGAACTGATTCATGTGTATCGTACGATACACATGAATCAGTTCCAACTCAACAACGACAGCGAATGGTAGTAGATACGTTTAACTAATAGCAGAAGCTGTATTTACAGCTGTACCAGCTCTTGATGATGGGTGTCAACACCCGAAACACGTAGAGCTGCCTACATAAATGTAATAAACTGAATAAGTCGCATCTTGTTGGACAATTATTAAATTCGATTCACGATGCACGGACCCATGTATATAAAATTCCTCCAATTGTCCTTATTCTGAGCCAGGACATTTCGGGCCACCTTCTCACATCCTGTATCTTGGATATGAATGTTATTATTGTCCACCCTTCCATTCCTAAACCTTCCAAATTGTCTGTTTCCCTCAGGTTCCATCAATAAAACCCTGTAAGAAACTCTCCCCTTCCCCATCCATGCCACATGCCCCGCCCATCACATTCTTCTTGATGTTATCACATGAATAATTTCTGCCCAGTATACAGATCATTATGGTTCTCATTACACGTATGTAGTTTTCTCCACTCCTCTGTTACCTCGACGGTCCGGGATAGAATCCCGTTGGGGTCGAGATTTTCCGCCTGTCCAAACCGGCACTGGGGCCCACCCACCCTTCTGTAAAATGTGTACCGGGTCTTTCCAGGGGGTAAAGTGCGGCCGGGGCGTGCCGCTGACCACTCACCCCGTTCTAGTGCCGCGGTCATGGAAGAATAGAGCTATAACTCTATCCACCCTCTGGGCCACACCGGGCCTGTAACGGGATTACTTTAGCTTTACCCCTGTTACCTCGTCTCTCACCGACCCAGATGTCTTCCTTAGCACCCCATTCCCGAACGCGTTCAATGTTCCTCATTCAATGTATCTAATTTTGTTAGAGCTGAGAATGAAGAATTTTACAACCGGCAGCTAATTTGCAACCAAGGTACAATACAATATACTTGTATTCTGTTGTACCTTACTTTCAAATACTGTACTGGTGGCCAGATTGTGGTCGTTAACCGCAGAAACATGCAGCTGCATTTAAATAGAGCAAAGTTGCTGCTTTCGACCGATAGACAACAATTTGTTCTTATAATAAAACCAAATAGATGCACTAATTTCTCAAATTTATTTTTGGGATAAAACTCTATATGTTTCGGACAGTTCCTCTGTCAATCATCAGGAGCTTTTCACTCTAAATACAGCAATGGTATATGTCATACAGGTTTGCTGACAGCTTGCGAGCAGGAACAGGACGGATCCTGCTCGCAAGCTGTCAGCAAACCTGTATGACACATACAATTGCTGTGTGTACAGTGAGAAACTCCTGATGATGGAAAGAGGAACTGTCTGAAACATGTAGAGTTTTATTCCAAAAATAAATTTGAGAAATTAGTTGGTTTTATTATAAAAACTTATCACGATACACGGTCACCTGAACATCAAACAGCGATCTGTTTTTGTATGTTCCACAAACAGAAGGGGATGTCCTCGATTAAATCAAAATATATGAATCACAACCTTACGTGGTGTGGCTATAAAATAACTGAACTTAATTTTTTTTCCGCTTCCCTGTATACTTGGCAGCAGCGTGCGGTTTGTGGTAGTAGCCTGTGCTCACGCCTGCATTCACGGTTATAATTTCAAGGTCGTGCGGCAAACAGTTTGGCAGTAGCCTTTGCTTGAAGTGGATCGTGTTCTTGTTCTCCATCGAATCATGTGAAGTGTTAACGTGGAGCAACGCGTCAATGTGAAATCCTATGTTAAACTTGGAATATCCGCTAGAGAAACGTGGGGTTTGTTGAAGAAAGTTTATGGTGATGAGTGTCTATATTCTGGCACACTCACCTCCCAACCTCAGCTCTGCTGAACCCTGAGCCATTTCCACCTGGTTCTTCACCAAACACTGATACATTCCTCGATCCTCTTTCATCACAGACGATATATGGACCCTATCCTCGGAAGGCTGACGTACTCGGGCCCCCGTGCGTAAAGGCTGGCCGTCTTTAAGCCAATTTACGGATGTACGAGGGAAGCCCGAAATGCTGCAGCGGAAAGTCGCACTCTTGCCTAGGTCGACTCTCTGGCGACTCGGGTGCATCAGCACTTGTAGCGGAGAGCTGACACTCAACTGAACTTCCAGCGTTTCGCTTCCCTCTTTGTTGCTGGCGTTACAGAGGTAGGTGCCGGCGTCAGACTCCCTGACGGAGGTAACGACGAGCGTGCCATCGCGAACGATGTACCTGTCGGTGCCTTCCAGAGCTGTCTCGTGGCCGTTCGGCTGACGGTACGTCCATCTGCAACATTAACGGAGACAAGCGTGTTATTTTGCTATAAATATTATTGTGAAGGACACCATGTTGCACGACTGCCTGAGTATTCAAAATACACCAGCAAATGGCAAAAGAGTTTTGTGTTAGGTTCGTCAATTTAATGCTTGTCTTCCTTTGTGCTTTATGCAGACAATGTTGACACTGGAAAATCTCCAACCCAACTGTTTATTAAAATTACAGATCAAACCTACAGCGACATATTGGGGATTTAAGTTATATTCAGGCTGTTTTATGTAGATACAGCGCGAAAAGGTGCTTTGGTTCGAAATGTGCTACAGTGTGAAATGTGCTACAGTACGAAATGTGCTACAGGGGGATATGTTCTACAGTACGAAATGTGCTACATTGTGAAATGTTCTACTTTTCGAAATGTGCTACAGTGTGAAATGTTCTACGTTTCGAAATGTACTACAGTTCGAAATGTGCTACAGTTCGAAATGTTCTACGTTTAGAAATGTGCTACAGTTCGATATGTGCTACAGTTCGAAATGTTCTACGTTTCGAAATGTGTTACACTTCGATATGTGCTACAGTTCGAAATGTGTTCAGTTTGAAATGTTCTATGTTTCAAAATGTGCTACAGTTCGAAGTGTGTTCAGTTTGAAATGTTCTATGTTTCAAAATGTGCTACAGTTCGACATGTGCTACATTTCGAAATGTGTTCAGTTCGAAATGTTCTACATTTCAAAATGTGCTACAGTTCGAAATATGTTCAGTTCAAAATGTTCCACATTTCAAAAAGTGCTACAGTTCGATATGTGCTACAGTTCGAAAAGTTCTACATTTCAAAATGTGCTACAGTTCGAAATGTGTTCAGTTCAAAATGTTCTACGTTTCAAAATGTGCTGAAGTTCGAAATGTGTTCAGTTCGAAATGTTCTACGTTTCAAAATGTGCTACAGTTCGAAATTTATTCAGTTCGAAATGTTCCACGCTTCAAAATATGCTACAGTTCGAAACATGTTACATGCCGATATGTGCTGCATCCCGAAGTAAACAACCACTCAAAATTAGTCTTCTGTGATAAATATATTCATACTTAGTTATTCCAATGTCCCTCGTTTTTAGAAGTCATATAAAATACAACATTTCTGAAAACGCGTACGAACATTTTAACTTTCCTACTTTCGTAGAAAACATCTAAAGGAGTATTACAGCCATCAGCTGGCGTCTAAGGGGAAGGAATAAGAGATAAGGAGGAGGATGTATAGATTAGTGATTGTAGAGTGTGGACTGAGACTGCGAAGAATGACGGACGGATGTGTAAGGAGAAATGATTAAGTGAAATGAGTATTGAGTAGTATTCATCTTCATCCTTTCCTTCTTAATATAATTTCATGTTGTGTACCGGTACGTAACAGTTCTATTAACCCCATTATGTCATTGTACCAAGAGCGATATTAACGAACGAATCCGATTTTTACTTTGGAAGACGACGTATTTATTTGGTGTTCTTCCCTCCCCTTCAGCCCACGCCGCATAAATGATATTAAATCCTCGCGTTTTTAAGTGGGATCGTTGCTCACATTTCAACGTTGTAAGCACCAATGCCCTGCACCTCTTTTGTGTCACTTAAAAAGCAAAGGCGTTTCGACGCTATGCCATCATCGTCATAAAACACATGCACAAGTGTTCTACGGAGACTAACATAAAATTCATAAGATCCACGGAGACTAACATAAAAATCACAAGATCCATGGAGACTAACAAAAAAAAAATCACAAGATCCACGGAGACTAATATAAAATTCAAAATATCCACGGAGACTAATATAACACTCAAAAGATCCAAGTAGACCAATATAAAATTCACAAGATCCACGCAGACTAACACAAAATTCACAACATCCACGGAGACTAATATAAAATTCACAAGATCCAAGGAGACTAATAAATTCACAAGATCCACGGAGGCTAATATAAAATTCACAAGATCCAAGAAGACTAATATATAATTCATAAGATCCACGGAGACTAATATAAAATTCACAAGATCTACGGTGACTAATATAAAATTCACAAGATCCACGCAGACTAACATAAATTTCACAAGATCCACGCAGACTAATATAAAATTCACAAGATCCACGCAGACTAACACAAAATTCACAAGATCCACGGAAACGAACATAAAATTCACAATATTCGCGGAAACTAATATAAAATTCACCTGATCAACGGAGACTAAAATGAAATTCACAAGATACACATATACTAATATAAAAACTAAAAGATCCACGAAGACTAACATAAAATTCACAAGATTCGCGGAAACTAATATAAAATTTGCAGAATCCACGGAGACTAACATAAAATTCACAAGATTCGTGGAAACTAATACAAAATTTGCAGGATCCACGGAGACGAACATAAAATTCACAAGATCGGTGTCCCATTTCAAACAATATTTATTCCAAAACACTCTAGTTAAAAATCGAAATACTCTGGCAGGCGAAGAATCCCTTTTGTGCGCAGTCTGCAAAGAGCACAAACGAGTAATTTAAAATGGGGATAAACCGAATGAAATAATTGGAATCGATAGAAGTGTAACACCGTCATATATTTTTTTTTACGAGAACGTTACATTTTCATTTACGTCAGTTCAGTTACCTATATGGAGTTCGAATTCATTGTTCTAAAGCAGTCTGACAGCTGATGGGATTAAAATGAAACATAACAGCATCCTGGCATGTGTTTTAGTGATAGTCCAGCCTGATAATAGGTAACCATGTACAGAACTTTTGTTTGGACGCTCTCTAAGTGATGCATTTTAGAGCCTGAGCAGTTTTGAAGGGAGGGAAATAAAACAATATCAGAAAGCTCTCTTTTGTGGAATTGTGCGGTTTTCGACTCTACCGATTCAGCTCCACAATAATAAACAAGAATGTGACGTCTACACTAGAGTGGGCCAGTAGAGATCGAAAATGCGTCACTTGCAGAGAGCAATTATGTCGGTTGTACATAAAGTTCCCTTCCTAAATACTTTAGAAATATCGCCATTGGCCCTTTAAGGACGGAAGATTTAAAGATCGATTTCGTACCGCGCAGTAAACACACTCTGCCGCGGTTATAAAAACCTATAAGTTAATGCTGTATAGGGAAATAGTTGCTGTTTGTTCTGAGATCCACACAAAACACATAAATACATTGCGGACAGAACACAGAATTTCTGGATGTTAAACCTGGCTTTACATAAAGTAAGTCTTATGCTTTAAAAGGTTAAAGATAGACCTATGTTATTTTCTATTTAAGACCCTAAATGTAAAGTACAGCCGTCGGGATAGCTCTTTTGGTGCAGTCACTAGTCTACGGGCTTCAAGCAAAGGAAGAGTGGTTCGACACCCGCCAGAACAAGTGATTTTCATCTTTGGTATAATGCTGAGATTCATCTCATATTTTGAGGGTACCGCGGGAACGCTCCGGGGGTAAAGCGTTCGCAGCGTGAAGCTGAATCCTTATCTAGTGCAGAGTTTAAGAAAGATTGGAGTCATACCATCACTTCCCCATGCTCTCATGGTGAGAAGGGAGACAAATTTACTTTAACCCTTAACCCGCTAACGTGGAAAATATGGTGAGCTCCTAATAATGCCAGCAGATGGCAGATGGGATTTAATTCGGCGTTTAAAGGGTTAAACGTCGAATTAAATCCCATCTGCCATTTGCTGTCGTTATTAGCTCACCATATTCTCCACGTTAGCAGGATAAGGGTTAATTGACTTATCGTGATATCTCGTTGTTCTAAATAGGCGAAGGACAAAGAAGTATCCGTCAGACGCAACGTGTATGATACACAAAACTTAAATCGCTACATGTTTCGGGTCTTAATCTAGACATCACCAGTACGTAAAGGATGCTATAAGAAGCCGTAACGGAGAATGAGTAATATTAAAATTTAGGGCATTGATAAATACTAAATTTGAACATTCTGAGACTTCAGTATCGATTAACATTACTTGTACTGTCTTACATGAAGACTTCTTACAAAATTTTGTACAGATTGGTGAGGAAGCATAATTAGAAGTTTAAACATTTAGCTTCCGAACTTTCTATGCGCTTTCGCAATACTGCGAAAAGCGACTATTCGCTTCGTCATGTCTGTCTGACTGCCTGCATGTCTGCTTGTCTGTCTCTCTGTCGGTGTGCCTGTTTCTCTGTAAGTCTGCCTGTCTCTCTGTCTGTCTGTCTCTCTGCCTGTCTGTCTGACTGTCTCTCTGCCTGCCTGCCTGTCTGCCTGTCTGTCCGTATGTCTGTCTCTTTCTCTGCCTGCCTGCCTATCTTTCTGTCTGTCTGACTATCTGTCTATCTGCCTGTCTGTCTGTCTCTCTGCCTGCCTGTCTCTCTGCCTCTCTGTCTGTCTGTCTGCCTGTCTGTTTGCCTAGATGTCTGTCTGTCTGCCTATCTGTCTGTCTGCCCGTCTCTCTGTCTGCCTGCCTGTAGATCTCTCTACCTGTCTGCCTGACCGTCTGTCTGTCTGTCTGCATGTCTCTCTGTCTGTCTGTATGTCTGTTTACCTGTCTGTCTGTCTGCCTGTCTCTCTCTCTGCCTGTCTGCCTATCTGTCTGTCTGTCTGCCTGTCTACCTCTCTGTCTCTCTGCCTGTCTGTCTCTGTATCCCTGTGTGTCTGTCTGCACAGTAAAACCCCGCTCCCACCAAATGGATTTTAATGAAATTTGATATTTTAGAAAATCTGTCGAAAAAATTCCAGTTACATTAAAATCTGACAAGAATAACGTTACTTTATACGAAGACCTAAATATATTTATGATAATGTCTCACTCAGTTCTTCTCAGAATGGGCAATGTTTCGAAAAAGAAAATTGTAGAGAAAATAAAAACACAAATTTTGTGTTCAAAACCTATTTTATTTTCTTTCGAGAATCGTGTCATTTATGAGATAATGTGGAAAAGTTTGGTACAGCCGGGCAGGCCACAAATGACAACATGGCGCACGCGCTTTGCATGCCGGATACCTAGGTCTACGAACACACACTCACAATATGTAGCCATCATTGCCATTCCACTGCAATAATGATTACGCGAACGCACCTCAGTGTTAAGTACATTTTCTTGTTTTGTATAAAGCAGTATCCATAAGCTGTAACTGACGGATAGTCTTCCTTTACTGAACTTCCAAACGCCCGATCTCTCAGTCCGAAGCTGCTTTCCAAAGACCGATGCGTTTCAAAAATGTGCCAACAGTTGCGCTCTGTTCAAGGAAGCAAGCAAATAAGTGCTACACCGTTTCAAACCCACGGGACTCTGTCTCAGAGGCGTAATGTCTATATGGGATTTCCCCAACTGCTTTAGCTGCCAACCAGCTGCTGTAACAGTCTGCAATTCCCCACATCCCGTCTGCGCATGTGCGATAGACAAAAAGCAACACAGCGAGATGAAGCACGGCTTTACTAAAGTCCTTTAGGTTTAATCCTTTACGGACGAAACTGTATCTATCTGATTTAAAGACCCAGTCCGTACCGCGCGGTAAACACTTTCTGTGTGGGTTAACCGACACGTTAATACTGCATAGAGAAATAATCGCTGTTTGTTCTGAGATCCATACAAAACAAATAAATGCATTATAGACAGAACCCAGAATTTCTGAATGTCAAACCTGGTGGTAAACAAAGTAAGTCTTAGGCTTAGAAGGTGAATATAAGGACTTCTAAGGTGTGTCATCCCCGTTGTGTGTTGAAAGACTGATGGTGAGTTAATTTTAGTCAGAAATCACAACTACAATTGTATGCTAGATGATGGTATTTATTTGCAAAGTAAATAACTACCCACTAGACATCCTACTAGATAAACTTACATGTAACACGTAATACGAAGATGAGATCTCAACATCACTATGCAATATAGACATATATATGACACTCTTTGAGCAAAATTGTAATTGTGATAACTTGAAGATGGTCGCTTTTGGCCGAAACATGTAGTTATTTAATTTGCTAATAAATACCATCATCTAGCATACATTTATATTTGTGTTTTCTGACTGAAAGTGACTCACCATTAGAATATGAGGACGGTAGAGAACACATGTTTCGGCCCAGGCCATTTGAATGAAAAGAGTGAAAATGTGGTGAACTCCAAATAATGCTTGCATGATGGGTGTTACACTTCATATGATATATGTGATATGATATGCTATATTTAACTGCAATTTTGTAGCAACCCGGTGGCAGTAGTACAGTACACATTTACACACACACACACACACACACACACACACACACACACAACGCACAGAAAAACACAAAAAAAAATATATGGAACAACACTAAAAACAATACACAGAACACACAAAATACAATACATAGGACAACACAAAAACAATACATAGAACAATACAAAAACAATACATAGGACAACACAAAAAACAATACATAAGACAACACAAAAAACAATACATAGGACAACTCTTACTTACTTACTCCATGGTGCAGAGTCCTTCTTGAGAAGCTAACTGGTTTGCAGCTAGTCAAGTCTCGGAACCCGAAGGTTCATTACCGCACTCACAAGCGTCGGCCAACTATCTCTATCCTGGGCCAGCCCAATCCAGTCCATATACCCACATCCCACCTCCTGGAGATCCATCGTAATATTATCCACCCATCTACGCCTATGTCTCCCCAGTGATCTCTTTCCCTCCGGTTTCTCCACCAAGACCCTATACACCCCCTCTCCTCACCTATACGCGCCACATGCCCAGCCCATCTCATTCTTCTCGATTTTATCATCCGCAAAATATTGGGTGAGGAGTGCAAATCATTTAGTTCCTCGTTATGCAATCTCCTCCATTCCCCCGTTACCTCGTCCCTCCTATGTCCAAATATTCTCCTCAACACCATGTTCTCAAACACCCTCAGCTTCATTTCCTCCCGCAATGTCACCGACCAAGCTTCACACCCATACAAAACAACAGGCAAAATTATAGTTCTATATATCTTGATCTTTACATTTTTGGATAGCAACCTGGAAGACAAAAGGTTCTGCAC
>Ga0123353_10017893_pt1 | contig 10449 bp, 5 predicted proteins | sample TergutLab28metaG_3_FD_92763 | JGI IMG/M metagenome (GOLD analysis project Ga0123353, IMG submission 92763) | Labiotermes labralis P3 segment gut microbial communities from Petit-Saut dam, French Guiana - Lab288 P3 | ecosystem: Host-associated > Arthropoda: Insects > Digestive system > Gut ...
AACCTTCGGGTTCCGTGAAATGCGGGGAATTTCTTGACTAACTGCAAACCAGTTAGCTTCTCAAGAAGGACTCTGCACCATGGAGTAAGTAAGTAAGTAATTTTGCCAGTTGCTTAACATTCATGATCAGCCTCAAATCTAATCGGTTGCTAAATGACCTGAAATATAATGACCATCCTGCCGGTATATACTTCGACACCGTATCTCCGGTCAAGTAGGCCTGAATTCGTGCGTTGTGTGATTGATATTAAGCTGCAATAAATGAAGGAAACAGAGAGGGCATGAGCGTCGCTTATGAGGAATCTTATGGCGGCATTAACCGCCATCTTCTCTGCACCGTCGTCACTTGTTGTCTCCTGATATTTGCTTTTGTGCATTAATGCGGGTTGAAGACTGTCAAGGGAGGAATACTGCAGTTTTCGAGATAGAAGCAAGCCCTCAGAACTAAAGAACGTCATCTAACTTACTTAACATGGCTTGGGACAAAGTAAAGTAATTTCAACACCTACTTTTGTTACAAGTTTACATTTTATGTTATATATTGTGTGGACTTAACAGGGATATTTTTTTTTCGTCTTATGAACACATTGAGTGTTTTGATTGTGTCCTGTGCAATAACAGTAACATTCTTTTTGAATGAACAATTTTTTCTTTTCGTCTACAAGATTTCGCCTTACGACAGAAATTTAAGCTCAAGCTAAATATTCGTTTTGCTAAAATTAGTTTTCTCTTTCAGGTAAGATCAAACTGCATGACATTCCCAAACTCGAGGTACTGTGTAATATCACAGGTGACAGAAGAAGAGGGTAAGTGATGCATTATTATGGCTAATCTATTGATGTCACTGTGTACTTATTCTTTGCTATGCATGGTGTAAGATTGAGATATGTGCATGAATGAAAACATTTATTCATATGAATAAGGTGTCTGTACTTAACGTTGTCTTTTTAGAGACAGTAGGTTTAACCGGAATATGTTTTAACTTTTTATTTAGTAAGTAATAATTTTATACTGAGGCACAGGAAGAGGCTGTCTGTCTCCTTTAACAATTATCGCTATTATTTTGTTATGCTAGTGGTGAACCTGGTGGACGACGGATTCATTTCTTGTTAGATTATTGTACAAACAGGTCGGTGCACCCAAAATTGAACCACTACTAATTGTTGTTACTATTTTGTTTCCGATATATTTAGGGTTTTGTAATATTATCAACGCGATCCTAATGAAACACTTACGGGCTGTAGCTAAATTTGCACACATACGTGGTACATACAAGTTATATAATGCACCATACGTTAAAATTACTCATAAACGAAATATGATGAAAAGTTAGCAATCGGTGCATTATTAAAGTGCAAGTAATGTAAACAACTGTTTTTTAAACCAGCTTATCATTGAATTATGCTAATATGTCAGATGTGAAGAAGGCACAATTAATATCAAATTTCTACATATTTTTCAGCCCTTATTCTGCGTAATGCAGTACATAAAAATGCATTTTCCTTCCTGATAATATATGGACTCATTTTTACGACATAATTCGCAAATGATATCCAGACTTAATACGAAGTCTGGACAAGATAGTGTTAATAGCTCATTTAGTGAACGGAATTACCGACAATTATTTATTTGTTTATTCACACGTTGATCATATTTCACCTCTTTAGTGGCACTGCTTAGTTTATTTGGTTTTATTCCACTTAGACAATATTTTGTCAAGATTTAGACGTGCAGATATTAAATATTATGTTACCCTTACTGCCCATATTCTTATAATTAATACACTAAGCGAACAATTGCTGTTAATAAAATACAATTTATGGCAAGTGTTAATACCCTGCATGTTTCGGCACCGGGGTGCCATCCCCAGGGAATATTTTAGATCAAAGGAGAAGCATTTGATCTGAAGGACTGTTTCTCTTTGTCTGAAATATTCCCTGATGATGGCACCCCGGTGCCGAAACTTGCAGGAGATTAACACTTGTCATAAATTGTATTTTATTAAGTGCATTAGTTGGTTGATTTATTAATTAATAAATACTGCAGATATTAAGTTGAGGTAGAAAAGTTAAAAGACGCTACAGAGTCGGACCTACGGACTTTTAGACTGAAGTATTAATATAGTGCTATTATTATTCTGCCTCGTTTCATGACATCGTTTTAAATGTCACTCCACATTGCTCCTCTGTCGTCTCTGACTAACTTTTCTATTGGCTGTGTATTGTTACTCGTACCTCTTAGTGTAGTCCTGTGGTTACCAAGATGGGGTGCGCGGACCATTACTGGACGGCGAAATTAATTTTTTCCTACTAGTATAAGTTAAGGGGAAAATGTTGAATTTAATGCTTTTAATATTTCACACAATTTTGTTGTGTTTAATGATGATATAGCATAATAGAGTGTGTTGAGTACAACAATTTCCTTCCTTGAGGCGGTTCGTGATCTTTGTTTTACATTTTTTATTGCTAGAAAAGTAATCGATTTGTAGTGAATTTTCTCATAGAGTTTTCCAGAATTCGTTTATGTTTCTTTTTTAAGTTATTCGAATCTGAAATAAATAGCACCTTAGTGGTTCATGATTTGTGGGGGAAGAAAAGTCTTTGTAGGATGTGGTCGCGCCAGAGACATTTAACAAACATTGGGGCGGTCTTTTTATGTATTATGGCACGATATCTGTCGGTAGGCGTACACTGGCTTATGTAAGGGAAACATTCGTCTTTTGTTTCTGATGTCCGCTTTTCAGTATTTATTGAATTTAGTGCAAATTTCTGCATTCCGCAGAATTTTAATTTCCTTACTATGCTTTCTTTTTGCTGGAATCCAAATTATTTCTATGTATAGGAGTGAGTCAGTGGCCATCTTGATTTGTGAGACATCTGGTTTCATGGTTACGACACAGAATGGTGTCTGAGTGACGTCACAGCTGCGCTATGGATGTAAGGCAACCCCCATTTCTCATTAACAAAACTATTCAGTGCAGTATTTACGAATTTTTTTCATTAACGTAACTTCTTGCACTTTGCTGTATTTAACTTGAAAACAACGGAAAATATGCAATTCCTAGACGTAGCATTTTTATTTTAAAAACTTCTAAAATCTCTAAGGCCGACCACACATTTCGGTCGTCACAGTCTATTGTCAAGTCTTGCAATGGAGTGGCATCGTTGTCACTTTAGTTTTGAAACGGTGGTTCCTTTCTTTGCAGCGCCCAAAGCTTTTCATTTTTGGAATTAAATTGTTAATGGTGAAACAGTGGGTGTAACTTTGTTTGACACATATAAAAATAAGATTCGATATTAGATCACTGGAAGAACGAGTGTAAAAACTGCATTAAATTGTCGTAATTTTATTGTGATAAGACTGTACACTTAACCATGCCAGTTATTATTCATTAGGTTTTTTATTCTTGGGCGGGAAGGAGGGAGGGGGCAGTCATAATAGTATAGAACGAGGTTTTTTTTTCTTTTTACAGGTGGTTTAATATTTCTGTATCTGTAGAAAATGAAAGCCGTTCCGGTAACAGTGTTGGATACCAAAGCGCAATCTTCATACCGGCCTACATCCGCAGTACAGTTGTGTCGACATATTTTCTGTACTGACTGTCGTATGTTTACTTGGCTGCATCGCGTGCATATTGGCTGATAGCCGTAATGACCTTGATGAACGAAATATATAATCGAATGTAAAATACTTTCATAATTCTTTTAAGTGAAATTGTGTTAGGGGATTTCCTGCTTTTATAATTATTTCATGGTGTTAATTAAGGCATAAAGTTTTGCTGAATTATGAAGCAGCGAATGTATTTGGAAGCTTGAATGCGATTGACAGTCCGTGTTTTATATTGTTTTATATTGTTGCTATATAGACTTTTAAGTATTTTATTCTATTTAATAACATTGTTACCTTGTTAGGTATTTTAAAAATAATTTTCATATACAAAGTAATACTTTATGCCCCAAATTCAATAATTTATTTAATAATCCGAACAATTTCCTTTGAAACTATCAACGGCCTTTATGTCAGTAAATTGACAGCAAGTTCTTTTGTGTCAACTTTGGTTTTATTTCTAAGTTTTCCATTAATTGTATGACGCGCTGACCGCAAAGCCTGCAGTTCTCTTTGTACCGTCATCACTGTTAGAAGGATTGCGTGTTTTGAGATATTACACCGGCCCTTCGTAGTGAGGGGTTACCGACGTTTCGAAGGAAGGTACTGCCTCCTTAAGAGTGAAATATACCCACTTGACCTTTAAGAGTGAGGGCAGGACGTCAAAAATGACTTGTTCAGCAATGTTTAAAATTAAATATGATGATAATAATAATAATAATAATTTAATAACCAGTGTTGTTAATGTAACAGGGGATTCAGAAGATTATGTAACAGGAACATTTGTGATCTGTACTCCTCACAAAATATTCGGGTATTAACGTAAAGAAGAATGAGATGAGCGGGGCATGTGTCACGTACGGAAGACAAGGAGGTGCTTACAGATCTTTGGTGGGGAGACCTGATGGAAAGAGACCACTTGAAAGACATAGAAGTGGATGGGAGCAAATTTTTAAAAAGTGGAGTGGGTAGCCATGGATTGAAGTGATCTGTCTGAGGGTAGGGACAGGTGGCGGACTCTTGTGAATGAGGTAATAAACCTTCAGGTTCCATAAAATACGGGTACTTCATTGAATACCTGATGAACTTTTAGCTTCTCAGGAAGGGCTTTGCTCCTTGGGGTTAGTGTTGTAATGACTTAAATCATCATGAAAGAAGAAACACGCGATGACAGACGTGGAGTAGGCACTTAGCGTGTGATTTCTGCCCTGAATTTGACGGACCTTTCATTTCGTTGCAATGTGTGTAGTGTTAACAAACTGTGCAGAACTAACTTAGTATTTGCAGCAACACATTTTTAAGTATTACAACAGTACGTGAATATGAAAGCCAATAGCATAATTACAAGGAAATAATTTTGAAGATAGTCCTATTTATAATCCAAATAGGATTGCACCTTACAGCTCTGGCTCCTTTAGACGTGAATTTTGGATCGTAGGCAGGTGTGTGAATCCTCCAAGTGACAAATGAAATATTGAACATGGCTTCAGGCGGTATCTTTTGAACACGGCGAAGAATAAACTTATCCTACTAAAGCGGTGAAATTGTTCTTCTTCTGAAGTTTCAATGGATGTCGAAGTATATTGCGCTACATATAACAGTCATTTTGTGTTGGAGAAAGTGAGACGCACGAGTGAAGTCTGTATATGTCAGAATATGTAGTACAGTGAAGTGTCGACTTTATATTTTGTCAATAAAATACCTTTTTGTTTAGTTCGGATGTTTAACTTACACTGCGTACTGCACCGGTATTCACATCCCATGATGTGACCCGGTCGTTAACGCTTTCAGCAATTGGGTCCCTACATGTCATGGGGACGATCTCCGTTGCTCTGTTTATTGTAGTGCGTATCATAAGGCTGAACCACAAAGCAGCTCGTTGCCATGACGACAGTTGGTCGGTACTTTACACTCCTCTGAGTTATTTTTACTTTGAGAATGAAATATTTCATCTCGTTAAATAGTAACAGCAGTATTTTAATTATGATGTTCCGGAAACAGTGTCCGAAGCTCGAAAACACATACCATCCCACGGATAAATAACACTCAGTTACAATTACCACGGAAATTTGAAATTAATTTTACCAGGCATATATGTACATGTTAAATTACAGTTTGTTTTTGAAAGATGGAAATATCATTTTGAAATTTAAATAAACGTTTAAGATTATTTGGGAGAGATTTCAACGATTGGTAGAACGGACGTCCATTTTGTTTTGTAGCTCTTTTGTCACAATATCAAATTCCGGCTCTGAGGCATGCATTTTGACTGCGGTTAATTTTCAGCTTGCCTTTCTGCATCCAGTCTGCTGTAGTACATTTAAATGTGTCACGACCACATGAAATTCTCTCTGCAAGGTAAAGTTGTCCTATAAACGCCATGAAGGCATATACTAGGAGTGGAGGTATAGCACCACTTATTCTTAACTTCGGGCACTAGGCGAAGGTGAGTGGTAAGCCTCACGCCCCGACCTCTTACCCCCGGCCGAAGAACTGCAGTGCCGATTAAATAGGATGATTTGGCCCCGAGTCGGTCTGGACCTCTTCCAGTAGACATGAATCTCGTTCCCCTGCCGGGATTCGAAAATCGGATTTTCCATTCCATAGGCGTGTCTCTATGCTGACTGAGCCATCCCGTCCTTCTTAGATGTCCTGTAATATTCGTAGTTCATTAACATTCTTCATTGGATGCAGTGTTTTAACTTGGGCTGACACATGATGTAAGCTTTCGACGAACGAAGATAGAAGGATCGGACACGTACCATCTCGACGACTTTATCTGCCCATCCAGGGCAATGCACGTCTGTGCTTGCTGTCTGCCCTCGGCTTGATTTAGACGCAGCGTCAGATGAAGGATCTACCCTCCTACAGGGACTGCTCCAGCCTGGACGAACAACTGATAGCTGGAAAGTACTTCGACAGCGCAGCCGGCTTGAGGCCATGAATGTAATCCATGACGCCATGATCCGTATCAAAAGTGTTAACTAACCATAATGGAAGCTTTGTCTACCACATGCAGATTTATTCTCTAAAAGGTAAGAAAGTGCAGGCATGTGAATTTTAAAAACGATATTTCCATCTTTCGAAGTAACGTTTAATTGAAATTTCGGTGGTTTGTCTCCTATCTTACGAAGGGGTGCTGATAGGTCCTCAGCCCGACCAACTTCCTGATGTAGTAGGACGGAATCGATAGTGTCGTTGGAAAGAGCTCTATTCATGTGTCGAATTACAAGTCATCTTTGTTACTGAGTCTGAAAGGAAGCGTGTCAGGCGACGCGCGCAATTTCAACAACATGGAGACGCGAGCTGTCATCAAGTTCTTTTTCCCTTGCAAGACAAGGCGCCGAAGGAAATTTTGCACCATTCTGACAGAAACATTAAGGGAACATGCACCATTATATGCCACCGTCACAAACTGGGTGGCCCATATTAAACGTGATTTTCCCATCTGTGTTGCGCCTCGTCCTGGACGACACAAAACAGTGACCACTACGGAGATCATTGATAAAATTCACGAGCTAATCTTAAAAGACCGCTGTATTTCGGCTAATTCAATAGCTGAGCAACTGGGCATCTCACGTGAGCAGGTTGGGTCCATCATTCATGAAAATTTGGACATGCGGAAGCTCTCCGCGAAGTGGGTCCAGAAATGCCTGAACGCGGATCAAAAACGTCAACGGTGCCAGTCGTCTGAGCAACTTTTGGAATTTTTTCGGCCGGCGCGATCCAAATGATTTCCTGTCGCGATTGGTGACCATGGACGAAACCTGGTTATATCACTATGACCCGGAGACAAAGCAACAATCAATGGTGTGGCGCCATAGCGGCTCACCCCGCCCCCAAAACAATTTCGAGTCAAAAAATCAGCTGGAAAAGTTCTCGTCTCGATTTTTTGGGATCAATGTAGCATCCTCTTCATTGGTTACCTTCCAAAGGGCCAAACTATCAATGCGAAGTATTACTCATATCGACTGGTGCAACTGAAGGATACTTTGAAGGAAAAACGCTGCGGGAAGTTAACCAAGGGGGTCTTGTTCTTGTATGACAATGCCCCGGCTCGCCGGGCACTTGCAACGCAGAAGTAATTGGCCTACCTGGGCCTCCAATGTCTTGATCACCCACCCTATTCTCCGGATCTGGCCCCGTCAGACTACCACCTGTTCCCTGGACTCATGAATCAATTGAAATGTCGCCATTTTTGGTCCGGCGCTGAGTTCATTGCTGCTTCGGAGACCTGGTTGGACGGACAACCTTCTGAATTTTTTTAAAGTGGCTTGCAGAGGTTAGAACAAGGGGTTAAGAATTGTATTGAGCTTCGTGGGGAATATGTTGAATAAATCCCGAGTTTGTTCGCTGTAGCTTGTTTCCTTCCCTGTCGGGATAAGGACTTATTATCAACCCCTCGTAGTTTAATTTAAAGATCCTTTTCCTTTTCCATTAACACAGCCCGATTCCATTGTTAAGACAGACAGCTTAATTCAGCTTAGGGATGTAGTCGCTGTTTTTGTGTCTGAGAATTCCGTTGTGGCAGCACTAAGTAATGTTTACTATTTATTAATAGAGACGTCTCCTAGGTTTAAGCTGTATGTTTTCAAAAATTACTTAGCAGAGGGTTCATAATAGAAGGAATTCTAATAGAACGTGCTAATGTTACGTTTTTACGCCGTCAACGACATCATTAATTATGTTACGATTTAAATAATTGTAAATCTTTGGAATCGGTTGTTAAGCCATGAAAATTGCCACGAGTTCAAACATGTCGTTCACTATATACGAATGTGTTCTTAGAAAAGAGACTTTTTAAATATTCACGTTTTATTGAACTCATCAATAGTGGCTGTTTATTGCATCACGCGAAATGCATAAAATATGTGGAAAAATGCAGGATCTGTTAGTTGTGAATTGTATGGTACAACAGGCTACAGTAGCACTGTGCTGTGAACACTTAAACTGAGCAAATGAATGTATGTCAAAAGAAGTTCGCGTTTTTCTGAGCACCGCAGCCTTAAGATTTAATTTATGCGAAAAAATTGACCAGGGTCAATTTTTGTATCCCAGTAACTGTTCTCACGTTTGAAATTTACACGCCACTGACGATGAAGTAATGAGGTTAAGTTCAGTTTTTGAGGGAGGGCACTGCGCAGAGTACAAGGGGGAATTATACAGTGTATGTAACTTGCAGGTGCACTGTTTTATAAACCGGAAGGACATGGGTTCGATTTCTGATGTGGTCCTTGGGATATTTCGTTTAATTAATCTTTCCGGCCGCACCGTGGCCATGGGGTAGACTCAGACAATAAGAGAACTGAGTACCAGGGGTATCTCCTGGTGGTAAAGGCGTCCCGCGCGTAGGGTTGACAACCTTAGTATCTTCATGTGCCACATGTCTAGAAAGTCTGGCGACTTCAACCTCCTGGAGCCCTGAGGGCCTGTCCAGGCCTGTAATGGGATAGCTTTACCGTTTTTATGTAACATGTGGCCCAAAAGAACTAAATTTCTGAAAACGCAAAGGGCGGTAATACTGGAGCAGTTTACGGAAGAATTGTGAAGATACTGCAAAGTACAGAGACTGAAATGTTGAATATTTGCAGAGTTAGGCGACTAGAATAAAAACCACAGAATATGGAGAGAAATTTAATTTCAATAAATCGAACTTCCAGGATGACTGATAAAATCTTGAATAGTTCAGCCACATTTCTGTCTCAGTCCTTTCCAAGTAATCAAATTACATTAAGTGCAATTCTTCCTCTTCTTATTCTTTTTCTTTTGCCAACTAGACCGTAAAAGCGGTTCTGATTTAGAACTGAGTCTAAAGAATATGACGTCCAATGGGGAACTGGCCTCTCCCGATTTATGTGCCTGCTGGGTGTGAAAATATATACATTTTATGCACATTAGTTACAGTTTAAATTTAGAAGTTTATTTGTTGTTGCCAATGAAATAATAATGCAAAAACAAGTGGACTGGTAAAAATCATAGCAATATAAAACAACCATTACATAAGAAAACACTTTCCAGCACAGTTGACAGGTGCACGACACAAGAAAAATGTTGTAATAATGTCAGACGTTTGCTGCTATGTGGACACCTACTGTACGGTTCCAAACTTCAGTGGCTACTGACGCGTGTTTGATTTGTTCAGTAACTCATATTTTTTTATTTTATGACACTTCTTCGACTCCTTAAAACCATTTGTACCACCCGGTCTTCGTAAGTTTCGTAGGTAATTTGGAATGAATTTTGAATTATATGCATTGGGTATTCATAGGAGTTTATGTACTAAGGTGACATTCCGTCCTTCAGGGGTATTGTCCCTGTGACAAACATTGAGCTGATATGACATTTCATCTTCCACATGTCGGTTAACATACATTTATTTAATATTATTTCAAATGTCATTACCAGCGTAGGAAGGGCACTCCCTTTGTTATCACAAACATTTTACTCATTTGTGCTTATACATTTTACTTATGTCTTGAGTCATAATATCCGTAGGAAGCTAATAGGTAGTTCTATTGTGTTCCATTAAATCGACCCCCATCAAAAATATTTTGAAACCATATACCAGATTTGATTTCACGTAACACTTTTTCTCTAATACGAGTCAAGTAACTGTGCACGTTTCAGGCACAGACCAGTTGTTGTGATACAATTTTTGTGATCAAGATAATCGTAATTATCATCCTCATTATCGTTGTCATCGCCAACTGTTTTATGGAATGGGTCGTAGGACTTATCTTCAAGGGAGCCAAGCCAAGCAAAGCCAAAGTGTTAACTTGGGGGGGGGGGGGGGGGGCGGGGCCTTGCGTGAAGGGCCCCCCACTTGTACAAGGGGAATATGCT